>Ga0325402_1000145_pt1 | contig 38137 bp, 36 predicted proteins | sample PopdelMetagenome_22_FD_207212 | JGI IMG/M metagenome (GOLD analysis project Ga0325402, IMG submission 207212) | Populus deltoides microbial communities from Bellville, Georgia, United States - Xylem-PdKOR-R3 | ecosystem: Host-associated > Plants > Phyllosphere > Stem > Wood/Secondary xylem... | reverse complement strand
CCCAAATTTTCCAGGAAAACACTTTCCTGAAAACCAAGCCAAATTTTCCTTTGACTGGAAAGTGTTTTCCGTTGACCAACTTTTCTAATGGCAAACAAACACAGGAAAGTTTGGAAAGTGGTTTCCCAGAAACCACTTTTCGGAAAACAAACACAACCAAAGGGAAAACACTTTCCTGGAAATTAAACCAAATTTTTCTTTGACTCGAAAGTGTTTTTCGTTGACCGGAAAGTGTTCTTCGTTGACTGGAAAGTGTTCTCTGTTGACCGGAAAGTGTTTTCCGTTGACCAACTTTCCTAATGGCAAACAAACACAGGAAAATTTGGAAAGTGGTTTCCCGAAAAGTGAATTCCGGGAAACAAACATGGCCTAAGAAAACATCAACCCTACATGATAATAAAACTTAAAAAAAATGATAGAATGCTTTTAATAGAAAACAACAATAAACCTTATCAATGAGCACAAATATCATTTGTTCTAAAAGCAAAGACATAACAAAAAGCATAAAAATATACATAATCCAACAATCAATAAAACAACAATTATAAACACATGAAATGTGAACAAATGAATACAAAGTAACAAAATAAAAGAGAAAAACTCGCACACAAAGTCCTAGTAATTCTCAAAGAAAAGGGACTCTAGTTCTCTCTCTCACATAGTTTATAAGCATTATTATGAAAAATAATAGAAATAAGGTTAACATCTACCCCACCTATACAATAACATGGCAAGCAAAAATCAAATAAAAAGACTTCAGTTATATAAAACATGATAATTCCAGAATGAAACTGAATTAAAATAAACAAACCGAAAAGAAAAATGATTAACTTATCTTGTTACATATCAACATAATATAAATAGTACACTAAGAGATTGCACAATTGACAATTGGTTATGACTGTCTAGAACCATCAAACCATTAAATCCCACTTATACCCAATAACTCTTCTAAGGTAAAAAAACACAACATAAAAGTTACAAAGTAGGAAATGCATTAAATGCATAATGATGTCTACTAGCCCAAATTGCTACATCAGCAAACTAACCCCAGCTCCTATTAACAAATAAATCAGGCCACACCTATAAATTAAGACTAACACCTATTAATTCCCAACCCGTTCCCAAAACATTACAACCGTCAATTACAACTCATCTTAAGTTATTATGAGCACAAAGAAAAGAAGACTCACCAAGGCAAAAAGGAAGAGAAGGATGACTTGGCATTGTGCGAATCTATAATATTCCTGTCTCTAGATACACAATAGAATAAACATTAAATTCATTATACATTTTACTTTTTTCATAATATATTTGTAATGTAATGTACCAATGGTTGCACCAACATTGGATTTAATTGCAATAACTAGATTTGTGGGCCCATGTTACGTTGTGGGGCAAAATATTTTTTTATTGATAAAAAAAGACGTTCGAGTGATGAAAGGTTGTTTTAAATAAGTAAAAAAAGAAACAACTCAAGGCATAAACCCAACTAAGCCAAAAAAGTTGGTATGATTTAATTAGATAATAAAATAAGAGATGACAACAATACATCAACCAATTTTTTTAAAAAAATAAAGACTTGTAAATAAAATAATTACAAAAACAAAAAAGACGACGAAGCTAATATTCCCGCTAATCAAATATAAAAGAACAAAATTGAAAAACAAAATGACTTGAGCCTTCTAAAATGAGCATGCCAAATATGCAACCAAGGTCATGAGATCGAAATAAACCAATAAAAAGCAAATAAAAAACTTCAAAGTTTAATTCTAAACAAATCCAATATAGAAGCATGAAATAAAAAAAAATAATTTAAAAAAATGACAAAAAAATAACAAGCAAGTCGGGAAAGCCAATTAAACTGTATGACCTAAATCATATAAATAAAATAACCCAATAGAAGGCAAACCTTAAAATATTATGAAACTCAATTATAAAACAACCAATGTTGAAGGACATAATGGAAAAATATTAAACTTAAAAAAATGATCATGAAAAAAAACCTGAGGCAACCTAGACCAACTTGCCAAACATGTGATATAAGTAATGAGACCGAGATAAACAAATAGAAAGGAAATTAAAGAATATCATGAAGCCCATTATTATAACAAAAGCTAAATGGTGTGGGAAAATCACTGAAGATCAAGAGACCTTTTATAATGGATTGTAATTGTAGTTTCATTTTTAATTTCTCATATTTTCACAAGATGTTTCTTTGGCTTTCCTTTTCTTTTCCAACGAATAGATGGCGTACATGCCATTAAGAAGACATGTGTGATGCTTTCCGGTGGCTAAATTTAGCTATCAGCCTCCTCACTGGATGTGCAGTTGTGTCGTCTCGTGTAGATAGATAATGATTAGATTGCTGCCGGTGATTGATTGTTTGTATTTTTTCTTTCTTTTCTCTCTTCTGACAACTAAAGTGCATAATTATTATCTTTGTTTGTTGTTTGTCAACTTAGACATGTTAGCCATACCCAGGTATTTTGGGTCTTGCATGGCTGCTAGATCCACACACTTTGGGTCTAGACCCAAGCGCCTGGGCCTGATAACCATGCAAGACCCACGCTTGGGTTAAAAAATTTATAATTTTTTAAAGCATGATTGGACTGTAAAAACAAACGCTGCCTCATTTAAACAGGATTTTTCATTCATATGTAGTAAAACTTAACTGCAAACTCTTTTTTATTTGTGAAATTTATTTCATAAATTTATTATATTCAAAGAGGAAAGAATGAAAAAAAAATATTGAGTTCTAAGTGATTTATTTCAAGTGTTCAAAAATAAACTTTCCTTTTTTGTATACATTATGAATAAAAATATTAATTTTATGTTTCCATCCATGTGTTGGATATTTTTTTAAAGGATTCATGCTTTTTTAAATTTAAGATGTTGTTGCATGATCTAATTGTCAAAGTTTGTTACAATAAGAGTTTATTCTACATTATAACTATTAGTATATATGAAAATTTGAAATATATGATCATAAGAGAAAACTTTTGAATTTTTGAATTGATACAATATGTTGTAGGAAAAGAAAATATTGTATAAGTAAAAGACTTATTGTCCTTTTGACTATCTTAATTTATGCATTTTTGTAGATTATTTTCACTAAAATTAGAGATTAATAAAAAAAAGTTGAGTGAATTTTAGGAATGCGTGTGGCAATAATATAAGACCTGCATTTAGGTCTGACAACCATACCAACCCCAAACATGGGTACCAGACCCAAGTAGCTTGGCCTTGGTATGGGTGCCAGATCCATGTACCTTGGGTCTAGTGTGGTTGCCAGACCCAAGGTAGATGGGTCTGGCATGCTTGCCAAACACAAGGTGCGTGGGTCTGGCAAAAAGTTGAGTTGAGGTTTAAAAATTAACCCATATGGTTAGGTTTAATAACATTATTAAAATATTCTTCATACTTTTAATATTCTTTTTACATTTAAAAAAAATTGAGATTGACTCGCTGCGGAGAACGAGCCAATATGCGTAGTCCTATCTAAAGATAAATGGCCTATGCTACACTGCTAGTTGGTCAAAAAAAATTTTAATATTAAAAAAAAAGATGAAAGGCAATGCAAACTCTCCTAAAAAAGGAAAAAAAAATCACGAGATTCTGGTAATTGGCTCAACTGGGTTTAACAAACTTGACTAACCTAAATAAAGTGTTGAAAAAAACAAAATGAAAAAAAGAAACCAAAAGCTCAATTTCTAGCAAATAAAATATTGAAGGCTGAAATTAAAGAAAAAATATGAAAAAAAGGTAAAAAAAACTTGGACCAAACCCACCATAAACAAGATGTAAAATCTCTAACTCAGTTGTGTTATAAGGGTAACCCCATTGAAAGAAAACTCAATAAAATAATGAAGCTCAATTATTAAAGAATCAAATATTGAAAGATGAAAATAAATAAAATAAAATTAATTTTAAAAAAAGTTACAAGAAATTTTTTTGAGTTAACCTGAGTTAATCTGCTAACCCTATAATTATGAAAGAAAAACATATTGGCTAGGATTGAGATAATCTCATAGAAATGCAAGCGAAAAGAAAATGGCAAAGATAAATTTCCAACAAATCAAACGTTGAATGATGAAAATGAAATTTAAAAAAAAGACAAAAAAAACTCAAACTCAACACGTATAAACCTTAACAACCATGAAGCCGAGACTAATCTCATAAAAGGCAAACCCTAAAAATCACAAAGTAAAATTCTAAACCAACAAAATACAGAGTGATGAAATTGAAAACAATAATGAAAAAGAGATTAAAAACAAAAAATAGCAATAAAAAGAATGTTGAAAACAAAAAAAACAATTTAAAAAAAGCAATAAAAAAAGATCCAAATGAATCCGGGTTAACTTGTGACCATGGGTATAAGATTGAGATAATCCTATAAAAAAAGGAAAAAAACAGGAAGACCAATCCCTAAGAAGTCAAATATTAAAAGATGAAATAAAAAAAAATATTTAAAAAATATGACAAAAAAAGACTAAATTGAACTCGTGTTAACCTCCAAAATCAGTGGCTCTGGTCATAAACCCTGAACTAATTCTATAGAAGACAAACCCTAAAAACAATGAAGCAAAATTATAAATTAATAAAATGCCAATGGATAAAACTGAAAAAATAGCAAAAAAAAAGGACCAAATTCAACATAAAAAATAAAATCAAATGCTTAGAGAATTAAAAAACAAAATTTAATTATGAAAATAATAAATAAAGCAAATAAAAATCAAAAGAATAAAGACAAAATTTGATATAAAAATCAAATTAAACCAAATGATGAGGGATGAAGTTGAAGAAAAAAATTAAAAAAAGATAACCAAAAAAAAAATAGAAATCAAAAGAACGAGGGCAAAAAGGGATATATAAAAAAAGTGACAGACACCTTTGAGTTTTGCCCAGGAAAAAAGAGAAAAAAAAAGAAAAGAAAAAAAAATCCACAAGAGCCTAACCATTTCTATGTCGTGAATAAGCGCCTGACCACTTGAAAGAGGATATGAGAATGCTTCTAATATTGTCGTGAAATACAACGTTTGATCACTGATTTAACCCATATGCGTGGCTCAAAAGGCATAGACGTTGCCCATGTGTATGTGCGTGTGGCAATGCCCTAACCATCTTTTCCTATAAATAATATTTTTTTATTAAGAAAAAGATCGAAACGCCTCTAACTAAAACTAACAATAATAATCATAAGGGGTGTAACTCAATTGATCATGTATTGAGTTTATTCTCTATAGATCACTAATTTGAGTTCCACAAACCTTAAGGTAACTGGAGGCTTATATGATCATTAACTTCAGGGCCCGTAAAATTAGTCAAGGTGGACGCAAGCTAACCAGAATACTCACAATAAAAAAACAATTAACAATAATAAAAAAATCAAGATAAAAAAACCTAAACAACCTGCAGTGCACGCTAGTTAAAATAATTTTAATCAATATGTTATTTTATTATGCATCAAAAATTAAAAAAAATACCTCATGTTGCTGTTAAAATTGACAGTGACAAATAAATCACAGTGAAAACACCATTTTGTTTCCAACCTCAAGTTTAAAGGTATTAGCTTGCGAGGGCAAGATTTCTTTACACTATTCTAATAAATAATAATCAATGAGTAGATAAACAGTTATTTCATCAAGTTTTTGTTAAAACCTTTTCAACTATTTCATTTTAAACAGTCCAATGAATATATCTATCGCAACCGTAATCAAATAAAAAATTGTAAAAGTGGATGAAAAACAGTAAAAAAAAAAAAAACCTTTTACCGATGGACCCGGTTCTTGGATGTCGGTTCTCCTCTGAAGCACCTGATTATTCATTTTTTAGGTCTCAAAATCTCTCGAGAGTCCTTGGGTAGGGATACCAGAGACAAAGAAAACAAAACAAAGCGAGAGGAAGTTATTTATAGCAGGGGTCAGTACTCTCACCTCTAGTAATAGACTAATAGCAGTGCTTCTTCACCCTTCCCTTTCAGAGCCGATAGATACAATCCCCCAAAATTTCACTCGCTAAAACCCTAAATTTCTCTCACAGAAATCAATTTCTCTCTCTTTACACAACCATAAAATTGTACCCGAACCGAAGCGAGAGAGTTTAGCAGCAGTTCACCACCATGAAACCCTAGAAAAACCCTAGAAATTCAAATTGAGAACAAAACTTAGGGTTTTTGACGCCATGAGTCCAATTCAGAATTTCGAGCAGCATTCTCGCCATCTCGTGGAGCCTGACCTTCGTAAGTCTTTCTTTCCCTCCCCTTCTTTTTTCATTTTCCTGTTAGTTCGTTGAGAAAATGAAGGAAATGAGTGTAATTTGTGTGTTTTTTGTTGTTTATCATGGAACTTGAAGTAATATAAGAGAGATGATAGTCATATTAGGTTAAAGCTGATAATAGTTATAGAAATGTAAGTCCCTTTTCTTTTTCTTAATTATGTTCTGTTTATAATTTTTGAACAGCGATTCAAACGAGGCTACAGATGGCTATGGAGGTGCGGGATAGTCTTGAGATTGCGCACACGGCGGAGTATTTGAATTTTCTTAAATGTTACTTCCCGGCATCTTCTATTATTCTGTTACAAATTACAAAACCGCAATTTGTAGATAATTCTGAGCATAAGTTACGAAATATTGTGGTGGAGATTCTGAATCGCTTACCGCATAGTGAGGTTCTTCGGCCCTTTGTTCAGGATCTTTTAAAAGTTGCAATGCAAGTGCTTACTACCGATAATGAAGAAAATGGGTTGATATGCATTCGTATTATTTTTGATCTTCTGAGGAATTTTAGGCCAACATTAGAAAATGAGGTTCAGCCATTTTTAGACTTTGTATGTAAGATTTACCAGAATTTTAGATTGACTGTTAACCATTTCTTTGATAACGCAAGCGCGGCTGTTGAGGATGTTAAACCAATGGAAATTTCTACTTCAGATCAAGGGCTTTTGAGTACTGGACACATTGGGAATGGCCAGCTTAATCCTAGTACTCGTTCATTTAAGATAGTTACTGAGAGTCCACTTGTGGTTATGTTTCTGTTCCAATTGTATAGCCGTCTTGTACAAACTAATATTCCTCACTTATTGCCATTGATGGTTGCTGCAATATCTGTCCCGGGCCCTGACAAGGTTCCTCCCCATCTGAAAACTAACTTCATTGAACTGAAGGGTGCACAGGTTAAGGTAAGTTTTGTTTGCTCATGATGTCCCTTCATTGTCTTTTCCTGCATGAGATAAAGCTCGTTTCATGTAGATGTTGCTGATGACTTAAGGCAGTACTTAGCTGTTAGTATATTTATACTGATTTTGGAGGGGAGAAAACCAGTTTTTTCTTAGAGTAGATTTTTCAGGCATTAAAATGACTTAAATATGTGCTCTTCATGTTTATAAATAAGAGAGATTGTTTTTGAAGGGAAACCATAGTTCTCACTTGCCTTGGAATCATGGTGTTATCGGAAGATATTCATGTTTTTGGATTCTGTAATCTAGCATGACTGCAGAAACAGTGATGTTATTGAAGCTCCTTCAATAAGTTAACATCTTTTGTCGTGGGCTTGTGAAACCACTTGAAGTAGTTTCTTGTCTTGCTTTTAGATTTGAATTTGAGGATATGAAGGCGCAATGGGATTCCAGGCTGTAAGGATCCAACGAATGATCACTTAAGTGCTAGAGCATATAAAATGTCAAGCAACTCTTTACTTGAATAATGTAAAAACTTTCAAACATATTCACAAAAGCTCTTATGTGCCTCTGCTCCCAAATGGATGAAAGTTTACTGTTTTGATCTAAACTTGACATCCTTTCTTGTGCTCAGAGCTACTCTTCAATTTTGCCACCTTTTGTCCTCAAAAAGCTGGGGGAGAGGTACATAAAATAGATGTGATATCTGTGGAAATAACAAATAGAGCTTTGGCAGAAATCATATTGTTGTAATCAAACTTCCAGAACTGTGTGCACCTCAATTTGTTTCTATCACATCATTACACTAATTACTCTATTTTGCCTTTTGCAGACAGTTTCTTTCTTAACCTACCTGTTGAAGAGTTTTGCTGACTATATTAGGCCACATGAAGAAAGTATATGTAAAAGCATCGTGAATTTGCTTGTTACATGCTCAGACTCTGTAGCCATTAGAAAGGTTAATGATTGCTTTTTAATTGATTTTCTCTTTATGAATGTTGGTCTCTTGTAGTTTCAAAAACTGATGTCTGAGCACATTTGGTGCAGGAACTGCTAGTTGCCTTAAAACATGTTCTAGGGACAGATTTCAAGAGGGGTTTATTTCCTTTAATTGACACACTTTTAGAAGAGCGGTAAAATCTTCTATCTTATTATGGGTCATACGTGTTAATGAGCTTTCATGATCACAAATTCTCAGGAGATGCTAAAAATGTCTAATTATTAAATTTTTGGGGCACATGGAAGACAATTGAAATAGCACTCTAATCTGTTTGTTGTGTGGGCTTAATGGTACTATGTGAAGTAATGACTGAGTGTAAAAGAATTCAATGCAAAAATTACAACAGAGGAAGAGAAAATTGAGCATGAACGTCACAGTTGGCAATCTATACCTACTCCTGGAAAATAATAAATTGATAGAGGTTCTGTATAAATTGCTGACAAAAGATTGAATCATTTGATTCTGAGCTTATTCAAGGAAGCATCATGTGGTTGGTGGCTTTACTGGAAGAGGTCCATCACATTTCTTCAGAATGTATTTTGTGCAATTATTTGTATAAAATGGAGCCAATTTTCCTGGTCCATATTTTATTTTGCTTATTTTTAGTTTGTATATTAAAAATTTCTTATAATTTTCCTTTTGATGGTATGTACATCTACTCCGATCATTTTCAGATAGTTGTGAATATTTGGCCCTTCAATTTTAAGAATTTCATTATTGGTGGTTCTGGCACTGAACATTTCCTGTTTAACACTTAGTTTTCCTATCCATTCTAGAGTTCTAGTTGGAACTGGTCGGGCATGCTATGAAACTCTGAGGCCATTGGCTTATAGCCTACTTGCAGAGATTGTTCATCATGTTCGGAGTGACCTTTCCTTATCACAGGTGCTGTTTCTTATGGGATATCTGATGTCAATTTTACTTTCTGATATCAAATTTCTCAATTACTATTTTATCTCTTGCTTTCTCACCTATGTGTTGTGCACTGTACTAGACAATTATTGGTCAGTTCTGTTGCCAGTTTATTAACATAAAAAGTGAAAAAGTTCCTGCTGGTTCAATATATTTTATCCATGAGATTCTTTTGGTTCTTCTTATTGAAAATCAGTCTTCTAACTTCCTTTTTCTTACTCTACTGCAGCTGTCACGGATTATTTACCTGTTCTCAAGTAACATGCATGATGCTTCATTATCTCTCAGCATCCACACCACCTGTGCCCGGTTAATGTTAAATCTGGTGTGTATACTTTATTCTGTCCTTAAAGGCTTAGCTTCCTAATTAGGGGCATAATTATGATTAGTTCCACAGACCTTTTCTTTTATTCTCTTAAATTGTTTTTGTTGGGTTTAGGTAGAGCCAATTTTTGAGAAAGGTGTGGACCATTCAACCATGGATGAAGCTCGGATTTTACTGGTATGAACGTCAGTTTAAGTATTGTAAATATCTTTTGGTTGGATTTTCTCATTATATCTGGGAATAACTTATGCGGTCCTACAGGGGCGTATTTTGGATGCTTTTGTTGGCAAATTCAGCACTTTTAAGCGCACCATTCCGCAGGTAATCCTTGCTTGGTGATCCCTTTTCCATGTGGTATTTTTGCTGGGACAAAATTTTGGTTAGTTACTGGATTGAAGTTTAGGGCACGCGTGCTTCTTCTTCTTCTTTTTTCCCCGTGCAGCAATTGGTGTTAGGATATGGTTAAGTTGATGCTTGGAGTGTATTTAGATGCCATTTGCTTTTATTTTCTCACTTTCTCTATGGTTAACATGCAATCTTCATTTTGTATTTTTCATTCTGAGAGTTTGTGGATATCATATGTTTCAGTCGCAGGAGCTGGTGTTAAATTGGTTTTCAGTGCCTAAACTGTCTTGGCATGTGAAGTATTTCATTACCTTGGAACATGTATTAGAGATTGGAATTTACAGGTTCATGTTGTTGTATGATCTGGATTATACCGTGGAACTATTGTATTAGAGATAGGAATCTACAGGTTCATGTCGTTGTTTGATCTGGGTTATAGGATGGTTCCTTTATAAGTATCATCTTTTGGCATTGTTCTGATTAGCATTTTGGAGCAGATGGAATATTTGTGTTATTTTATCTGGTTTCTTCATTGCTATGGATTTGAAGGCAGATGCAATCAGATATGGTCTAAAAATGCAGTGACGCTAACATAAGCCCCCTTTTTTATTGTTTACTTTTCTCTGCTGGATACTAGCTCATCGAAATATGTTTAGGTTTTTGATGTTACTTTTGGAGGTACCTATCTAAAGTACTTTGCTGCAGAGTTTTAGCTCTCAAATGTTCCTGCTCCAGTTTTTGCTATAGCCCTTCTTATTGTCGGTCTTCAAACAATTCCGTTGATATTTTAGTTAAAAAAACAGAAAATAAATTGAAATATAATAAGATTTTTCCTGACCTTTTGCACTGTGTTAATTAAATGGCATACTTGCATCCACATGCTTGTTCAAGGTTCAAAGTATGTTGAGCCAACTTTCTGATAGCCTTATCATTGCCATTTTTCTTTCTAGATAGAAATATTTGATTATTTTTCTTTCCATTTTTCAGAAGCCTGTCTTCTTTGCTCTCTATTTTCTTGTTCCCGTCTTCAAATCATGTTTTTTGCCTGTGATCATTAATGCACTTCCTTTTTGGTTGATAGCTGTTGGAAGAAGGGGAGGATGGAAAGGAGCGTGCTACTTTGAGGTCAAAGCTTGAACTCCCTGTGCAGGTTGCTCTGTGACTTTCCACGTGCTTTTAAATCACTGTCTAATGTTGCATGACGCACCAGTTTGAACTTTAGCTCTTGTTCTTCACGCTTCTTGTTTCTGCTGTTACAAGAATATACTTTGTTAACCCATTCTCTGATTTTAAATTTTGCTCTGTAGATATGATTGTTACAAATGATAAGCCTTGCTAGACTGCTACACTTACAATGTTCCACAATTGATAAACTACTGCTCTATGTTACTATTGGATTTAAGTATTTAGTATTTGCTAGCTGTATGCTGTTAGGACTTGTTTATTTGTTGCTTGTGTATTGGAACCCTTTTGAAGGTTGCTGTGATAAAGCATTTGGAATATCACCTGTAGTTTGCTTTCCTTGAACCAAAGCTGGAGTCTAGAAATATATTCAACAAAAAATACTGGCAATGGCCTGAGGTTACGCAGTCTTCAGAAGTGCTATTTATTTGCGCATGGTTTAAGACATGGAACTTTAACTGTGGTGAAGTTGGGCTGTTTGTGGGTCAAGCAAACTGCTAAAGCCCAACTATGATCAAGTTAGTTGTTTCTGGTAAAAGCAAACTGCTAAAGTCCTGAAGTATCTCACATGAAAGTTGTTGTATCAATAAATAGAATGTGTTTAGTTGATCCTTGAAATAAAAGGCCTTTTAGTTTATCTGTGAATCTCTTTATTTTATATATCAATGAACTTTGCATAGGTTGAAAACATTAAATGTTTTCTCCAGTATTGCGGGAGTTATTTTGAATATCTGTGCATAAATATCCTTGTGTACTGGAAAATATTTAGGAACATTTTGCATGTTTCAGTGAAGCACTGCCATTGATGTGTTACAGGAGTGTCCTCTTTCGTTTGATGGATGAATACAAATGGTTGATATTTTCTTTTCCAAATCCATCATATACACAATCTTGGGTTTGTCTTCCTTCAATCTTGACTTGTAATTGGTTGCAGGCAGTTTTGAATTTGCAAGTTCCGGTGGAACATTCTAAGGAAGTCAGTGATTGTAAGAATTTGATCAAGACCTTAGTTATGGGTAATAATAGATCCTCTCACAATACCATCCTTGTTCTCTTTCAATGTTTTATGATGATGATTATGATAACCTATAGAGTTTCAAGCACCATTTGATACTACTCAATGGAGATGAATGCTTCTGAATTATGTTTCTAATTGTTAATTTACCTATTCTCAGAGAACTTAAGAATCTTTGGGTGGTTATGTTTTCAGGAATGAAGACTATTATATGGAGCATCACTCATGCACATTTGCCACGATCACAGGTTTCTGTTTCAAAATTTAACCACATTTAAAAATTGCTTTTCATTTAACATTTCTGTACGTGTTAGCTTCTTGTTCTTTTTCATAGCTTAATTCCATTGGTTTAGGTTTCTCCTTCCACGCATGGAACACATTCTCAAGTGCTTGTTTCACCGTCTTCTAGCTTACCAGCTCCCCAAGCATTCAAAGGGATGAGAGAAGATGAGGTATTATGTGATGCATCTTCTTGCTTGTCTCTCGATTGGCTTGGTCTGACTTTGATTTTTGACAGGTGTGGAAAGCCTCAGGTGTCCTGAAGAGTGGGGTGCATTGTTTAGCTCTCTTTAAGGAGAAGGATGAGGAGAGGGACATGCTTAATCTATTTTCCCAAATACTGTCCATAATGGAACCTCGAGATCTTATGGACATGTTCTCATTGTGCATGCCTGAACTTTTTGAATGCATGATTAGCAATACTCAACTGGTTCACATTTTTTCTTCGCTTTTGCAATCTTCGAAAGTATATCGCCCATTTGCAGATGTCTTGGTTAGCTTTCTTGTATGCAGCAAACTTGATGTTTTGAAGAACCCAGATTCACCTGCAGCAAAACTGGTTCTGAATCTCTTTCGGTTTATATTTGGTGCTGTCTCTAAAGCACCTGCAGAGTTTGAACGTATTTTGCAGCCTCATGTCCTTGTTATAATGGAAGTTTGCATGAAGAATGCTACTGAAGTTGAAAAACCTCTTGGTTATATGCAGCTTCTTCGAACAATGTTTAGGGCTCTTGCTGGATGTAAATTTGAGCTTCTCCTCCGGGATCTGATTCCAATGTTACAGCCCTGCCTGAATATGTTATTGACAATGCTTGAGGGTCCAACTGGTGAAGATATGAGGGACCTTTTACTTGAACTATGCTTAACAATGCCTGCACGCTTAAGCTCATTGCTGCCGCACCTTCCACGTCTTATGAGACCTCTTGTTTTGTGTCTGAAGGGAAGTGATGACCTAGTGAGTTTAGGTTTAAGAACACTTGAATTTTGGGTAGATAGTTTAAATCCTGATTTCCTGGAACCCAGTATGGCTAATGTCATGTCAGAGGTAATTTTATCCTTATGGTCTCACCTGAGGCCTGCACCTTATCCCTGGGGTGGAAAAGCTCTGCAACTCCTTGGCAAGTTAGGTGGCCGCAACAGACGTTTTCTTAAAGAGCCCCTTGCACTTGAATGCAAAGATAACCCAGAGCATGGGCTTCGTCTTATACTTACATTTGAGCCTTCAACTCCGTTTTTGGTGCCTTTGGATCGATGCATAAATCTTGCAGTAGCAGCTGTCATAAACAAAAACAGTGGCATGGATGCTTTCTACCGAAAACAGTCTTTGAAATTCCTCCGTGTTTGCTTATCATCTCAGCTTAATTTGCCTGGGAATGTTTCTGACGAGGGATATACAGCCAGACAGCTGTCAACCACCTTAGTTTCTGCAGTTGATTCATCCTGGCGGAGGTCCGAGACATCAGATATAAAGGTAGTTGAAAAATATTGATTGAAATGCTGCTGAATCTCAGTTGTTAGTGTTTTCTAATCTACATTAGCAATTTCAGGTTTTCCCACAGTACCGATGTCATGTCCATTTGAATTGAATTTACTTTTGGATGTGGATGCAATCATAGTACCACTAATGTGCCTGAAGTTGACTGCTCTTGGGCCTGAATAGTGCTAGGATTTGTGATCTCATAGGAAGTCCTCATGTTCCACCCATCCTTTCAAAGGACAACAAAAATTTACTTTGGATCATATCATCTTTGGAATACTGACTTTGGTACTGTTGTGGCATGGGATTGAGTTCTTGCTTTTTTGTAGTGCTATGCTGCAGGCACTTCCTGAGGCACTTCCCTAGCTGATATTCACAGGGATCCAAGTGTCCTCGTATTTTGATTGACTTTTTTTTTCTATCTCTTTTTCTTTTTCCTGGTTCCGTTTGTTTTATGGATGACATGGTCTCCAAAACCATCTTGTACATTCTTTTCCAGCACGTGCTTTATAGTGCCTGATCTAGTACTTCAGTAGATTAACCTGAGTGTCTTGTGCATTATGATGGAATGTCTCTGTAATTCAAGTTTGTATATTCTGCATGTCGGGAATTCTTGTTTTGCGTGAAATATCCAGCCACCAAGCCTTGTTGCTGTTCACCATCTCCATTATTTTGTCATTCCTTTTCCCTTTAGTAAGTTCAGTTAAAATTTTCTAGGACACTTCGTAATGCATTTCAAAAATTCTGAAAATCCCTTCCTCCAAAAACCACTACAAAAGTTAAGAACAAATTTTCCTTTCTTCCTCAATTTTAGATAAGATTGTTCGTTTAATATTTCAATCTCACAAATGTTCATCTTTAACCAATTTAGCATTTTATTCCTATGAAATTTTAGCTCATTCTGATTTATCACTCAAAGCTTGCAAGTGTTGTTTAATTATGTAATTTTTTTATCAGATTATTAATATATAATTAATACATTTATTGTACTCAAAATATATTAAAGTAAAATGATATATTCTCTAATAAAAATATAATATATAATGAAAGAGAGAGAGACACCTTGGGGCCCACACTCTCTCATACTCTATAGCATAAATATATGTTTATAATGATATTTATAAGCTCCTTTTATGGATCCCCTTTGTTCTATTAATTTGTCATATTTGAATTTTCTTTTCTTCATATTTGAACAGAAAGTACTAATTCTTTCTTATGACGTCGTTTGTGTAGAATGGTACAGCATTGCATAATGACATATATGGTGTATTATTTCAGGCTGATTTAGGCGTGAAGACAAAAACCCAGCTTATGGCTGAGAAATCAGTTTTCAAGATTCTGTTAATGACCATAATTGCTTCCAGTGCTGAACCAGATCTGCATGACCCCAAAGATGATTTTGTTGTCAATGTTTGCCGCCATTTTGCTATGATATTTCATATAGATTATAACTCAAATAACCCTTCAATTCCAAGTGCTCTTGGTGGGCCTATGCTTTCATCAAGTAGTAGTGTCAGTTCCAGGTCAAAGACTAGCACTAATCTGAAAGAGCTGGACCCTTTGATATTCTTGGATGCTTTGGTTGGTGTGCTATCTGATGACAATAGGGTCCATGCCAAAGCTGCTCTAGGTGCTTTAAATATCTTTGCTGAAACACTTCTCTTCCTTGCTCGCTCAAAACATGGTGATGTGCTGATGTCAAGAGCAGGCCCTGGTACACCTATGATTGTGTCTAGTCCATCAATGAATCCTGTATATTCACCACCCCCAAGTGTTTGCATCCCAGTTTTTGAGCAACTTCTTCCACGTCTTTTGCATTGTTGCTATGGAACGACATGGCAAGCACAGATGGGAGGTGTTATGGGACTTGGTGCTTTGGTGGGAAAGGTAACTGTTGAGACTCTGTGCCACTTCCAAGTAAGAATTGTGCGGGGTCTAGTCTATGTACTCAAAAGACTTCCTCCCTATGCAAGCAAAGAGCAGGATGAGACTAGTCAAGTGCTTACACAGGTTCTTCGTGTGGTGAATAATGTTGATGAAGCTAACAGTGAACCACGCAGGAAAAGTTTTCAAGGGGTAGTTGATTTTCTTGCTTTAGAATTGTTCAATCCCAATGCATCTATTATTGTAAGAAAGAATGTGCAATCATGTTTGGCACTATTGGCTAGTAGGACTGGTAGTGAGGTATCAGAGTTACTTGAGCCTCTGTATCAGCCTTTGCTTCAGCCCCATATCACACGGCCACTCAGGTCAAAGACTGTTGATCAACAGGTATGCTGTGTTGCTGCCTACAACTAATGCAATTTATCATTGTCTTTGCTAACTCGATTTGGTACTTATAGGTTGGGATAGTTACAGCTCTGAATTTTTGCCTGGCCTTGAGGCCGCCACTTCTCAAGTTGACTCAAGAGCTAGTAAACTTTCTGCAAGAAGCGTTGCAAATAGCAGAGGCTGATGAAAATGCATGGGCTGTGAAGTTTATGAATCCCAAGTACACCTTGTCACTAAATAAGCTTCGAACAGCTTGCATTGAGCTACTCTGTACTGCTATGGCATGGGCTGATTTCAAGACTCAAAATCATTCTGAATTGCGTGCAAAGATCATTTCCATGTTCTTCAAGTCCTTGACATGTCGGACACCAGAAATTGTTGCTGTTGCCAAGGAGGGGTTACGCCAGGTATTGTTTAGCTTTTCTCAGAGGCTTAGCTTGCATGTAGATATTCATCTCCATTTCCTTATAGCTTGGCCATGATTTCAGTTTTTGTATATAATTTACGTTTAACAGCTGTGTTGCAAGGAGCAGAGATCTTCATAGATGATTCTGTGGGTATCCCATCTCAACTGATGTGTATGTTCGAGTCTGTCCATAATATTGTTTGACCAAGAATTAACATAATGCATTAGGAATATAAGTGTACTTTTCTTTTTTGAAAAATGGAAACATTGAACCAGGGGGAGAGAAGCATATATCACATCACAAATGGATAATAAATAAATAAATAAAATAAGCCCCTTTTTCCTGTACATCCATCATGAGCTATCTGTTTTACTCAGTTTCCATTTGTCTTCCTATAAAAACACTTCTTCAAGTTTCTCTAATGAACTCAACATGTCATATTATTCGCTTTCTCATTCTGGCTAGGGAATGCTTTTGCTTCTGATCTTGCTTTTATTTAACAGAAATTACTTTCCTTATTTGTCTTGACTTTTTTTAGGTTATTAACCAGCAAAGAATGCCGAAAGAACTTCTGCAGAGCAGCCTCAGGCCTATTCTAGTTAACTTGGCTCACACCAAGAATCTTAGCATGCCTCTTCTGCAAGGTCTGGCTCGCTTGCTTGAACTTTTGTCTAGCTGGTTTAATGTCACCCTGGGTGGTAAGCTGTTGGAGCACCTTAAGAAATGGATGGAACCTGACAAGCTTTCCCAGAGTATAAAGTCATGGAAGGCTGGTGAAGAGCCGAAAATTGCAGCAGGTAAGTATCTAGACCATCCACTTTAGTGGACACAGTTTGTTTGCCTAGCTAGCAGCTTATGTAATGTATGCCTGCATAGACGCTTGGTGAGATATGAACATGTGTGGTCTGATTTTGTGCGTCTTGGTTAAATTTACGTATGTGTATTCCTAATTGTGATTTCTTTTACTGGTTCTGTGCAGCTATCATTGAGCTATTCCACTTACTTCCCCATGCTGCATCGAAGTTTCTTGATGAACTTGTGACCTTGACTATTGATTTGGAAGGGGCTCTTCCTCCTGGACAAGTATACAGTGAAATTAACAGTCCATATCGTCTGCCTCTTACAAAATTCTTAAATCGATATGCAACACTAGCTGTTGATTATTTTCTAGCCCGATTAAGTGATCCAAAATACTTCAGGCGGTAAGCTTAAACACTATAGTTAATTTCTAAATTATGTTTCTGGAAATGACATTGTTGGTGTTCTTAACTTTTCTGCTCTTTTGTGAAATGCAGGTTCATGTACATTTTGAGATCAGATGCTGGCCAACCATTGAGAGACGAGCTGGCTAAATCCCCCCAGAAAATACTTGCAAGTGCCTTTCCTGAGTTTCTGCCAAAATCAGACGTGGAGATGACTTCTAGCTCTTCAACTCCACCTTCTGCTTTGTTGGGTGAAGAAAGTCTTGTTGCCCCTCCAGCTGATGGTGCAAATTTACCATCTATCCCCACTGGTGCAACTTCGGATGCTTATTTTCAAGGTCTTGCACTTATTAAAATGCTGGTCAAATTGATACCGGGCTGGTTGCATAGTAATCAACTTGTGTTTGATACCTTGGTACTAGTATGGAAGTCACCCGCTAGAGTATCTCGTTTGCACAATGAACAGGAGTTAAACTTAGTGCAAGTAAGTTTGGTAATCATTTATGGTAATATCTGCTGTACGAAGTTTCTTCTTGGCTATAATATTATTGAGATAACCTTGTTGACTGGGGAACAATAAAGTTTTATTCTCATAACACAAATGATTATAAAACAATGTTGAACACTGAATTTCATTAGTGATAGCTGGTTAAATTTCTCCTCTCTATCTTTTATCTCTTCAATTGCCTTAAACACTGCCTTTTGTGTTATCATTGCCCTATTCTAGTTATGCTTAACTTGCACAGAAGTGTGTTCATGATTTTTCCTTCTTCTGCTGAAAGCATGGTCTTTCTGCCCCAGCTCCCAAAAACTAAAGGAAAAAAATTTGAATTGGTCTTATGTGCATATGCCTTGCACACAGTTGGGTTTTGCTTTTGCAACAATGTTCTGCAGTTGGTTCAATCAGTTTTTATCAATCCTATAATGTTGACCATATTAATTGTGAATCAAACAAACAGTGCCTGTATTTTGAAGAAATGAAAGGTCCACTTAATTGGTTGAGTTAGATTGACTTATTATTCTAAAACCTTTGGTTTTTATTCATTTTTCAAATGCAGGTTAAAGAAAGCAAATGGCTTGTCAAATGCTTCCTGAATTACTTGCGTCATGACAAAAAAGAAGTTAATGTTCTCTTTGATATCCTCTCCATCTTCTTATTCCACAGTCGCATTGACTACACTTTTTTGAAGGAGTTTTATATTATTGAGGTACTTAAGCTGATTTTTCCCCATAGTGAAGATTACCTTTTCTTTTATTAGTTCATTTGGCTTTTATGGCTTTTGCACAAATTATCATTCTATATCAGGTCGCAGAAGGATATCCACCGAACATGAAGAGAGCGCTCCTCTTGCATTTCTTGAACCTTTTCCAATCAAAACAACTTGGTCATGATCATTTGGTGGTTGTTATGCAAATGCTCATTCTTCCGATGCTTGCTCATGCTTTCCAGAATGCCCAAAGCTGGGAGGTTGTTGACCCTGGTATTATAAAAACCATTGTTGACAAACTTCTTGATCCACCAGAAGAGGTTCTCCCTTGGAAGTTTCATTTTTCTTTTATTTATTTAATGCATTTTGTTTGTCATTGTGCCTTCTGTAGGTGCATTAATTTATTCCTTAATGAAAGTACCATAGTATCAAAATATTCTGTAGGTGCATTAATTTATTCCCTAATTTGGTGATTAGGTTTCTGCTGAATATGATGAGCCTTTGAGGATAGAACTCTTGCAGCTCGCCACTTTACTGCTAAAATATCTCCAAAATGACCTTGTTCATCATCGGAAAGAGCTCATTAAATTTGGCTGGAATCATCTCAAACGTGAGGACAGTGCTAGTAAGCAGTGGGCATTTGTCAATGTGTGCCATTTCTTGGAAGCCTATCAGGCCCCAGAAAAAATTATACTTCAGGTACCTTAAGAAATAATTAATGACAAATCTTCTGCAGAGATGTCTCTTTCCTCTTATTTGTCAAGTTGTGTTCATATCATATCTTTTGACATAACCTTCAAACCTCAACCTAACTTCTGTCAAATGAAATCGGTGTAAACAACCCATTTCCTACATGAATTGCTTTTCTTAAATGGATTGTACATTAAGAGAGTTTAATTTATAGAGTACACCAATGGTTGTGATCACTGAAGAACAACCTATGTGCGGATTATATAACCCTGCAATTCTGCCTACAAATCTTGATATGCTATCATCAGTCTGAAATAATGATCAAGCATGCAGGAAAAGAAAACATGTAAACCTACTGCATCTATTTTTACCCTTGTGCCTCACATATCATGAAAATGGACCTTACACAAATTAAAAAATGCAGGTTTTTGTTGCACTTCTCAGAACTTGCCAGCCGGAAAATAAACTTCTGGTCAAGCAGGCTCTTGATATACTGATGCCAGCTTTACCACGGAGGTTGCCTCTCGGCGATTCTCGGATGCCAATTTGGATACGATACACAAAAAAAATTTTGGTTGAGGAAGGTCATTCGATTCCCAATCTGATTCACATTTTCCAGCTTATTGTGCGTCATTCAGATCTCTTCTACAGCTGCAGAGCACAGTTTGTTCCCCAAATGGTCAATTCTCTCAGTCGGCTTGGACTGCCATGCAACACAACAACAGAAAACAGGCGCCTTGCCATAGAACTTGCTGGGTTGGTCGTTGGCTGGGAAAGGCAAAGGCAACATGAAATGAAAGTCATGACTGATGGTGATGTCCCCAGTCAGTCTAATGATGGATTTAACCCTGGGTCTGCTGGTACTGATTCTAAGCGTGCTGTGGATGGATCTACCTTCCCTGAAGATGCAAGTAAGAGAGTTAAAGTGGAACCTGGTCTTCAATCCATCTGTGTCATGTCACCTGGTGTTGCCTCATCAATACCAAATATAGAAACCCCTGGACCTGGTGGCCAACCTGATGAAGAATTCAAGCCTAATGCTGCTATGGAAGAAATGATTATCAATTTTCTTATAAGAGTGAGTCTTTTGTTTCATCTTTGGTTTTAATACGAGAGCAAGATTGGATGAGATCGTGCTTTCCATTTGATAAATGTTTGCATTTTCTGTTTACAGATCCTTGGTAGGCTTTGATTTTTCAGTGTAGTGCATAACCTGCATGAATTAGATGACCACGGGACAATCAAAATATTGCAACCAAAATACTCTTATATACTATTTATTCTTTACGAAATCGTGTAAGACCTATTGAATTTAGCTAAAATATGACCTGTTTAATCAAATGATCTCTCTACTTCTACCCAATCTTTTCCAATTCAAGGTGACAAAACCTGCAGAAATGAGGGCATAATTTACAAAAAATGAAGTTACACTGACACCATGATAGAAAGCTGATCTGTGTACAAGATGGATAAAATGTTTCAGTCTGCATCTCTCTGCAAATTGAAGAACATTGAGATCATTTATGATTTACATTACCATCATTGTGCCTGGTCAAAATTTGCACCTATTTTATCACACTGTTGTGGAGCAGCTGCATTTCATATAATAGTTATCTTTTTCTTTATTTAGTATGGAGAGAAAAGTTGACAATGTAGTCAGCTGTGTGGAACAGGTTGCCTTGGTCATAGAGCCCAAGGACAAGGAAGCTACTACTATGTACAAACAAGCCTTGGAGCTACTTTCACAAGCTTTGGAGGTGTGGCCCAATGCTAATGTTAAGTTCAATTACTTGGAAAAATTGTTCAACAGCATGCAACCATCACAGTCAAAGGATCCTTCTACAGCTCTTGCTCAGGGCTTGGATGTAATGAATAAGGTCTTGGAGAAGCAACCTCATTTGTTCATTAGAAATAACATAAACCAGATCTCTCAGGTAGTCACATATAATAAGCACTTGCTTGTTTTTTTATTCCTTGGGTTTATAATCATTATTTTTTGGCATTCATGTTTCTCTTATGTTTGTATCAGATTCTAGAACCATGTTTCAAGCAGAAAATGTTAGATGCTGGAAAGTCATTGTGCTCTCTGTTGAAGATGGTTTTTGTTGCTTTTCCACCAGATGTGGCCAGTACACCACCTGATGTGAAGCTATTGTATCAGAAGGTCGATGACTTGATACAGAAGCACATTGACTCTGTTACCTCTCCTCAGACATTGGGTGAGGATACATCTGTTAGTTCGATTTCCTTTGTACTGCTTGTCATCAAAACCCTGACAGAGGTGGGGAAGTACATTGAACCACCCATATTGGTTCGTATACTTCAACGACTAGCACGTGATATGGGATCATCAGCAGGTTCTCATTTGAGACAAGTATGTCATTGCTTCTTTTCCTTTCTTCTTTTTCCATTTAAACTTACATAGTACTTGTGGTGAAGTATAATTACAAAGCACCTAATGTGCTTTCTGGTTTCTTTTTGTTAGGGGTAAAACATTTCCTTTCCTTTTTTTCATGCCAATGGTTTTGCAGAAAACATTTAAACTAGTTAATAGCTATACTCACATGAAAAAGCTTTAATTACGAATGGAATTTGCATGAAGCAGAATGGCATTGCACCAACTTCTATCTGTTGGTTTTCATACATGGGAAAACCTATTGCTTCTTTGGTATCGTGTCAGAAATTTGAATCACAACTCTTTGTTTGACATACATCCTTGCCATATTCATCTAATATGCTTAATCTGTGTTGTGAAGTTGCGTGGCTTTTCTCTGCTGTTGGGCAACTATTTCCTTTGAGGAGGGAAAGTAAGTCATTGCAACCAAAAGAATATTGTATCTTCCGGGACTAAACCAAAAGATAAACAAAACTTAAAACTTTTGGTAATACCAATCCCTCTTGAATATTTAGTTAATGAAACTCTCTGGAAGGCCCTTTGAGTAAGAACACCACCAACAACAATCCAGCCTCAATTCCAAACCTGTCATGGTTGACTTTATGGATCCTTTTGCACCATTCCACGTGCTCATATGCCAAATCTGCCTCTATTGAGAGCTTTTAAATCCTGTGATATCACTTCCATCCATGTTAAGCAGAACACCATAAAGGCCAGTAAAAACACTATTCTATGACAAAGCAGTTATCTAGATGTAGTTTGATTTTGATGAATTTTTTAGCTGTGCTCTGACCAAATCTCCAATTAATGTCAAACTTTGCATGTTTCCACAAAACTCTGCAGGCCTTAATCCTCCAAAACCTGAAATTAACAGAGGACATATCCTGCTCTCTTTCACTAACAGAAATAAAAAATAAAAGTAAACCAATTTCTATCTAGGATCACCCAGGACCCTCCACTAGTAGTAATGTATAATGTACTGCCCTTTTTCACTAACATTGATTTTATATCGTGTTATTCTCTACATCTCTACATCAGGGTCAGCGAACTGATCCAGATTCGGCAGTGTCTTCTTCTCGTCAAGGTGCTGATCTCGGAGCAGTCATCTGTAATCTAAAATCCGTGCTGAAGCTTATTTGTGAAAAAGTGATGGTTGTTCCTGATTGCAAACGATCTGTAACTCAAGTCTTGAATGCCTTGCTTTCAGAGAAGGGCACCGATTCTAGCGTGCTTCTTTGCATTTTAGATGTTATAAAAGGGTGGATTGAAGATGATTTCTGCAAACCAGGAAGAGTCACATCAAGCGGTTTTATCAGTCATAAGGAAATAGTCTCTTTTCTTCAAAAGCTGTCACAAGTTGATAAGCAAAACTTCGGTCCTGATGCTCATGAAGATTGGGACAGGAAATATCTTCAGCTTCTTTATGGAATTTGTGCTGATTCAAAGTAAGCAATATTTTGAGATAATTGGTGTTTCTTATTTTATTAGGGTTTTAACTATATTACTTCATTGACGTCCAGATATTTGTTGGCCCTACGCCAGGAGGTGTTTCAGAAGGTGGAAAGACAATTCATGCTTGGTTTACGAGCAAGAGATCCTGACATTAGGACGAAATTCCTTTTGCTTTATCATGAATCTCTTGGGAAATCATTGTTTACAAGACTGCAATATATTATCCAACTCCAGGACTGGGAAGCTTTAAGTGATGTTTTCTGGCTCAAACAGGGTCTTGATCTTCTTCTGGCAATCTTAGTTGAGGATAAACCAATCACTCTTGCCCCTAATTCTGCCAGGGTTCAGCCAGTTGTGGTCTCAAGTTCCCTTCCGGATAGTTCTGGGATGCAGCAACTGGTTGCTGATGTTCCAGAGGGTTCTGAGGAAGCTCCTCTCACTTTTGATAGTCTTGTTCTTAAGCATGCTCAGTTTCTGAATGAGATGAATAAACTTCAGGTTATTGCATTTATATTTAAATCTCTGCCACTCAGTGCTATGTCATGCTTTAACAACTAAGTATCTGTATTACCATGAACTTTAAGTGTTGGTAGACTCTAGTGTGCTCAATTGATATTTGTGCATTGTTGCGGACCCCATTTTGCTGAAATCATTGTTTTTAAGTAGCAACAATTGTTTTATAAATAATACAAGCAATACATATTCTGCCTCTGGACCTTACTTCATGTCAATATCACTTGAAAGCAACTAATGATTCAGCTGCTTCATTATTAACTTTATTGATGTCATATGTCCTTGTGCAGTGCTTTTCTTGCTGTCCAGCCCAGCATGTGAGTTGAGAGGTTTGCTTTACTAAATGTCATTTCAGGTTTAACTCCTTTTATATTCTTCCAGGTGGCTGATCTGGTTATTCCATTAAGAGAACTGGCCCATACAGATGCAAATGTCGCATACCATTTGTGGGTGCTGGTATTTCCCATTGTCTGGATGACCCTGCACAAAGAAGAACAAGTTACATTAGCTAAACCAATGATTACTCTCTTATCAAAAGATTATCACAAGAAGCAGCAAGCCAGTAGACCAAATGTGGTGCAAGCTCTCCTAGAAGGCCTTCAGGTGAGCCACCCACAACCTCGGATGCCAAGTGAGCTTATTAAGTACATTGGAAAAACATATAATGCATGGCACATAGCCTTGGCTTTGTTAGAAAGTCATGTCATGCTATTCATGAATGAAACAAAGTGCTCTGAGTCTCTGGCTGAGCTTTATCGTTTGCTCAATGAAGAAGATATGAGATGTGGGCTGTGGAAAAAGAGGTCAATCACTGCAGAAACTAGAGCTGGACTTTCACTAGTTCAGCATGGTTACTGGCAGCGTGCTCAAAGCCTCTTTTATCAAGCCATGGTTAAGGCAACACAAGGCACATATAATAACACAGTACCTAAGGCTGAGATGTGTCTCTGGGAAGAGCAGTGGCTTTACTGTGCAAGTCAATTGAGTCAGTGGGATGCATTGGTTGACTTTGGTAAAAGTATGGAGAATTATGAAATTCTTCTTGATAGCCTCTGGAAATTGCCTGATTGGGCGTATATGAAGGATCATGTGATCCCTAAGGCTCAAGTAGAAGAAACTCCAAAACTCCGTTTAATTCAAGCCTTTTTTGCGCTTCATGATAGAAATACAAATGGTGTGGGTGATGCAGAAAACACAGTGGGAAAAGGAGTTGATCTTGCTTTAGAACAGTGGTGGCAGTTGCCTGAAATGTCTGTACATTCCAGGATTCCTCTTTTGCAGCAATTCCAGCAGCTCATTGAAGTTCAAGAATCTGCTCGAATTCTTGTAGACATTGCAAATGGAAACAAACTTTCTAGCACTTCTGTTGGTGTGCATGGTAATCTCTATGCAGATCTCAAGGACATCCTTGAAACTTGGAGACTGAGAACCCCAAATGAATGGGATAACATGTCTGTTTGGTATGATCTGCTCCAGTGGCGTAATGAAATGTATAATTCTGTAATTGATGCATTCAAGGATTTTGTAACCACAAATCCACAACTTTATCACCTCGGATTTCGTGACAAAGCATGGAATGTGAATAAGCTTGCTCATATTGCTCGTAAGCAAGGCCTTAATGATGTTTGTGTAACAATTCTTGAAAAGATGTATGGCCATTCAACCATGGAAGTGCAGGTATGAAATCTTTAGAAAGCTTTGCTTCTGGCCCAGAATTTTTTTCCACTGCCAAAAGATTGACATCTATTATGGGTGTTTTTATTTGCTGCTTTGTTGAATTGGCGGGTACTTAAAAGGAGATGTAGGATTGTCCTGACTATTTTCTAATATATATTCTTGGGACCATCTCTTAATTAATATGTTGCAGCCTGGAATTGGAATTTGTTATTTAAATATTCAATTTTTATGAATACTCTAGTTTTTTAATATCCTCAGTAGTCATGGACTGTTAATGCTCTAGTAAATCTCATTGTCAACTAAGCAGTGTGTTGGTCGTTTTGTATTTTGCACATCAATTTTTTGTTCTTTCTTTTCTCTTTGGTGATTGTGCTGTTCTGATTCTCCTTTTTGGGATGGAGAATAGAGGAAGTATGTCATCGGTTCTCTTGTTTCATGTTTGCAGGAAGCTTTTGTTAAGATAAGAGAGCAGGCAAAGGCTTATCTAGAGATGAAGGGAGAGCTTACCAGTGGTCTCAATTTGATTAACAGCACAAATCTGGAATATTTTCCTGTGAAACACAAAGCTGAGATTTTTCGTCTTAGAGGGGATTTTTTGTTGAAGCTTAATGACTCTGAAGATGCCAATATTGCATATTCAAATGCTATCAGCCTTTTCAAAAACTTGCCTAAAGGATGGATAAGCTGGGGGAATTATTGTGACACGGTATATGTTATTATTTACTTGCATTACAATGTGTGTTGCCAGGTTCTGTTACCCAGTACTGATCTGCTATCTGGTGTTTCAGGCTTATCGAGATACTCAAGATGAAATTTGGCTGGAATATGCTGTTAGCTGCTTTCTTCAAGGCATCAAATTTGGTGTTTCCAATTCCAGAAGCCATCTAGCTCGGGTGCTGTATCTTCTCAGCTTTGATACTCCCAGTGAATCTGTGGGGAGAGCATTTGATAAATACTTGGACCAAATACCCCACTGGGTTTGGCTTTCGTGGATTCCACAGCTATTACTTTCTTTGCAGAGGACAGAGGCACCTCATTGCAAACTTGTTCTACTGAAAATTGCCACTGTGTTTCCACAGGTAGATGTCGTTCCTTGTTCAAAAGATTGTTACCAAATATGTTATGCCATATTTTACGTTAATCTTGATTTTCTCCCGTCTAAAATTTTACAGGCTTTGTATTACTGGCTCCGCACATATTTGCTTGAGCGTCGTGATGTTGCAAATAAATCTGAACTAGGTAGATTGGCAATGGCTCAGCAAAGAATGCAGCAAAATGCATCTGCTGCTGGGGCTGCTTCTCTTGGATTGACTGATGGAAATGCGAGAGTGCAGAGTCATGGAGGTGGTGGTGCTTTAGCCACAGACAATACTGTTCATCAAGGCACTCAGTCTAGTGGTGGGATTGGGTCTCATGATGGTGGAAACACTCATGGACATGAACCTGAAAGATCCACAGCAGTTGAAAGCAGTGTGCATGCGGGGAATGATCAAACTTTACAACAAAGTTCTTCGATGATCAGTGAAAGTGGTCAGAATGCTGTGAGGCGTAATGTTGCTTTGGGCTTTGTTGCTTCTGCTGCCAGTGCTTTTGAAGCTGCAAAGGAGATAATGGAGGCTCTTAGAAGCAAACACAGTAATTTGGCTGGTGAACTAGAGGTGATGATTGTCATGCTAGATTTCTTGCTTCAATTATGTTTTTATTATATACCTCACAAAACTCTTATACATGTTATGACAGAATATCTACCACCTCATGGAAAAGGAGAAATAATAAGAAACCAAGCTCTCTATTTCTAAATGCTCGTCCATGATAATATGAATACTGTTTTTTTTTTTTTCCACTAATGTTCAATTATATTAGTTAATAGAAAATGGTTTTCAACCTTTTGGTTCATAATAAAATTCTGGTTTTGCAGAATCTACTTACAGAAATTGGTTCCCGGTTTGTGACTCTGCCAGAGGAGAGACTTCTTGCTGTGGTTAATGCACTGCTCCACCGCTGCTACAAGTACCCAACTGCAACTACAGGAGAGGTTCCCCAATCTCTCAAGAAAGAACTCTCTGGTGTTTGCAGGGCTTGCTTCTCTGTTGATGCTGTGAACAAGCATGTTGATTTTGTGAGAGATTACAAACAGGATTTTGAGCGTGATCTTGATCCAGAAAGCATAGCTACTTTCCCTGCCACTCTTTCCGAACTGACTGCTCGATTGAAACATTGGAAAAATGTTCTACAGAGCAATGTAGAGGACCGGTTTCCAACTGTCTTGAAACTTGAAGAGGAAAGCAAGGTTCTGCGTGACTTTCATGTTGTTGATGTAGAGGTTCCAGGACAGTATTTTTGTGATCAGGTAATTGAGCCATGGCACATTAATTTCTGTGATGGATTTCTGCTTTACATAGTGAAGTTTTCTTGTCTGGTATGGGTGAATAGATCTTGGAAACTGATATTATTATTGGAACTTGTACCACATCATTAGCCTTCTTTGTATTCAATAGCGTATATTTATGGTTTTTATTTTTCTTGTTTTTATGATACTATTTAACTATTTCCAGGAAATTGCACCAGACCACACAGTAAAGTTAGACAGGGTTGGAGCTGACATTCCAATTGTTCGAAGGCATGGAAGCAGCTTCAGGCGTCTGACTCTTATCGGTTCTGATGGTTCTCAACGTCATTTCATTGTCCAGACATCCTTGACCCCTAATGCAAGAAGTGATGAACGAATACTGCAGCTGTTCCGTGTAATGAACCAGATGTTTGATAAACACAAAGAATCAAGACGTCGTCATATATGCATTCACACTCCAATCATCATTCCTGTTTGGTCCCAGGTGATTATCACTGCTGAATTTATTTGAATCTTTAAATGGATAAGCATGATGAAAATCATACAAAGACAGGAAATAGCATCTTATAGTGGGACATTGAATCCGTGGTTTTCTGTACTTTGTTTCCTCTCTTTCTTACTAGTACAGTTTTTGCTGATAGATTGCACCTGATAGTGCTAACAAGGGCCTATCTGAATTGTAATTCTGATAATTATTTTCTGCATGGGCAGGTCCGCATGGTCGAAGATGATTTAATGTATAGCACTTTTCTTGAAGTGTATGAGAACCATTGTGCAAGGAATGACCGAGAAGCAGATCTCCCAATCACCTACTTCAAGGAGCAACTAAACCAAGCTATATCTGGCCAAATCTCTCCTGAAGCTGTTGTAGATCTTCGCCTCCAAGCTTACAATGAGATAACTAAGATTTATGTGTCTGATGGCATCTTTTCCCAGTATATGTACAAGACTCTTCTGAGTGGCAATCATATGTGGGCTTTTAAAAAGCAATTTGCAATCCAGTTAGCGCTTTCAAGTTTCATGTCTTTCATGCTGCAGATCGGAGGAAGGTCCCCAAATAAGATACTATTTGCTAAGAACACTGGCAAGATTTTCCAGACAGATTTTCACCCTGCATATGATGCAAATGGCATGATTGAGTTCAATGAACCCGTTCCTTTTCGGCTAACAAGGAACATGCAGGCATTCTTCTCCCATTTTGGAGTAGAAGGTCTTATTGTGTCTGCCATGTGTGCTGCAGCACAGGCTGTGGTTTCACCAAAAGTAAGTTTCGGTGACCATCCATTTAGTTGGTGAGTTACTTTGATGGATATCATCCAGATGTAATGTTTTCAAATTTCTATTATGCAGCAAAGCAAACATTTATGGCATCAATTAGCCATGTTTTTCCGTGATGAACTTCTGTCTTGGTCTTGGAGACGACCACTTGGGTTGAATCTGGGACCTGCTGCTAGTGGGAGTAGTATGAACCCTGCTGATTTCAAGCATAAGGTCACTACCAACGTAGACAATGTCATCAACCGTATCACTGGAATTGCTCCACAGTATCTCTCTGAAGAGGTAACCTCTATCTCCAATTTCCCATCAAATGTGATATCTCAATTACATATTTTGGTAGTTATGAATAGCAGAGATACAGGCCCTGGCATATTTTGGTAAATCTGTGGCAAAACCATCATGTATATTGTAGTGATGAGGCTTGAAGATAAGCTGCCTGATTTGCATTGGATATCTTGAATCATCATCTTACACATTCTTTATGGTGAGCTGAGATTTAAAATATTGTAGAGTTCAGGATTGAACTTAAAGCACCATGGCTTTATGGTTTGGATCAGATATAAGGAAATGCATTAGCATTGCAACCCTAATTGGTTGGAGTTAAAACTAAGACTAAAGTAGCTGATTTCTTCATATTGGCTTTATGGTTTGGATCAGATATAAGGAAATGCATTAGCATTGCAACCCTAATTGGTTGGAGTTAAAACTAAGACAAAAGTAGCTGATTTCTTCATATTGGCTTTATGATTTCTTCATATTGACTGTACCAATAACAGAGATTATTCATCTTTCTGTGAAGCAGTCAATAAGCATATATGATAATAAGAAAGGTGACTGGTGTCCCAAATCTGTCATGATGCCGAAAAATGTGATCAACAGAACATCTAAAACTAATTCGTTTCCTTTGCTGATGGACGTGTTTTGTTTTCTTTCCCATTTTGTGCTGCATCAGGAGGAAAATGCTGTGGACCCACCACAGTCGGTGCAGAGGGGTGTCACTGAGTTGGTAGAAGCTGCTTTGACACCAAGGAACTTGTGCATGATGGATCCAACATGGCATCCCTGGTTTTAAGCCATGAATGGAGAGTAGCGATTGAATGTCAATAGTGGTTTTCTATTGTAAATAAAGATTATTATGTACAGCTGAATCTGGAAATTGCTGCTAGTTGTCATTCATTTTGAAGTCTAAATAGTTAACGGTAGGCTTTATATATGAATGTCTATTAATTGAAGTAAGCAGTTGGATCATGAAAATTCTACAATCAGATGGAAGATTTTACAGTCTAAGGAGTCCAAGAAAACGGAACGTGTCTTTACTGAGTTTATACACATTTTAAGTAGTGAACTTAGTGTTCTATATTGTTATATTACATGTTTAATGATTTGGAAAGAAGTTAATTTCATAAAAACTTAAAGGAGTACCCGTGTTCTTGGTGTGGAATGCAGCCTAAACTAGCAAATGAGGATGGGCTTAGTTGACTTAGTTATTATGGTAATTGGGTTGGTTAATGTTAGGTGAGATGTAAAATTGATTGAGTGATAGGAAATTTAAAGGAAGTTTAGAATGAAAATTTATGGCCCCTTTAATAACGGTCACTTGGGGGAATAAATGGTTTTAGATGGCTTAATTTAAATTAATAAAAAAATTTATTTTTGATTATGTATATGACGTGTTTTTAAGGTAATGTATGTGTTTTTAAGGTAATGTATGAGGAAATTGCATGAAACTTTGAAAAGGTACCATGGATTGTTCCATTCAAGTTTCAGTCATATTTGAAAAATAAACTTGTGTAAATTATTGTTTTGAAAATTATTGTTAAAATCCAATGTTGAATATGATCAAATAAGTCTAAAGTGAAGACAATGAAAATAAATGCCATATGATGTAAATGTTGATTTTTTATTGAGATTGCCTAGTAAAATAAAAAGCGGTGGTTATGAGCTATCATACTAAATGAGATTAAGTTGATGATAATTATTAAATGGTTATTTAGCACATGTAAAATGAATTTGGTTAAATGGGCCAATGAACTATAAGTTATGGCTAATTTTAGTTCCGAAAACTAGCTAGAAATTTAATATATCTTGATGGATTGATGTGAATATGAGTAAATGAGAACTAAAATGAAGTTCTCGGTTTAATTTGATATGAAATGATTATTTGAAACTTTTTTGGTATAAGGGAGGCTGTAAAGTCTAGTCAGCAGTAAAAATTTTCACATGAGTCCAGACACCAGGTAGATGCCCTGCACCTTTTTCGGTTAAGAGTGTTTCTTAAGTTTCAATAGTTGCAATTGCTTTAAATGTGTTATGCAACTATTTTAATTGTAATATATGTCATAAAAGAAAAAGATAAGAATGAAATTAGTTACCCGGTAATGAAACTAGTGTTCAATAATGGGCTATGTTGTGGAACTAATTACCTAGCAATAAGGTTGGTGCCCAGTAATAGGCTAGCATCATCAGTTTGTTTGATGACCAAAATATATAATTTGATTTAAGTTAATATAATAACATGTGTAATATGATATAAATTAACCTGACAGTTAATGTGACATGAAAATAATTTGTGGTTGTATTAGTGGTAAAATGACATTCCATCAGCAATGATGCTGATCATGTGTTGGAATGTGATTGCCAACCGTATGTTCAAAAAAAAAAGGTGAGAGAAATTATGGTTAGAATCATAAAGTAATGTGAGGAAAATCCATTTTAAGCACGAGCATACAAAGGAAAAGAAATGTAATAATATTCTAATCGTGTAATATAATGGACCACTAAATCGTGTACTATAATGGACCACTAAATTGAAAGGTGAAGTAAACTATGAATATGTTTTTATTCGGTGGGGTGCAAATATTTTAACGACGAGGTAATGGTGTTGATATAATATGACAAGAAGATAAAAATGGTGATAATACAACTAAAGTCAATTGTCATAAAACAAATCAATTGCTAAATGACCTAAAGTATGAAGAACATGAATTTTAAATTGTAGAGTATAAAAGTCGAATCACTAAAAAGTTTATGATATCATTTCTGGTTGTAAAAGAGTGAGTCTGAATGATGTTTCTTTTTATATAGATAATGTTGTCTATTAACATGTGGGTAGAAAAAATTGTTTATTAGATGACATGATGGGTATAGAAATATATCTATATAAATCCAGTATGAAAGGTTCGAATAATAAATTGGATGTAAATAGCGAAATTGAGAGTGATTAAATTGATATGTATTAACATATGTATATGTTAATAAGAAAATGATGCATAGCTAAGTTTTTTATTATCAAATTATAATTCATTTTGAATATTATATGTTGACTCCCTATGAACTAGGAAGTAAAAATTATTATGAATAGTGTGTTTATAAGTTGTTTGATTCCTTATATTCTAGCTTAACGAAGAAAGATCAACATGTAAGGAATAAACCATAATACTCTAGTATTTTGTTAAAAAAAAATAACCTTGATATTTTTTGTTCAGAGCTCAAATAAGTTATTTTACGTGTAGAAATTATAGGGTCTTATAATTGTTAAATATTAATTTAGGCATGTCATTTGCTGAAACGAAACAAGCTATATGTCATGAATTTAGGTGGAATTATTATTATATGTAAGTTGATACAACTTGAAAGTGTCAAGTTGAAGAACATTAGTATTATCCTTTACCGATTACATGTGATAATATTTTAAAGACAATTATTGATTTTTTTTTTATCTAAAGTTGACCAATTCATTTGTTTGTCCCAACTTCTTGTTGAATTGGTAAAAGAACATCACAATTTGTTGTTCTTTATAGGTGAGATATGAGTGGGCAAAACATTTAATTGATGAATAATTATTATCTGTAAATAGATGATAAAAATATGTTTGACAATTCATTCACTGTTAAACATGGATATGACTCATCTGAGCCTAGTGACAATGAAGATTATGATATGTTGGGCTCAAATGTGATAGTATATGTTAATGGTGAAAATGAGGTAATACCTTTTATTCTTAAACATGAAGATGCTTCAACATTTACAAATGCTTTTTTCCAAGATTAGTTGCTTAGTCATAAACATTGAATCAAAGGTTCTTATTTGGCGATTAGACAAACATTCAATAGGAAAAGTGATTTAGTGAATGCAATTAAATGGTAGCATATTGAAAATTTGCTAGAATATGCAAGCATTGAAAATATCAATGGTTTTTACATGGTGAGTACCATAAAAGGTCAGACTTCTTTGAGATAACAAAGTTAAAAGGGTCTCACACATATACCACCACCTTTATCAAAAAAGAACACCATTAACTTGAAGCAAATTTTGTTGCTAATGTTATTTCAACCCTTGCGATGAATAACCTTTCTATAGGTTGTAAGCATTCATGATGAAATAAAATTGAATTACAAGTATAAAATCTCTTATGATAAGACATAAGTTGTAAAATAAAAGGTGTTTAAACATCTTTTTGGTTCACATGAAAAGTCGTTTGAAATGTTGTCAAGATTATTGTTAGCAATAAAAGCATCAAATTCTAGAGCAATTGTTGACTGGAATCACAAAGAAAATCTTGATGATAACACAATGATTTTTTAAAGAGTTTTTTTTTTGTCATTTAGACATTACATTGATGGTTTCAAGTATTGTAGACCACTAATCAATATTGATGATATATATTTGTATGAGCGATATGATAAGAAGTTATTAATTGCAGTTGTTTTTAATGTAAATAATAAGATATTCCCTTGGTTTTTTCCACTTGTTTAAGATGAAAATAATTAAAATTAGAGATGGTTTTTACTTTATTTACAACGATACATTATCGATGAATGAATAGGTATTTGCATAATATTAGATAAACATGCAAGTATTAAAAATAAAGTAGCAAAAATTTAGCATGAACCTTTAGGATACCATCAGTATTGTGTCTGATATTTTATTAACAGCTTTAATCACAAATTTAAAGAATCAACTACAAAACAAGATTTGATAAAGATGTGTTATGAACCTTCAATGCATAAACTTGATTTATGGTTCTCGAGAATGTGCAAGTTAGACCCAATATCAAGAATGGCTTGAGCTGGAATAAAAAAAGTTGGCACTTTTATATGATAGTGGTCACCAATATGGCAATATAACAACCAATCTATTTGAATTATTTAATGAAATCTCGAAAGGTGCTCGTGCAATTTTTATTTTTGCTTTAGTGCAATTGACATTCTACAAGTGTAATAGTTATTGGATCGAACGGAGAGGTCAAGCAAATAATTCCATTTAAAGTGGAATAATTTGGCGGCCAATATTTCAGGTTAAATTGATAATTAACAGGGATAGATCGAGAGATCACACTACAATTGTTCGATGTTTACATGTTTTTGCATGTTGCGCTAAGAATCGCTTGGACTTTAAATAGTATATTGATAATCATTACACTGTTCAGATTTACATATTAACATATGACTTAACATTTTGTCCATTAACAAATGAGTTAGAATAGAATGGTGACACAAGATCTCAAGTAGAAGCAAACCCATCTAAATGAAAACTTGGGCATGGTCGACAAATGTCAACTCGTTTGTATAACAAGAAGGATACAAAGAAGGAGCATGCACCTTATTGATGGGGTATATGCAATGAAACAGGCCATAATAGAAAAACATATCCAACTCGACAATGTATATTTGTTAATACATTTATATTGTACTTTGTTATTGCTTTAAATCCATTATTATGTTTTTGTTTACAATAATATTATACTTATTGAATATTACATTTCATAAGTATTATTACATAGGATACCACACATGTGAGGTGGTAAATCTTCTTCTCATGGAGGGCATACACATTGTGAGGCTAACATTCTTGACATGCCTAATTATTTTGCTGAAAAGTTTGTCACAATACATACCTAATGAGTATGCTAATACTTCTGTCCTATAGTTATTAGATAAACACAAATCAGATAATGTATTTGTCGGCATCGTAAGTATATTTAACTTCAATTAACATTCTTATTACTTAATATTCAATATACATATATTTTAAACTGTGTTGTAGGATGAAGTTAAGAAATATTATCGAACACATAAGTTAATGATACTATGTGATAGGGTTAAACCATTTATGTTTTAGACGGGTTTTGTATATATTAGTTGTTTGGAGCACATTAAGCTTGATCACAACTTGATCAATGCATTGATTTAGTGATGGAGACGTAAGACACACATGTTCCACCTCAGACATAGGGAGATGAAACCCATATTATAGGATGTAGCGGTTCACATCTGGTGGGGTTTTAATATAAATGCACACTTGGAATTTGCATTAATGGATATGCAGTCACATCTGGTGGGGTATGTAATCGGGTTGCAATATGCGAGTGTGCATTTATATTAACACCATTTTCTAATGAATTGAAAGGGATATCATATGTCTTAAATGGACTGAGAAGATATTCTTTATACTACCAGATGATGCTGATGACGAAATCTTGTGTAGGAATGCATTAAATTATTATTTAAATTTGTGAAGTATATATGAATTAGTCTGATCATTGAAAGCTTATGCAAGTATGCCAAAGTGTATATACTGCATATATTTAACAACCTTCTATTCACATATTTCACATGGAGATGTGTGTCTCTTATTTATCTAATGTTTCTTGAGGATTTTTAACATGATCCCCACATATAGTTAAGGTTTTGCTGTTTTGGCATGCTTGTTTAGATATCTATATGTTGCATGTATGAAGGGAGTAAAACATGCTGAGGGATGTTTACTACTTTTATAGGTATAAATGAAACAATTTAGAATTTTCATTTGCGTTTCAAGTGTTTGTTGGCAATATGAAGAAAAATAACTATTATGTTTTTTTAATAACTAATATAGTCTTAGGAGCATCTTCATAAGAGTCTACCTTAAATTTTAAGGAAGCCAATTATGATTGTGTAGACTATAAAAATTACACTTTAGCTCCTATTAGGATGCAAATAATCCAATGTTCAAATATTGCTTAAAAAAGCTAATAGTATTATGATTTGTAATGATAGGTGGTGTGTGATCAAGATGTTTGATAATAATCCTACACATGTGTTGTCATTTTATCAGAGCGAGCTAAATAGGCAACAACCTATCCATGTATTTTTTGAACAATTTATTTCATAATTCAACTTAACTTTTACCTATTATTTCCATTTAATATTCTTAATACTTGTATTTAGGTCATGTCTAATCCATATGAGGATGTTAAAATGGCAGTTGCTCTTGTTGTTTACACTAGCAAGATAAACATATAGACATTGGTGGTTCTATTGGTATTTTTTGAGATGGTTGAGCTACATTGCCTAGATTGAGTAATGTAATAGGTCGATTATAGACAACACATTCTATTCGACATTGATACAAGTGATGGGTTACACGCCATAAATCGCTGGGATAAAAACGACAATTACAATTGGTTAAGCCATCATAGAACTTATATATCATAGTGGGATGCAGAAGAAGCAAGATATTTATTGAAATACATCATGTGATTACAGAGGAGAAGTATATGATTTGGTATATGGATATCACACACTAGGTCATTACACTATATCCCGAGCAAGTTCTTCCACCGATAAACTTGCAATACGAGCCATCGATAAACTTGCAATACAAACATTAGATTTAAAATACCTTAAGTAATGATAAATTTTTAGAATTAATATATATTGAACGATGTGCTTTATTTATGGAACCTTTAATGCATGTATTTGATTATTATTAGGTTGACTTGTTTTTACGAGAGGATCGAAAGGCCGCCTCTGTGCTTCATAATCTTGATGAAGAAAATGAAAGGCATATCTATGTGTCTTTGTGGTTTATTGTTTGTCACAATACTCTTACAAACTTTGGAGAGACATTAACTCTTGATGATATCGTGGTCAGAGAAGAGGCCACTCAGGCAGGAAGTAGTTGTGCTATTGATGAACTTGAGTCATCCAATAGATAATGTAAGCATAGATAGATGGACTTGCTTATATGTTTTCAATGCATTTTATTGTGTTGTTTTGTTAATTATGAGTTTGATGTTGTGTTATTTTGTTAATTATGAGTTTGTAGTTAATTTCAGTATATTTATAATTATTTATTGTAACTGTTTTGGTTTGGGGCTTGGGTTAGTTGAGTTGAGATTGAGATTTTTTTTATACAACTTGGAATACTAGAATATTTGAAGTACTAAAATTAAAAATCAAAATCTTACTGGTCACAATGTGAACGAAGATAGCATGATTGTTTATTGAGTTTAGTTTTAATTTGAATATTTTTTAATTTTTGGATTTACATGTGTCATGAACCAAATAATTATAAGATTAATAAATCAAATAACCATTGGAAGTAGAGTTATTATGCAATTCATCCAAAATCCATATGGATATTTTATTATACAAAGGAAAAAGAATTATAGTTATTATGTAATTCACCATAAATCTTACAAGATATCTCCTAAATCCATATGAATTTGTAATTATAAAAAAATAATTACAAAATATGAAATTCATAAAAATAATAATTACAAGACATGAAAACGAGATAAACTTTTTAGTTATTAAATAATTCATCATAAATCTTACAAGACCCCTTTCAAAAAAATATATTTTTATGATTTATTATATACAAAGGTGGAGATTTAGCTAGAAGAATTTTTAACTATTTCATTATCTGTCGTGTTTTGAAAATACAATATGTAAAGAAATTACAGTTTGTAAAAATGATATTTATTTGATGTCACGTTCCATAAATCTTACAAGACCCCTTCTAAATCCATATGAATTTGTTATTATAAAAAAAATAATTACAAAACATGAAATTCATAAAAAAAATTAATTAGAGATAAAAATTTTAGTTATTATGGAATTCATCATAAATCTTACAAGACCCCTTTCAAAAAATATATATATATATATATATATATATATATATATATATATATATATATTTTATTATATACAAAG
>Ga0325402_1000136_pt1 | contig 38566 bp, 32 predicted proteins | sample PopdelMetagenome_22_FD_207212 | JGI IMG/M metagenome (GOLD analysis project Ga0325402, IMG submission 207212) | Populus deltoides microbial communities from Bellville, Georgia, United States - Xylem-PdKOR-R3 | ecosystem: Host-associated > Plants > Phyllosphere > Stem > Wood/Secondary xylem... | reverse complement strand
GATTTATTTACAACTCAAATTTAAAGTTTCAAGCAATTGGAAAAAAAAAAAATCAACCATGGATACGCGTTGCCATGTATAATACAAATAATTAGTATAGACTTAGAACTTAAGCATTTTTTTTACCATGCAGGGTGTGAGTAATTTGGCTAGGAGAAACTAAGCGAAAAACATACTTAGCACAAATAAAATTACAACAATAAAAAAGAACCAGTATTCTAGAGTCTTAAAGCTAGCAGAAGTACCTGAGTTTTCTGCAGCAAGCTTTCTTTTTTTATCCTGCTCAGTATTTTTGGCTGCAAGTTTTGAGTTCGGAAACGTAGCTGAGAGCAAAAGGAGGATCACCCATACTTTTATATAAGAAAGCAGTATTTGCCCACCATCCATCCTTAGTCTTGTTCTGGCGATTTTAGTTTGCGTTGTGAGGGAGTTTTAAAAAAAGAAGTTGTTATGAGCTAACAACGCAATTCGAAGTGTCAAGAAAATTTGGAATCTGAGAATTTAAATACTATGAATATTCGTACTGCACAGTTTGTGAGTGATGAGAACGCCAACAAGTCTTTTTGTATGGACAGCTGTCCAGCAAGCACCGACGACTCCAAGACTTCAAAGTCATTAGTATAATTTATTTATTTATTGTGATAGGTGAAATAGCGTAATGCATTTATAACTCGTTTAGTTTTTTTTTAATCCCAGCAATTGATATATCAAGTTGAGTTAAAAAAAATTTATAGATATCACATATATCTATATACAAGTTGAGTTTATATCACTAATTCTCATGAATTTTTATTTAGAAATAGATCTATAACATGAACTGTAGGTATAATAAAACCTCTAATATTAGATATAATTTTTATACTTTATATCATCATTAAATTCTAGTTTTTTTTTTTTCTCTTTAGCAAAGAGACAAGCTCCTATTTATTACATTAAGAAAATATAATTAGAAGTACGCTAACAATATCTTTGGAGCCGAAACATTTCTAATTATATTTTTAGACGTTTCTAAATAAAATAAAAATAAATATTCAATATACAAACTATTAAATATAAAAAAATAAGTATAGGATATATAGGTTGGGTTAGGTTGACCGAGTTTCAAAAATCTTGACCTGTCACCCAACTCATGATATTATTCTTAGGTTTTTTAACCTACTACCATCTATATTATCCATATTATTTAACTTTGATGGATTGTGTATTGTAAGATAATGTAAATATTACAAATTGATAGGGTTTTTTTGAACACCCCGTGATGCTTTTACATCATATTCTAAGCCCTGTTTGTTTTTGCGTTTCAAAAGCGCTTTTGAAAAAATTTGATAATTTTTTTTTCTTTGCTTCAAATTAATAATTTTTTGTGTTTTCAGATCATTTTGATGTGCTGATATCAAAAATAATTTTTAAAAAATAAAAAAATATATTATTTTGATGCATTTTCGAGTGAAAAATACTTTGAAAAACAACCATAACCACATTTTCAAATACGCTAGTGACAAGGATCATGAAAAGATTAATATCTTTTAAAGGTTGGTGAAATAGCTGGGAGATTAGGACAGGGGGTTTGGGTTTCATAAACACTTGTAAAATAAGTGTTCTTGTTAGGCTTAAGGCCAATAAGATGCTTAATTACCACAAATATAGAATAGAAGGAGGAAACCCCTCTGAGGCTATGTTGTTTGTATTTGCAAGGATGCTGTAAGAGATTATCAGAGGTTGGAAAACAAAATGTGAGCTTCCATGTTAGATACCAAATGGCTCATGGATATTTATATAGTCATGAACTATATAAAACTTGTTTAGAGATAAGGCTGTTAGCTCATTGTTAAGGGAAAAGATAACATCAGAGAGCTATCCCTATGTAACACCCTGGTCATTCTCATGTGTGTTTTTTTTTATTAATTTTTTTTTTCTATATATGAGGAAAGTCCCAATAACCTTGTTATACGTATGTGGCATCGCAGCAAATCATCCTCTTGGATTAATATAATCGGGAATGGTGTGGGTGCACTACAACATTTAACAGTTTTACTGACAGAAAAAATCCGTTGGTGTGAGATTACTACTTCATCAGTAATTTTTTTACCGACTAAATCCCCAATAGAATGCGTCCGTCGGCATAGCTTTCATCAGTAATTCCATATTCTGTCGGTAAAAAAAAAAACTACTGATGGTTTTAAAGATGAAAAATACACGACAAAAAAAAATTCCCCCTGGAAATATTTTTTCGGTGATAGTGGCATATGAAGTAAACATTTTTCAACTCTTAGTGAAATACCGACGGAATGAATCCATTTGTGAAGACGTTGGTGATTATGGCATTTGCAGTAAATATTTCTCAACTCTCAGTAAAATATCGACGGAAACATTCCGTTGGTGATGTTTTATTAAAAAAAATTTAAAAAAATATTTAGAATAAATAATATAAATTATATAAATTAATAGTAAAAAAACCAATTATGCAAAAAAAAAATTGTATTAAACATCAAAAATATAAAATAAAGTTAAATAATAATATTCATCCAAATATTTATAACAAATTTAATGTGTTTCCAAAAAAAAATTAAACTAGAACAATGGTGGAACAGGAGGAGGTGGTGGAGGCTGGTCGTTCTCGGGATGAAATGGCAAAAAAGGAGGCGCACATGTTCATCACCCATCTTTGATCTAATGCCCATGATCATTTGGTGGAGGTGTTGATAATCCACTGAGAGTTGAGCGTATTGTTGCTTCAAGGCCATGAACTTCTTAGACTGGGTGTTTGATACCGATTGGGAGCTCCCGACGGTTGAGACACTACGAGTCGCCCGCAAGTTCTCGGCCGTAGTGTTGTAGAGCCCGTACACCTAATTTTTATCGGATCCACCGAACGATCCTATCTCCATCCATAATTCCGGATCGAAATCCGAATGGGGTGAAGGATTGTCCCCATATCTCTCCCTCAACCGATTATTATAGGTCTCCTGAAAATAAAAATAGAAATCATCATATTCAATTCAAGAAAAATAATAACTTATGAAATAAAATGGTTGAACGAACATACCACGACATGGGAAGGATAAAGAATTCTTGTCCTTTATCAAATAAATAAATAAAAGAATGAGAATCGTTACCTAGTATTTTGGTTACTAGGAACCCTAATTGGTCTCATAGTTCGGGTAAAGGGACTAATTGCAAAAAGAGAAGGTATTAATACTCCTAATATGTCTTACATGATATAAGCTGCATTGTTTATTTGTCTGATGTAAACTAAAAAAATATTGTGTGTCCTAACTATTAGTTTATTTAAAGTTGAAGAAAGTTCTTCTTGGTAAAAAAATATTTATCTTATCATACTAAAATCTACTCATTCTAATGCCAAAATAAAAATAAAAAGAACTATCTTTTTATTTAATATCGAGAATATATCTTTCATATAAAGTCGTATTCTCACGTATTAAAAAGGAACAAAGTAAATTTTTTGATATTTTTTGAAATGTATGTCAAAATCCTTTGGAATTTTATAAACTTATTATAAAATCCATGCAATATTTCTTAAAACATGCCAAAGTATTTTAATTTTTTTTCTAAAAAAGATGCTCAAATAATTCTAGGATTTTTGGTCATATGCAATTAAAACATTCGAGTTAATTAAAAAAACATTATGCTTTATATATTTTCATATTTTTTTATCATTTATTTAACACAAAATAAAAAGTAATAAAAAGAAAAAAATCATACACACACATTCTTTTTTTATTATATTTTACTTACACACGTTTACAAAATAATACAAACTCAAATTTTAAAAAATAAATTTAAACATACTAAAAATTTAAAATTTGCAAAAATTATCCTTCCAGAGGTTAGGGAACATGTTGGAGAGATTGCGGGAAACTTAGGAATCACATTGAAAGCTTCCGGGAATGGCAAAATAGTAGAGACGCATGTATCCACGCACCACCACCACTAGCAGCGAAACATGAATTTATGTGTCGTTGATGGTGAAGCGAAACATGGGTGGATATCACCACTTCTTCTTCTTATCTGTATTGGCGGTTAGATACACCATCATCTGCTAAGCAAGACAAAACACACAAATAATTGCTTTTACTTTTGTTACCTATTTGTACCTATATTTATGATACAAAGTCAGGATTATTTTGAGAATATTTCAATAGATATTATGCACAAACATGGATAATTGATCGTAATGTTTAAGGGTTTATTTTTTTCGGGATCAAATTTATTTTGAAGAAATTAAGAAATGCGAGAGGTAAACAAACAAAAAACACAGCCAGTCAAGGGATTCCCATCAAACAACTAGAACCCAACAAGCACGTCTTAGCAAAATTTCCAGAGGCAAGTCTTTGTCTGGCCAAAAGGATGGTTTCTCAACAAAGAAACATAATCCCGCGTTTGGGCTCCCTTTGAATGTTGACGCGTGCAATGACCGGAATCATATCATAAATGTTTTTGACAGTAATATTATATAAAAAAAATTATAATAACAAATAAAAACGTTTCGACACATATTATAAATATTACGAGAGGAGAGACGGTCTTTTTAAAAAATTCTATATAAATAAAAAAATTTATATGAAACTGAGATAATTATCTTTCAGAAAATTATAATGATAGTAGAACAATTACACTTTATTCTTTTGAAGGTGGGAAAAAAGATAAAACCAAACAGATTATTATTAATAATATAATTAATTATTATTATTAATAATTAATAAAATCAAATTTCAAGTTTGAAACTTATTTAATTAACCTTTTTTTATTAACTCGAAAAATTTTCGATGAGATTTTGAATAATTTCTAGAATAATTCATGATTTATTCCAGATAAAAAATTCTAATAATAGATAAAATCAGATAAGTCTTATAGTATACGCCCTAGATTTAAACATTAAATTTATTGTATAAACATGAAAAATATAAATTACTTACCCCATGCTCTGGGATTACCATCAAACAACTAGAACCCAACAAGCACGTCTTAGCAAATTTTCCAGAGCAGCAAGTCTGTCTGGCCAAAAGGAAGGTAGTGTGAAGCTCCTCTAATAAGGACAGCTGGTTTCTCAACAAAGAAACATAATCCCGCGTTTGGGCTCCCTTTGAATGTTGACTCGTGCAATGACCGGAATCATAAGGAGAAAAAAATTTAGAAATTAAAAAGTCAAAAATAATAACTAAAATAAAATTAGAAAAATCAAAACACATAAGTAAATCACATATTTGATCTCATAATATCTTATAGTTACCCCTCGTGTGTATTGAATTTATTTATTAAAACTAATTATTTATTAAATAAAACGATAAAAAAATAAATACACACGTGAAATTGAATGAATAAAAACAATAGTATATAAGGCTACACATATTATAAATATTATCTAAAAATAAATATTTTTATTTTTAAAAATAAGTTTCACCAATATAAAACATAAAAAAATCATAAATGAATCAAAATAATATCTTCAAAAATTAAATATATATAAAATAACTTTAAAAAAACCTCTCTATCCAAAAAAAAAAAAGAAGCTAAATAAGCAAAATAAAAAATCATAGAGGAGAGATTAAAACATAAATTAAAAAATAATTTAAAAAGAAACATTAAAAGAAGGCATCAATTAAAATAAAAACCAAAATCAAAATAAAAAAAAATAAGAAAAAGGAAAAGATAGTTGAGGTGCCACAAGCACATTTCAAAGAAATAAGAAAAATATGACTTGGGTTATAACCCTAACCGAGTTTAATAAGTTGTTTTTATTTTAATTAGACAATAAAAAAATAGACAATGATAGTAAACAAACAAAAAAAATCAGAAAAAAATCACAATAACATGGTAAAGAAATCTTTGAAAGTACAAAGTGGATAAAAAATGGTTACAAATAACCAGCTCGAGTCAACTCAAAGTAGCGTAATAAACATGTAATCTGGGTAATATAAGGTGAGCAAACTAAGGTTAACCAGCAAAACCCGTGGCTCAGGTCAAGAAATTAGAATAACCTAATATATAAGAAAATTAAAGAAAACCACAAAGCTAGTTTTTTTTTTCAAAAAAAAGTATCGAATGATGAAATCAGAAAAGAAAATAAGCCAAAAAAATATCGATCTACATTAACTTTTCAAGCCCGTGATCGAAGTCAATAGATTAGAAGCATCATTCATGAAAAAACCACAAAGCCTAATCCCTATAAAATTAAATTTTGAAGGATGAAATAAAAAAATCAATTACATAAAAGGATCTGAAATAAAAAAAATAGTAATTAAAATAATGAGAGTGAAAATTGAAATAAAATATAAATTAAAGAGCAACCAAAACTTTTTGATAAAAAAAAAAACAAGGACCAAGTTGGAAAAAAATAATACACCAAAAACTTGGATTGAAGAATGAAATTGAAAATTAATAAAACTTTTACAAAAGAACAAGGGAAAAAATAAAAATTAAAAGAATAAGGATCAAATTGAAAATACGTATGTATGTATGTATGTAGGTATGTATGTATGTCAAATTAGAATTGAATGACTAAATTAAAAACAAACAAAACTTATATAAAATGGTTGAAAGCAAAAATTAGAAATCAAAACAATTAAAACCAAAATTAAAATATCAAAAACAAAGAGGGTCAACCTATCATATTTTGGAAAGGTGAGAGAAAAGAAGAAAAAAAGAGTCCACTAACAACAAACCGCCTTGCCATCACGCGCCGCATTAGAAAGAAGAGGATGTGACTGTGTTTTCAAAGGGCACAAGCGCTCCTGCATGCTAATATGTGTACTGCACATACCAACATGTTTTTATATTAAAATATTAATTTTTCAAGCAGATGCATGGCGTATTTTTTCATGATTTAAAGGGTAAAGATGTGTTTTTAATGTATTTCAAATAGCAAAAAAACATAAACACTTGTCATTTTACTGTTTTGAAAATTTAAAAATGATGCATATATCCCTAGAAAATTCTTTATTAACTAATAAACCATTAGAAAAGATCAAATTACCTCTAACATCAAGACGTTTCATTTTTATTTGAGGCGCAAAAAAAATTAATTTCATTATAACAACAAATAGTTTTTTCCGTATCTAGGTGTATAATATTTTTGCTATGCCTTCTAAAGTTTTTATTAATTTTAATTTTTTAATAAATTAAAGTCATAAAATTAAAAATGGAACAACAAATATTTCAAAATGATGTGACTTGGAACATAGTCAATTAATTACTTGTAGATACATCTCATACTTGAAAAACACTTTTATATATGTATCCGATACTTGTAGATATTTCAGTGACATAAGTTCAGCTATTTTTACAATCGAGAGAATACAATATATTAATATAGTTTATAGTTTATATATATTAACATTAAATTAAAATTGCGTATGTGTCTATAATATTAAGAAAAATCAAAATGATGATTTTTATTTAATTAGTAATCTTGTTATTTATTGCTATTATTTGAATGATTTCTTTTCCATATTTTATGAAATGTTTAACATTTATCTATTTTTAAATGTTAAAATGTATAAAATTTTATTTTAATAGCATATCCATAATGTATCTTATTCTAATATTTTAATAATCGACATACCAAAGTATCCATATGCGTGTTTGATGTCCATATTCGGGGGTTTTTTTTTTTACCTAGAATTTCCTATTTAAATATAATATTTCTCTATCTGATGAACTGAAAAACAATTTTTCATCTTTTTAGATTTCTGAGTTTTACAAACACATTTTAAAGATTTTAATTTTCCTTACAATTTTTTTTATTGTTTTTCAAATGAAAAATATAAATAAAATGATAAATTAAACAATATTTTTTATATATAATATCACTAAAAATATTTAAAAAATATTGTCAACACCAATTAGCTCAAGGTTTTGATCAGATCCAATAAACCCCGTCTAGTTTTTGTGGAACTCAATTTAAACTAGGAATGAAATCAAATCAAGAAAAAATAACCGAAAATAATTCAAGGGATCTTAATTTTAAAAATTAAAAAAGAAAGCGATAAAGAATTTTTTTTTTTTTTTGTTGCTGCTGTGCTGAATATGGATCAGTACGAAGTAGCTATATAAATAAAATTTCAGTACGAGAAAGAAAGTTGTTATGATTGTACTAGAAAACGACATATGAAGGGAGAATGTTGTGCCAATGCAATGACATATGAAGGGAGTGTTGTGCCAATGCAATGAGGCAAATTCCAATTTACTGTTCACTGTAGTCAGTTTTATGCTAAAAGTGTTTTTTAAAAAAGATTAATTTTTTAATTTTTATTTACTTTAAATTAATTTTGTTATCTGTTTTATACTAATAATTTGTTTAGTTTTATGTTTTAAAAGTATTTTTAAAAAAGATTATTTTTTTTAATTTTTATTTACTTTAAATTAATTCTTTTTATCTGTTCTCTACTAATAATTTGTTTTGTTTTGTGTTTCAAAAATGTTTTTAAAAAATAATATTTTTTTAAAACTTTTTTTACTTTAAATTAATTTTTTTTATTTTTATATTGTTTAATAATTTGTTTGGTTTTGTGTTTCAAAAGTGTTTTTAAAAAATAATATTTTTTTTTAATTTTTTTTACTTTAAATTATTTTTTTTTATTTTTATATTGTTTAATGTGTTAATGTTAAAAATAATAAAAAAAAACATATTATTTTAATGTATTTCCGAACAAAAAACACTTTAAAAAACAACTTCTCCAATTTTCTCAAACACCCCTTAAATTACATATTAGATTGTCATTGTAGTTTAAAAGTCTATTTGAGATTGTGATAATGATTGTGGTTCAAAGTATTTTTTATTTAAAATACTTTAAAATAATATATTTTTTATTTTTTAAAAAATTATTTTTTAGAACAGCATATCAAAATGATTTAAAAATATAAAAAAAAAATTTAATAAAAAAATTTTAAAATGTAAAAAAACACGATTTCAACCACTTTCCAAATAAATACTAAAGCAAAGATATCTGTACTAAAGAAGTGAAATGATCATCAAGACAGGTTTATCTTTCTACCCATCATTTTTTACCATGGGAGAAGATTATGTTACTTTCATTTGCTGTCATTTCTTCTGCTGTTGTTGTCCTTTTCTTTGGAGCAAGCAAATATTCTCACTCTTTTAATTAAAGGGTGTTTTTTTTCCGATCTGAAAACGTGTTTTAAAAATATTTTTAAAAATAAAAAAAATTTAAAAAAATAATATATTTTAATATCACAATTTCTTACTGCTATTATTTATTTTTCAAAATAGATTTATGTATATGCTAATTAGCTTCAATTGAAGACTTTATATATTAAGTCACCATTTTTTTTTTTACCATGAATAGCTTGTTTGTCTTTTATTTCAAAAGTATTTTTAAAATTTTTTTATTTTAAATTAATTTTTTTATGCTTTCAAATTATTTTGATATGCTATATCAAAAATAATTTTTATAAAATAAAAAAATATTATTTTAATATATTTATAAATAAAAAATACTTTAAAACATATCAACTTTTACACTTCTAAACACCAGAAGTCACCACATTTATTGGTCATTTTTCAAATTACTTTTACCGATACTCGGCGTCTCTATGTGACATTTTTCACCAAAAGATAAGGATATGCAAAGAGATATGGATTGGCTTTGGAGATTGGGTTTACTGTCCAGTACAGTTAAGCCATTTCTATTTATCACGACAAAATTTTTTACTGTGATAATTGATATCAGGATAGATGTTATTTTTTAAAATATTTTTTATTTAAAAATATATTAAAATAATATATTTTAAAAAAGGTTTAGTTCTAACTTTTTTATATTAAAATAATTTAAAAATATTAAAAAAAGTTAATTTGAAGAAAAGAAAAAAATTTAAAAAAATCATTTTTTTTCAAAAGAAACTTCTAAAAGCAAAAATAAATAAACTTTGTATTGTTTCATGGGTAAAAGATATTTTTGGATTAGCTTTACGTCAACATTAATAGATCAGTTCCACATTGATCTAATGGGTTTAGAAAAAAATTATAAGTTTTTCTGATGTTAACTCTTAAGAAATCAAGAAAAAGAAATCAACCCTTAACCACCGAGACACATTTTAGAGTGAAGGGCAATGTTGAGTCTTTTCAATCACACTCAAAGGGGACCAATAGGCTCCATATCAAATACCATTCGAGTGTCCAAAGAAAGCTGCCTTGCGCGCAGAAATGAGAGAGAAAGCTAGCAGAAAGGCCCAGAAAAAGACATTCAAGTTTGCATTTGCTAGGAGTAATACTTCTTGACATGATTTCCCTCTTCAATGCCTGGTATTGAAGGACTAAAGAAGGGAAATACCAGGAGCATTAGCCTGTTTTCCCTGGGCCAATCACAGCACTTGGCGTACCATGCCATTTAGTCCCTTGATTTTAGGAATGTTAACTGCTTTGAGAGATATCTCAATAGAATAAATAAAATACAACTAAAAACAGTAGCATAATATTCAGTTTCACAGCAATCACCTTTCCTCCTTCCTCGAAGACTTTGTGAAGCCGGTGAACTTGTTTAACATTTTCATTCATTTCATTTCCAAATTAAACCATTTAGCTTCTTCCCACTCTACAAGAAAATATATCATCCTCTCCCTTACCATGGTTTGAAAGAAAAAGAGAGCTCTGGAATGGAAGGGCAGAATAGGTGACGAAAGACTCAATCAGTTTAGTTCCTTATATGACCAATTATTGGCAATTATATTTTAGAAGGATGACTGGAGGATATTCAGAAGGTTTTAATATGTCAGATGTTATGGAATGTAGAAGTAAAAGGCCATTTTTGTTTAGGTCCTCTCAGACCAACACCAAATTCAGAGAATCAGATGATGTTGCTTCACTCAGTTGATACACCAATATCCCCAAGAAAAAAGAGTCCAAATAAGGAGATAAACAAGCCCAATTATTCGTTTTAATTTGAGCAAACAACAACTAGGAAGAATACCATAGACAAATAATACAACCAGTCATGTACCAAGAAATTAATGACTCAGAAGCAATTAGTCCAAAGAAAAATACCCTCAGCATTATGAACGAAGTCAAGCCCCGTGTAATGAAATTCTTTATTCTTTGATCGCAACCACAAAACCAATCGATGCAAAATGAGATAAAAAATTCTATCCCAGATTGGAGCTCGACCATAAAACACCAAGTCGTTTCTCGCTAGCCATATACCCCAAGCTATACCATAAGAGAGATTGATCCAAAACTTCCTCTAGAATTTTCCTTTGGCAAGAGAAGGCCATTGAAAAATTAACTGATATAGCGACTGCGACATAATCCATTTGACACCCTATCAAGATAGGAAACGAGACCAAATTTTCCAAGTGTGGACACATCTGACCAAAAAATGATATGAAGATTCTGTTGGGATTTGCCATTAATGAGCAACCTATCCTAAGAAGTAGGGTTACCATTTGTCAATGGTAGTTGCACCCACCATTAACAAATGTATCAACCCATGTGCAGCCATTGTTGAGGAGATGCCATGGTTGTCTATAAAAGGACACCGAGAGAGAGAGAGCAAAATGAGAGTGAGAGAGTGCAGAATGTGAGAGATCAAGAGAGAAAGTGAGGGGCTGTCAAGGGCAGCAACCCTGCTGCCATGTGCAACAGTGTGAGAGAGCTGGAAGTAGAGTTTGAGTGAAGTGATCCTCCTCCTCCATGTGTGTTGTAATCCTTTCTCTATCTGTCTCTAATAATATTGATTTCTCTCGTGGATGTAGACAGTTTTGCCGAATCACGTTAAATATTGTGTTTCAGTGTGTTTAGCCTCCTTTGAGCAACTATCAGAACACCACCGGTCCGTGCATGGGGAGCCGGAATCCCTAACAGATTCTAGGTGGATTTTGATGGATAACTTCTTGTTAATCATTCATTTTCTCCGTTACTCCTCACTTTAGGGATGAACAGCTAAACTACCCATCTATATTATCTTAATTATGTGTTTTAATTAATTTCTTATACAAGTATGTATCTTTCCTATAACATGTCTTTTCTTTCTTCAATCCAAACTTCATAACTCATATATAATATTCACCTGGTTAAATTCATAATTAAGTCTTATCTTTTATTTAGGTCCAAACTTATTTTAATATGGAAACATATATTAAGTTCAGCCTACTATTTTTTTATCTTTTAATTTAAATTAGTTCTCTAACTAATTTATTCGTATATAAGAGCTCTTTGATTCTTTACGTGTCCTAGCAAATTCAATCGCTAAATTGTTAAGCCACCACTATATATAGTTTATAATGTTTCCTTTGTAATGTGAAACCTTCTTTTCCTATCATTCTAGGGTTTTTTTTAGCAATTAAGAACTATATAACTGACAGATTTGTCCATTCCCGTGATGAAGCATAGGCAATGCCTCTGGTACAATATAAAAGAGTTAAAACACAATATAATTACCTGTTTGGGTACTTAAAAAGGAAGTTCTTGGAGGTGGAAGCTTGTTTAGAGAAAAAGGCTTCAAGTTTGGTAGGAAGAACATGAGGCAAAGATGCTACGCATAATATTAGGGTGTGATTTGATAAAAACAAAGGTGCAGACTGCAGAGTGGAAAAAATAAAAAGATAAAAGAGATAAAAATGAAGAAGATGTGGCAGAGAAGCCACCACGTGCATACAAAGAAAAAGAAGAACTACTGGTCAAAAACCTTCAATTAAGCAAAGAACCCTAAATACCCTCCCTAAAGCATCCAGCACCCCACACAAACCAAGGGCAAATCAGCTATTTAACAATTAAATTTATTGCACAATCTGAATCCACGTGTGAAAGCTCTAACACGCCGAAAGCCCAGCACCTGATCTCATATACTGCATTAGCCTTCTACCAACCAAAACAAACGGCAGAACAGCCATTCAACTATATTGAAATCCACAATTAAAAGTTCTCATGCACTACAGTACATGACTAATCTCTCTCTCTTTTTTTTTTTTTATTTAACTTGGGTGTCCGGGCCAGCTTGCGCGTACCTCGACTAATCCCACGAGCCCTGAAATTAACGGCCATGTAAGCCTTCAGTGGCCATCATATGAGCAACCACAGGGCTCAAACCTGAGACCACAGAGGGAGCAAACCTCTTGGTCTCAAGTTCTTATCACTGGGCCATCACCTAAATGGTTAAAGGAAACAATAGAAAAAAAAATTTATAAGCAACAAAAATTTATGTTGAATATAATTACTTTAAAAAACCTTAATTTATAATTTTATTATTAAATATTTTTTAAAAAATTACAACTTAAATAAATTTAAAAGCTGATCTAAACCAACTAAGAAACCTAAAAATAGTAGAAAATAATAAAAGTCCTGAAGAAATTAGAAAAATCAAAAATAAAAGTAAAAATAACAAACTAACCCAAATAACATCTTTTTATTCTAAATTTAGGGGCATTTGTTTGCTTGGAAAGTGGTTTCTTGAAAACCACTTTTCAAACTTTTCTATGTTTGTTTGTCATTAGAAAAATTGGTCAATAGAAAACACTTTACAGTCAAAGAAAAATTTAGTTTAGTTTTCAGAAAAGTATTTTCCTTATATTTTTTAGCGAAAAACACTTTCCAAAAATTGTGAAAAAAATTAGAAATGTCATATTATTTACTGATTAAATCAAATTTGGTCCTCAAACTTTTGATTGCTATATATTTTGTTTTACATTTTTTTTTAATTTCATCCCTTAGAATTTGATTTTTATATTAACTTTGGTTCTTAATTTTATGATTGTTATTTTCTTTTTTCTTATCATTTTTTTATGAAATTTAATCCTCATTCTTTTGATTGTTACTTATTTTATTTGAAATAATTAATGAAATTATTATTATTATTATTTCATCATCTTTTAATTTTATATTTTTAGATTTGATCTCTATTACAAATAGAAAAAATGCTCTCCCTCTCTCCCTCCCCCTCTCCCCTCTCCCCTGTCCCCCACCAACCCTATCCCAACCAAAGCTCACTTCCCCACAAAATCTACGCCGCCACCTCTTTTTTACCTTGATGACCCCACATTGACACCAATAAACACGCTAACACCAAGCCCCACCCTCAAAGGACCGTTCTGGGGAAAGCATACCCAAACATCAAATCCACTTACCCAATACAAAAATGCCCCTCCATCATCCACCCAGACCTTTCCTCTGCATCAAACCAGAGTTCCCTCTCAAACCCGAGTTCTTGTTTTACCCACTCAGGGGTTTTCACACAAAAATTTCGATCATCTAGTAGCGCAAACCTTTTATTTTGAATGTTTCCCCTCATGGCTCACCTTCACAGAGCTTAGGAAGGAATTTCAAAGATATGGAACAATCACAGAGCTTTTTGTCTCAAAAAGGCTCAACAAATCTGGGAAAAGGTTTGGCTTCTTATCTCTCAGCGACCCTGAAGCAGATATCACAGAGAAGCTTAACAAGATATGGTTCTCTTCTTACAAACTCCGTGTTAACATTGCAAAGTATCAACGCCAGGTTGTAAAACAAAGGACAATCCATGTGCCAACGTTTTCACCCATCAAAGTTCCAATAAAGCAAAGGGATGGGCGTTCTTACAAAGAGGTGGTAAATGAGAAACCAGTAAGGAATGTCACATACCAAACAAGTGAGGAAGATCGTGAATGGCTGAGTCGTAGTCTGGTTGGGCTTTTTTCAAATGGAACGGATTATGCTAAGATTAAAAATAAGATGTTGATGACTTTGCACAACATGGAAGGCTTTCGGTTCCTAGGGGCGTCGAAAGCAATCCTCACCTTCAAAACACAACAAGATATGTAGCTTGCGGCAGATGAAGAGAAGGAATTTTAGGGACAATATTTTGAAGAATTAAGACCCTGGTGCATCACCAATAAGGCCTCTGACATTTTCTCTTGGATACTTATCTCTGGTCTCCCCATTGTAGCTTGGAATATGGAATGCATTAAACGACTAATGGGGGGAGGCTGTAAGGTCCTTGGGTATGACTTGACTTTTGTTAATAAAGGAACTATATCGGGGTTAACAATCTTGGTAGGCAAGCCACCCACGGTTTCTATTAATGGAACAGTTAATCTCATGATAGATAAGGAAAAAGTGGAAATTAACATCTCGGAGATTAAATATGAGGCCTGCATGGATTTGGCCTCGCTCATCTACTCCATTGGGGTTAATCAAGAGTTTGATTCTGAGCTGGATTGCACTTCATCACCAAGTGATTCTGAGATAGTGGCTACAAAGGAGTAACCATATATGGCTGCAAACAAGAACTCCTCCTTTACGAACCTAGAATATGTCACAGAAGCGATTATGATGCAGTGTTTTAGCAGATGTGAGGTAGAGAAAGAAAGGGATGAACACGGTTATGAAGCTCAGGTTTATTTCCTAGAAATCCTAGATGATTACATGATTCAAGATTTGACTGCAAGAGTGAAATGGCAGACATCTACCCCTAAGATTTCTAATATTCCTCGTAAAGATAAGGAAAAAGGAATAGACAACATGTTTGTCATGGAAGAAGATCAGCAGAGTTGGCCTACATCGAACCTAGCCCGCAGCATGACTCTCAGAAATGGTAAACAGCTTGGTGCCATCAAATGTCATGAGGGTCACAGGAAGGCAGCCATTTCAACTGATTCAAATAGTAGTGCTGGAAATGAAGACTCAATCGACTCTTGCATTAGAGCTGTCAACCAAAGACTCTAACTATCTCAGCCCCCATCAGACCTCCCTATAGCTTGTGATGAGGTTGGGGCTATGAAAGATATTAGCCAGAAATTGGGTATTGAATTTGGTACAACTGGGGAGAGTATTGAAGTCACGATACAAGAGGCCATTGACGCAGAACAGCACTATTGGGACAGGTATGTCCAGTAGGCTATTATGCTTCTGTGCATGGTTTTATATTCCTTTTATGATTCTTAGCTGGAATGTGTGCGGGTTGGGATCTAGTTCTAAAAGAAAGGCCATTAACAAATACATTAAAGATTTTAATGTTATTGTATGTTTTATTATTGAAACTAAACTTTCATGCTCGGACTCTATGGTCTATATTCTGTGGCATGGACAGAATATTAAATGGTTTAGTATAGAGGCTCAGGGTAGATCAGATGGGTTGTTAGCCATGTGGGATGAGGATCTCTTCAGGGTGGATTCAATTGAATATGCTGGGAGCTGGATTAGCTTATATGGCTCCTTTGTTGATGATGTTTTCGATTGTGTGATCACTGGGTATTATGGAGCTGGCTCTAGAGCTGAAAGAGCAGCCTCCTAGTCGGAACTTGCTGAACTCAAACATGCATTTTCGGATTACCCCTGGTTTTTAATAGGTGATTTTAATGAGACCCTATCCAAGACAGATAGAAGCAGTGGTCTGCTAGACAGGAGAGGGGCTTCAGAATTCCAAACTTTCATTAATGGTTGTGAATTGGTAGAATACCCGCTGGTGAATCATCATTTTACATGGTTTAGAGGTGGTTCTATGAGTAAGCTAGATAGAGCCTTTGCTCACACACAATGCCTATCTCACTTTAGTTCATTGAAGCTAATTAGACTGGATCATGGTCTCTCGGATCATTGCCCCTTGATTGTTGGTAAGGAACAAGTTAACTGGGGATGGAAGCCATTCAAATGTCTAGATTGTTGGCTCATGGCACCATCTTTCCAAAACACTCTGAAGGTTTTCTGGCAGGAAATTGTGCATGATATCCCTGGTGACTTTCAGGTGATCAGACGAATTAGTGCTCTGCGACTGAAGCTAAGCCAGTGGAATAAAAATGAGTTTGGGAATCAAGATTGGGCTCTGCAAAATATCCAGTCTTCTATTCGGCTCCTTGAGGATCAGGCTGAAAGTGGTAAGATTTCTGACTCATAACAAAAAAGGCTATATGAGCTGAAAGGAATGCAATGGAAACTCTATAGATATGTTGAATCCATATGGAGACAAAAGGCGAGACAGTCTTGGCTCAAGCTGGGGGATAGAAACACTCGGTTCTTTCACATCTCAGCGAAAGTTAGGGGATGCAAAAACTATATTTGTCAGCTTATATACAACGGGAAGATTCTCTCCATCTAAATGATATCAAAGAAGGAGCCAAAGCATATTTCTCAAACATCTACTCTGAATCTTTGACTACAAGACCCACGATGGGCAATGCAAACTTTATAAAGCTCAGTGAGAACCAGGCAGCCTGGCTTGAAAGAGAGGTTACTATAGAAGAGGTTCATCTGGCCATCTTCAGCAGTGAAGGCTTCAAAGCCCCAGGACCTGATGGGTTCAACGTCAATTTTTATAAGAAATTCTGGGAGCTGATGCAACATGACCTGTTCACAATGGTTTTTTAATTCTTCAGGAGAGGCTACCTTCCTAAAAGTATTAACACCAGTTGTTGCTACCCAATTTTTGACCCATGTTTTAATAAATTTTTAGAAAAAATCCAAAAATAGCGAAAAGCATTGAAAACCCAAAAAATACATTTTTAATACATTTGCATCGTTTTTAGCATTTTCAGCGTCGTCTAAAAAGAATTTAAATTTTCAAAGGTCTTTCGAACGCGTTCAACTTTTAACGCGTTAATTTTTAAAATCATTGATTTTCCTCATTGAGTCGACATTGATATTGCTCTCTTTCAAAAAATACAAAAAAATAAGAAAAATCAAAATTTACAAAAAAAAAAAGGAAAAGAGAAGGAAAGGAAAAGTTGAGGGACTAGTTTGAAAACCTAGCAAAACTTTTCCTATAAATACCATGCTACACTGAATTTTTCAAGGGGGGCAATTTTGACAACATCACACAAAAAAAAAAAACTAACCCTAAACCCATCTTTTTTCAAGAGGAGCCGCCCCCCACGTTTTGGGTTTTGCTCTTTAGCCGGTTCCACCATCCTGCCAACAGCAACAGACCAGCCCTTTCTCTCCATCTGCCTCCACATTTGTCCCTGCCTTCCCCTCTCAGCCGCTCATTCGTCTCGGCCAAAACCAAGAGGCAGCGGGCCCCCCCCTTTTCCTGAAAAAAAACTGAAGCCAACTCCCTCTCTTCCCTCTCAGTTGCAGGAGCAACACACGGACACAGCCCTCATTTCCAGCTTCTTCTCCCTCAACCAGTGACAGCCGGCCATAGTCCAGCCCCCCACAGACCCACACACCCGAACAGCCCTCACACACATCTCCCCTCCCCTTTGATTTTCTTCTTCCCCTCAGCAGCCGGCAACAAACCCACAGCCCCTCCCTTTCAAAACCAAACCGGAGCAGCCACTTCGTTCCCTCATTTCCAGCTTCTTCTCCTGAGCCTCTCGACCTTCTCCCCAAACAGATCTTCACCCAGCTTCTCCTTCACCGCAGCTTCAACAGCCCCAGCTCGCCACGATCAAGCCGGCCGCCCCCTCTCTCAGCCGACCCAACGGCCTCCCTCTCCGGGTCAACAAACAAACCCGGCACAGCGGCGCCCGCAGAACCCAAATCGGTCCGCCTTCTTCCTCCAGCAGTAGCCTAAGCACAGCGGCGCCCACGGCCTCAGATCTGTCCGCCGCTCATCCTTCTACACCGTCACCGGCCAGTTTGCCCGACCGAGCCAGACCTTCCAGCGGCGCCTACACACCACCTCGGCCTAACACAGCGGCCTCCCCCTCACAACGGATCTGCCATCTGAAGAAAGAGAGAGAAACAGATCTGAAAGAGGAAGAAACAGATCTAAGGAGAGAAACAGACTTGCTTGTTGCGTTTTGGGTGTTTTGCAGGTAACGGCGTTGTCGCCGCCAGCGAGGAAAGGAAGAGGAAGCTGAGCAGACCCGCTCATTCCAGTCTTTTGCGGCGGCGCGTGAACCCACTGGGGAAGGTACTGTTTCTGACAATATTGGACTAAGCTTTGTGTATTTGATGTGTTTAAGTGTTTTGCATTTTTATCTTGTTTTATTTCTGTTTTATCCATGCATTTTTAGAATTGTTTCATGCATCACATGTATTTATTTTTTAAAAAAGGCACACACAAGCTTCTAAGTTAGGTGGTGAATTAGCGATCTGCCCTACGACTATTGGTCAGGGTTCAGATGCGTGAAAAATCCAACTCATATCTGAGTGCCTGCTTGGTAATGGTGGGCATATATGTACCTTAACCATTTCTTGCAACGCCCCTATACTGTCTTTACGAAGATCGTCACTGGGTAGATATGAGACCCTTTTGAGACCAGGTAGAAAACCTACCCATGATCACATAATGAATAGAACCTGTCCTTAGGTTGTATGTGCTATTTTTATTTGCATCAGGGCAAACTCTTCTTGAAGCATCTTGAACTCAAGACTTGTGGGTGACCCAATGGTCGTCACTCAGAAAATTTTCATTGTAGAGTTTGGGCAAGAATCAAGATTCTTGTTTCATCATGCAAGAGTTACGACCATATTGTCACCCCTCGAAGGGCGAGTTCTTCATATAGATTACATGTTCATACATTTATCATGCATGTACCATGAGGAAAAATAGGTTCCCCTGTCCGAGGTTTGCTACACATGATTGAAAAAGATGATGGAAATGAAGAAAGATGTCAGATAGAGGCTCATTATCACAAAGAAAGTTGAGAGCATCAAAGGGGAAGTAGCTAGGCTCAGATATGCCTGAACAAGTGTTGAGCATCAAATGGAAAGGGAATGTCTGCACAGTCTTCTGTGGGAACACCGCTCGTCCACGTTCGATTGAAGTTGCACCTCTTCTTTTCAGTCATGAATAACTGCAGCAATGCCTTCAGTCATCAACTAATGACAACCTTTGTTCTTGGTTAATTGCACTGCCAATTATTCATCTCCTTCACATCTTCCAATGACACCAAATAACTGCTAGCCTTCTGTGCATGGTGCATTAGCCTTCTCTGAAGTTACCCTCACTGTGAGCTCAATTCCAGTTCAGCAGCATAAGATGATTGGTCAAAAAAAAAAAAAAACCATGATTAGACACTGAACTTCTATGCGGCAGAGCTCTCTCTGTAGAGATTTGTTTGGGGATCTGTTAGTGGGAAATGCAAGAGGGAATGCAGTACTTTCATACGCTACAAAACTTTGTCTCGCCAGTTTCAACACTGAAACACTGGAGTAGGCCGAAGAGTCAGACCTAGTCTGAAAACATGAGCAGTCGTCGAACTTTGACGTGGCAGAGCTCTCTCTACAAAAATCTGTTTATAGCTCTGCAAGTTGGGAATGCAAGAGGGGATTTATTAGTTGCATATGCTATAAAAATGTCTCTCATCAGTTTCAGCACAAAGACACTGTGGTAGGTTGAAGAGCTAGACCTGGTCTGAAAAATATGAGCAGACATCAAACTTCAAAGTAGCAAAGCTCTATCGGCAGAAACCTGTTTATGGCTTTGCAAGTGGGAAATCCAAGAAGGGATGCAGTAGTTTCAAATCATATACAATTTTATCCCACCACTATCGGCATTAAAACACAAAAGTTGAGAGAATAGACAGACCTGGGCTGAAAAACAGGAAAATGCTGAAACTTCAACTGAGCAGAACTCCCTCTATAGGTGTTTGTTTGTTGCACTGTCTATGAGCCATCGAAGATGAGGCCAAGGAGTTTTATATTCATCAGGTTCTCTTCCAGTTTTGACAATGTGTGATTCCACACGTCGGTAATGGCGATGCTACATGTTTCTAGGCGCTGCCAAGATTACCAAGCTGTTGAAAGGTTTCCAACAACCAACCACAACAACATTGGAAAATTGACATGATGTTGTGAGGATTTGCCAAAAGAATTGAGCTAGCTATCAAGATGGGAAAGATTGAAGGCCCTACCATGGATTCCAGAACTGTGAAGAGAGTTTAATCAGAAGATGACTCTCAATTGAGAAACCTTAGTTATTTTGCCTAGTCAGGTCTTGCCAAGATTGACATCCCACTGCCACTCAAGTTTGTCTACCAGCATCTGCCAGATTCTAGACTTGTTGCCTCGACTCCGTTAAATCACATGCAACCACTGTTTCCTAAGTGGTATAAGCCAGGCGAGATGTGAAAATCATTATGGTTCCTCGGCCATTTCAGTTGAACAAGTGCAAGAGTTTCAAGAATCGAGCTTAGTTTGTGAAAGATGATGTCATCGATCATTTTGTCACCAGAACATCCTCAGAATGACGAGTGATCGGAATTGCTAGGCAAAACACAGATATCGCCAGAGTAGTTGATCTAAGAAGGGTGTTGACCTGTCAAATCATTTTTGTTATGGGATTTTAGCATTCTGCATTTTGTTTTGGGATCACATCTCACCCTTCAACGAAACATGTCTTTCCTTTGTCTTCCTGTTGTTTTGAAATCAAGAGATGCTTATTTCAAAGGGTATTTTGACAAAATATGTTTGATCAAACTCCAACAAGCAAAGTTTAATCCTGAACATTAAAAGTGTTTTGATTGCGGAAATGACTTGATGCTTGAAAATGACATGAGGTGACAAAACAATTTTGAACTCATACCTCTTGAAACTGAACCACACATCATATAGCTAAGTTTTAGCAGTATGCATAATGACATGTAGTGGATTCAATAGTTATGGACTCGTGAATCATGACTCTTACAAGTTCTAATCATTACACTAGATGAGGTCAAAATTTATCGGTTCTAACCGACCTTGCTTGAGATGAGAAAAGGCCATTTTTGTTATCCTTTCACATTTCTTGAAATATTATCCCTTGCGGTCCCCATTTGAGCTTGATAGAATATTTTTTTCAAGAAAACCCTGACTAGGATCACACCCTGCACTGGGGGCAAATAAGAGAAGACAAAAGTGAAAGAGAAGGCTTAGAATAAAAGTCCAACGTTTGAGAGAGAGTTAAAAGAAAGAAGACCTAGACTGGGGGCATGTTAGAAAACTATGAGAAATGCTATGTGAAAGCCATGACCTTTGGCATCCATGATAAAGCCCTGAAGTTATCAGATGATTGAGATTGGTTATTCATCAAAGAAAAAGTTGGATTTGCATATAACCTATGTTAAGAGAATTCTGATATTTGAGGTTAATAAGGTTATATGTCATTTCCTCTACAAAGACAACAATAGAAAAGGAGTTGATGAATAGTTTGATGTTGATCCTAGGTCTTTAAAACCCTCAAACACTTTTTGAGCTTGTGAAATCCCTTTCTTTCATAGCCATGTACCATAGCCTGCATTACATGTTTTTAAAAGCCCTTTTTGATCAGGTAAGCAATTTGAATCGAGAAATGGCGCTCTCAAAACTTGAAGAGCCTTTACATAAGAGTCGTGGCTTCATGAATTAAGCTACTTGTTATTATGCATGCTAATAAAATTGGTGCTAAAAAAGAAAACAATCTTTCTTGATGAATCCTCAAGTTTTGACTTTGAGCCTTTTGTTTTCCTTGAAATTCACAGAAGGTCACCTCATTGCAGACCGTGAAAAGATATACTCAAGATTAAAGATTAAAATTGACATAAAGAACCATGAAAAAAGTCATTTTAAACTTACAATGGGTCATTTCTGTTTTCAAAATACAAGACAATCAAAGGACTATATTGAATAGTGTGTGTTGGGTCTTTGACCAAAAAGCTTGATTTTCAAAAGATCTTTTCCAAAACCGATATCTCTTTGATTTTATTTCAACAATTAGACTTGAATTGACATGATCTTTGAAATATGAGAGTTGATTCCATAACAAGAAAGATTGTTAAACAACAAGAACATCGACCGAATTTGCAAAATCCTTGACAAGAATGACATCAACATTTCTCGACACTCCTTAAAAAGTTGATCACCTGAGGGCAATACAGTGGATCCTGAGTAGGAAAACAAGCAGTATTCAGATCAGCTATGAGGCAATGAAAGATGATTGAATGATGAATCAGTGAACTGAAGACAATGGTGTCCAAAAAAGATAATCATCGAACGAGCACATTCAGATCATATTGGGGGCAATGTTGTTCAAAGATAGTCCATGATCTAGTGAACCCCATCAACAATCGGGAAAGCAAAGATATACTTGAAGGAAATCTTTATATCATCACCTTTTGAAACATGGGCTATCAACCGATGTGGGCATACAGTTGCATTTGAATGAATATTGAAAAGATGCACACCACCAAGACTGACTGTGGGAACAATGCTGCACTTGAAGGACAATCTCATATTGTCATCCTTTGAAACATGGTTATCGACAGATGTTATCACAACTTCATTGAATGAATCTCAGAAATGCACCCACCAAGACTGACTGTGGGACCATCTATTCTGAAGCTCAAATGCGCACTTCATCGCATGAATATGGGTGATAAAATGAACATCATTGATGATGTCGAGACATTTCTTTCCACTATTTGATTTGACAAGCTGAGAGGAATCTATGAGAAAGAACATTGAGCATACAACGATGAGTCTTTCACTGCAAGCTATGAGATGCATGTCTGGACGACTGGATGATTTCCATGAAGACTGGTGATATCATATACTTGAAGAGTATTGCTTCAACTTGAGGCAAGTTTATGACTGGTTGACAATCTTGATGGGTGTCGGCATGATGCACACAATCAATCAGAGGATAATTCTCAGAAGAATCCAAAAGAGAAAATCCTTCATGATGAATCAAGCAACACCACACTTGGGGGCATGGTCAAGCTTGATAAACAGCGAGAGCAGTAATCGTCGTGGACAGCCCAGGATGGGCACAGCACTTACAGCTGAGTGGATGGCTAGCACATGAATAAGTCAAGGCATCCAAAGAACAAAGAAAGATTGGGAATGCAAACAAAGGCACCTTGTGATGATGGAACATCGAAGAGGGGGGGACCTATATTTCGAATCAGGTAAGGATGCATGCATGTCATCTAACGATTGCACATATTTTTTTATTTTTGTTTCAGGAAAAATCCTCAATGTAGTTTAGCAAGATTGGGGAACAAAAAAAAAGAAAAAAAAAAGAAAGAAAAAAAAGGGAGAATCATTGAGCTGATAATAACAGAGAATCATGGTTGTGACCTTGGAAAGGGAAGAAGAGGAGATAAACCTTATTGTTAGGAAAATCTCAAAGAAATGAAAAGATCAACTATGCAATCAGGAAGCATTGGATTTTCAAACCCTGCGATCAGGAATTATCAAGAAGCACCAAGTTTTTCGGCCCTTCTTGATCATCCCTTCAGGACTTCGCCAGGTAAGTCCCATTTTTCACACTTGTCACATCACATATTTCATCTGGGTAGGTCGCCCATTATAATGAGACCACCTTTCATCTTTCATCTTCTACTTGGGTAGGTCACCCGTAACAATGAGACCATTATTTTATTTTATTTTATTTTTTTGAAAAAAAAACACATCATTTTTTTTGGGTAGGTCACCCGTAACAATGAGATCATTTTAAAAAAAAAACACATCATTTTTTCTGGGTAGGTCACCCATTACAATGAGACCGCACTACACATTCTTTCCATTTGGGTAGGTCACCCATCATAATGAGACCGTTTTCCACATTCTTTCCACCTGGGTAGGTCACCCATTACAATGAGACCATTTGTTACACATATTCTTTGTTTTGATTTAATGAGGTCGCCAGATGGGATCTCATGTAGCTTTGGTTAAAGGGAATCGCCAGATGGGATTTCAGGTTGACCGAGCTACACACATTTTTTTAGTTCCAGTTGAATGAGGTCGCCAGATGGGATCTCATGTAGCTTTGGTTAAAGGGAATCGCCAGATGGGATTTCAGGTTGACCGAGCTACCACATTTTTTAGTTCCACTTTAATGAGGTCGCCAGATGGGATCTCATGTTGGTTCTGGTTAAAGGGGATCGCCGGACGGGATCTCAGGTTAGCCCAACCACACACACGATATTGGTTCTGGTTAAAGGGGATCGCCGGACGGGATCTCAGGTTAGCCCAACCACACACAAGATAATGGTTCTGGTTAAAGGGGATCGCCAGACGGGATCTCAGGTTAGCCCAACCACACACAGGATTTTGGTTATGGTTAAAGGGGATCGCCAGATGGGATCTCAGGTTAGCCCAACCACACACATAATAATGGTTCTGGTTAAAGGGGATCGCCAGATGGGATCTCAGGTTAGCCCAACCACACACATAATAATGGTTCTGGTTAAAGGGGATCGCCGGATGGGATCTCAGGTTAGCCCAACCACACACAAGATAATGGTTCTGGTTAAAGGGGATCGCCAGATGGGATCTAAGGTTAGCCCAACCACCCACAGGATAATGGTTCTGGTTAAAGGGGATCGCCGGATGGGATCTCAGGTTAGCCCAACCACACACAAGATAATGGTTCTGGTTAAAGGGGATCGCCGGATGGGATCTCAGGTTAGCCCAACCACACACAAGATTTTGGTTCTGGTTGAAGGGGATTGCCAGATGGGATCTCAGGTTAGCCCAACCACACATAAGATGATGGTTCTGGTTAAAGGGGATCGCCGGATGGGATCTCAGGTTAGCCCAACCACACAGATGTTGGTTCTGGTTAAAGGGGATCGCCGGATGGGATCTCAGGTTAGCCCAACCACGCAGATTTTTGGTTCAAGGGGATCGCCAGATGGGATCTCAGGTTAACAGAAAAAGAAGAGAAAAAAAAAGAGAGAGAAAAGAGAGAGAAAAAAAAGAAGGAAAACAAAAAGAAAAAAGAAGTAAGGTCATTAGATGAGTGAATATTTAGCAAGTTAAGAAGACAAAAAGACAAGTTTTTCTTTACAAAGCTTACTATGCAAAACATTGAGGAGTTTTGCTTCGTAAGCATTGTAAAGAGGGGGCATCTGTTGCTACCCAATTTTTGACCCATCTTTTAATAAATTTTCAGAAAAAATCCAAAAATAGCGAAAAGCATTGAAAACCCAAAAAATACATTTTTAATACATTTGCATCGTTTTTAGCATTTTCAACGTCATCTAAAAAGAATTTAAATTTTCAAAGGTCTTTCGAACGCGTTCAACTTTTAACGCGTTAATTTTTAAAATCATTGATTTTCCTCATTGAGTCGACGTTGATATTGCTCTCTTTCAAAAAATACAAAAAAATAAGAAAAATCAAAATTTACAAAAAAAAAGAGGAAAAGAGAAGGAAAGGAAAAGTTGAGGGACTAGTTTGAAAACCTAGCAAAACTTTTCCTATAAATACCATGCTACACTGAATTTTTCAAGGGGGGCAATTTTGACAACATCAGAAAAAAATACAAAAAAACTAACCCTAAACCCATCTTTTTTCAAGAGGAGCCGCCCCCCACGTTTTGGGTTTTGCTCTTCAGCCGGTTCCACCATCCTGCCAACAGCAACAGACCAGCCCTTTCTCTCCATCTGCCTCCACATTCGTCCCTGCCTTCCCCTCTCAGCCGCTCATTCGTCTCGGCCAAAACCAAGAGGCAGCGGCCCCCCCTTTTCTTGAAAAAAAACCGAAGCCAACTCCCTCTCTTCCCTCTCAGTTGCGGGAGCAACACACGGACACAGCCCTCATTTCCAGCTTCTTCTCCCTCAACCAGTGACAGCCGGCCATAGTCCAGCCCCCCACAGACCCACACACCCGAACAGCCCTCACACACATCTCCCCTCCCCTTTGATTTTCTTCTTCCCCTCAGCAGCCGGCAACAAACCCACAGCCCCTCCCTTTCAAAACCAAACCGGAGCAGCCACTCCGTTCCCTCATTTCCAGCTTCTTCTCCCGAGCCTCTCGACCTTCTCCCCAAACAGATCTTCACCCAGCTTCTCCTTCACCGCAGCTTCAACAGCCCCAGCTCGCCAAGATCAAGTCGGCCGCCCCCTCACCAGGCTACTCCCCTCTCTCAGCCGACCCAACGGCCTCCCTCTCCGGGTAAACGAACAAACCCGGCACAGCGGCGCCCACAGAACCCAAATCGGTCCGCCTTCTTCCTCCAGCAGTAGCCCAAGCACAGCGGCGCCCACGGCCCCAGATCTGTCCGCCGCTCATCCTTCTACACCATCACCGGCCAGTTTGCCCGACCGAGCCAGACCTTCTAGCGGCGCCTGCACACCACCTCGGCCTAACACAGCGGCCTCCCCCTCACAACGGATCTGCCATCTGAAGAAAGAGAGAGAAGCAGATCCGAAAGAGGAAGAAACAGATCTAAGGAGAGAAACAGACTTGCTTGTTGCGTTTTGGGTGTTTTGCAGGTAACGGCGTTGTCGCCGCCGGAGAGGAAAGGAAGAGGAAGCTGAGCAGACCAGCTCATTCCAGTCTTTTGCGGCGGCGCGTGAACCTACGCGCCGCCAGTGGCGGTGGCGCGTGGGAAGACGCGCCGCCACTATTTATACTGTTCCAGAAGGGCTTCCCAGCACTGTTATGGATTTTTGAGAGGTTATATTGTAATTTTTAAATTGTTTAATGTAATATTTGTTTAGTTTGAAATTTTATTTGTATGTTGTAAATGTGGATGTAACAAAAGAAAAGGAAAAGAAAAGATATAGTGAAAGTGTATGTGTGTGTTTATATTTGTTTTATGGATTATTTTTTATTATTCATGATAAAATTGCAAAGATTAAAGAAGAATTTAATATTTTGATTTGCTCACGGTCCAGAATTATTAACTTATACGTAAGTTGTATTTCTAATATCCAATGAAAAGATAAAATTTTAAAACTTCTTTAACACGTCAAAATCACGACGCAGCTTACCTCAGGTAGGGTGCGTTAGGGGTGCTAATACCTTCCCTAACCACAACCAGTCCCTTACCCGCGAATCTCTGACAAGACCAGTACATCCGGTTTCCTAGTAGCCTTTAATAAATTACTAGGTGGCGACTCCAACGAACCAATCAAATCAAGCAAAACGCATAACAACGAGACAAATCGCCAGCCGACGCCGCGCGGATTTCTAACGTGCGACACCAGTTATATTGCTTTAATTCCAAAAGTTACTGGCAGCTCCTCTTTTAATGACTATAGACCTATTAGTTTATTAAATGGGCTATATAAGATTATTGCTAAGATTCTCGCCACTAGACTAAAAGCAGTTATGCAAAGCGTGGTTAGTCCCTCCCAGTCAGCTTTCATTGCTGGCAGAAACATTCTGGACTCAGTCTTTATTGCGAATGAAATGCTGGATTCCATGAAATCTCGGAGCTGTCAAGGTTTCCTTCTTAAACTTGATTTCAGAAAAGCTTTTGATACTGTTTCCTGGTCCTTTCTTAATGATGTTATGGGTTACATGAATTTTGGTGCTCGTTGGAGGAAATGGATTATGGCATATGTCTCGTCTGCAAGACTATCCGTTTTAATCAATGGTTCCCCTACTTCTGAGTTTACAACATCTTGTGGTCTGTGGCAGGGGGATCCCCTCTCCCCTTTTCTCTTTTGTTTGGCAGCTGAAGGCATATCAGTTCTCATCAGCAGGAGCCTGAAAATGGGTGCTTTGTATGGTGTGGAATCTGCAAGAACAACATATATTCATCATCTGCAATTTGCAGATGACACTCTTCTCTTCCTTCCAAATGATCTTCAATGCTTGTTAAATACCAAGAGAATGTTACGTTGGTTCAGTTTATGCTCAGGGCTTAATGTTAACTTCCATAAGACTAATTTGGTGGGTGGGGGGGTGGATGAGATATATGCTGAAGGGATTTCTAGTGTTCTCAGGTGTAGATATGATACTCTCCCAATCAAATACTTGGGGCTTCCTCTAGGTGCTTATCCCAAAAGGATTTCCACATGGAAACATGTTCTCTCTCAGATTAGAGGACGACTCAATTCTTGGAAGGGGCGGTTATTATCACTGGCAGGGAGAACAATTTTGATTAAAAGTGTAATCTCTGCCATTCCTCTCTATTACATGTCCATCTTCTGCATTCCAAAGACAGTGGCACGTAATATCACAGCCATGCAGTCTCGGTTTTTATGGGGTGGGAGTGTTGATAACAGGAAAATTTATTGGCTTGCTTGGGATACAGTGGCAAAAGCAAAAGACAGGGGTGGTTTAGGTGTTGGGAATATATTAGCAAAAAACAAAGCTCTCCTCTTCAAGTGGATTTGGAAATTGGGAACCAATGATAAAGCTAGTTGGGCAGATTTCATTAAGGCAAAATACAGACCTCGGTTCATAAATGGGATGCCCATGTTCAAGGAAAAACTTTCAGGGATTTGGTGAGGAATCAGCTCTAATATTACCAGCTCGGATCTTGATAGCTCTCTTATTCGAGATGGTTGTAAATTTAAAATGGGTAATGGTAATCATGTTAAATTTTGGTTAGATACTTGGTTGACTGGCTTCTGCTTAGCTAACTCTTATCCGGCCCTCTTCCACCTGTCCTCCTCTAAGTCAGGGTTTGTTAGTCAGATGGGATACTGGTTAGAGGATACTTGGTATTGGAATCTGAAATGGAGAAAGCCCCTCAAAGCTAGTGAGACCCTGATGGTTCAAAGATTAATGTCTGATCTTAATCTTGCAGCTATTCATCGATTGAAAGAAGACAGGTTGATTTGGGAATGGGGGAAAGACGGAGACTATACTGTAAACTCTTGTATGCTTGCCCTTGAATGGATTAGGTATGCTGGTTCTACAACTTATGTCACAAATGTATGGAAATCCATTTGCCCTCCAAAAACAAAAATGACTTTATGGCTGGCCTTAAATGAAGGCCTTTGCACAAGAGCCTTCCTGGTGAAGAGGTACGTTCTAAGCCCTCCGGAGGACAGGTGCCCTTTTTATGAGCAGCATTCAGAAATTGTATCCCACATCCTCTTGCATTGCCCAGTGGTTTGGAAACTATGGAACAAAATTGTAGCTTGGAGAGGTCTGAGCTGGGTAATGCCGTATGGCCTTGACGACCTTCAATGTCAATGGCTGGGTCTTTTGCAGGGTAACCACGGTAAGTTTGAAAAATCTGTTTGGGGGGGCTTTATGTTTAGCATTGTCTGGACTATATAGAATGCTAGGAACAACTTGATATTTGAGGAACAAAAGCCAATATAGGAAGATATCCTATGGCATTTGTTTTACTTTGCTGCAGGTTGGATCAGGAATCTCAACTCTTCCTTTTGGTATACCGGTGCTGATCTGTACAAGAATCATGAATGCATTTCGGCTTGGTATGCTTAATTTCTGATTTAGTGTGGGTTTGTTTTGCTTGGCTTAATAGTAGGGTTATAGGTTTTCTTGTATTTCTTTTTTGTAATTAGGCTGATGCCTAGGCTACAATCTATGTAGTTGAAGCTCTGCTCACACTGCTCATGTTTTCTCTTTTTACTATATATATATTCTCGATTTCACAAAAAAAAATAGATTTGATCTCTATTATTTTGATTGTTATTTTTTTTTTTGAGATAATTTATGAAATTAGATTTTTTTTTCAATTTCATTCTCATTCAACTTTTTAATTTGTAAGATTTATTTCTCGTTATTTTAATAAACTTGAAAAGATAAAATATTAATAAGTTATTTTCCAGCTTATTCTCCATGACATAACCAAACACTGTAAAGTGTTTTCCAACTTATTTTTCATGACATTACTAAATATCAAAAAATAATTCACTTAATTTTCAGGAATTTATTTTTCAAAAAAACTACTTTCTAAAAGAAAATTACTTTATAGGACTTAGAGGTTTTTTAGACCTTAATTATTTACAAATAGCCACCCTTCCTATAAAACTATGCCTTGAAAACCTCTTTCACACCTTAATTATTTACAACTAGCCACCCTTCCTATGAACCCAAGCCTCGGAAACCTCATGATAAAATTTAAGTAAAATCTAACAATCAAATCATTAGGTTTTTTTTTTGTTAGGCCAATCACTTTGCGTTTATATTCCAGACGGTATTTAGAAGGGGGGGAAAGGAGAAAAGACAATAAGCAAAACGAAGTAAAAAAGGCTTATATGGTAAAAAAAAACCTTTTTTATATAGAATCAGGAAAAGTACCATATATATAGACCCGGGCAGCAGAGAATATTTGATAAAAATAAAAATAAAAAAATGGAGGCTACTAATGGGTTTATTTAAGTATGGATCAGGTTTGTTAAGAGTAGAGAAGGTTATGATTATGGTACTGTGATGGTGGTTTATTTCAGAGTGGATCGGGTCTGATGATGATCACTAATGGTGGATTTAGAGGGAAGAAAAGGCTGGTCATGTCATAAATGGGCTGGTATGGGTTGTGGTGGTTGATTTGTCAGCTAGGACTAGTTTGATGGTTATGTGGCATTGTTTTCTTGAGTCTTTCTGCTTGTGAGGCAAAATACGTGGCAATGATTTTTTATATTTGTGTGTAGTTAAAGAGAATTTTAGAGATAATGCACATGTGTCAAGACAAAAGCATAGAGATTTTTTATGATAATAAGTCTATAGTTATTTTGGGAAAAAAAACCCACTTTTTATTAAGAGAAATGAGCATGTAAATAGCGGATATCACTCCATTAGTGAGTGCATAAGAAAAAAAAAAGTTCTGACTGAGTTATGTGAAGTTCATTAAATCAAGTTGCATATATTCTTACAAAGGTTTTGAAATGTGAAGATTTTTGCAAATTAAGAGCTTTGCTAGGACATATCTAGAGATAGGTTTAAGGAAGGATGTCGAGGGTAAATTTATACTATAATAATGTTTTATGTATATATATAATTCAGTTCAAGCCATAGCCGTTTTAACAACTAGCAAACTGTAATTGTTTATTAACTACCTAAGATTTGGAGCCATATCTGTGCCAGGCACCAAGCTCATTTCAACGGAACCGCGCATGCTTATTTCAGATGACATCTCCATGGCCAGACATTCCTTTAGCTCTCCCAAAATATCACTCATGTCCGGCCTTTGTGTTGAAGTCGAGGGCACGCAGGACAATGCTATCTCCAGAGCTTTCCAAGCACAATTAGTGTTGAATTCACCTTGCAACCTTGGATCGATAATGCTCTGGATATCACCTCTTTCAACTAGAGGACTCACCCATTGAAGTATATGAGTGTGGCCTTTATGGCCCCTTATTAAAGGCGGTTGACCAGTTATTAGCTCACACAGAAGAATACCAAAGCTGTAAACATCACTTTTCTTATTTAAGTGTCCTGATGCTCGAAATCTGCATACAGAATATAATGATAATTATGCTAGGAGAACAAACACTGTGAGAGAAGATTAACATTAAGTTTGAATACGTACTCAGGATCAATGTATCCGGGCGTGCCTGCAGGAACAGTTATGACATGCGAATCTTCTTCGGTTGCGAAGGCTTTGGACAGCCCAAAATCAGCAATCTTGGCATGAAGGTTTTCAGTTAATAAGATGTTTGATGATTTCAAATCTCTATGGACTATTGGCGGCCTACAACCATTATGCAGATATTCCAAACCTGCGAGTTCGATAATGCCAGTTAATCCAACAAAGTTTGCAGAACAAAAATGAAAAAAAAATGACTCGGGCACTAGAGTCAGACCTTGTGCTGCGTCTACTGCAATTTGCAGCCTTTCCCTCCAATTCAACATATTTGTGCTATTTTCTACAGCCACAAAAACACATTAATATCATAAATTAAACAATAAACTTTGCAATGTGATGAATTCAACAGGAATTATGTTTCATTACACATAGAAGTTCTTCAGTACTAGATGATTGTCAAAAAACCATCTTAACCTAAAAATTTAAGCTATCGGATGAGGTCTCAAAATATGATTTATATTATTCTTTAACACATCTCCTCGAGTAAAAACTCTTGTGGCTTGAAACTTGCTCACACTATCTTGTGCTTAATTTTTATCGAATAGAATAGGGATAGTGAAATTCAAACTCATGATCACTTAGTCATCAAAGCTCTAATATCATTTCAAAAAACTATCTTAACCAAAAAAACTTAAAATATTAGGTGAGATTCGAAGATATGATTTATATTATTTTATAAATTCATACCAATCTGAGTGAGATTTTTATAAGTAAACTAGTTTGTGTCCCAAACAAATTGAAGAATTCTATATTTATAAGAAGAAATCTATAAATACCTAACAGTTGCTCCTTCAAGTTCCCATTTGCCATGTATTCATAAACAAGTGCCATATTTTCATGCTCATTACAGTAACCAACGAGGGACACCAAGTTTTTGTGATGAACAATCATCAATAGTTGGACCTGCATTTGGAAACACTACTCTGTCATAGCTGAAAGCAAAAAATATTTGGTGCTCCTCTCATGTTCTCTATAGGAAAGGAGAAAGCTAACTAATTTGTTACCTCCGCTAGAAATTCTTTATAACCTTGCCTTGAGGATTGAGATAACAACTTGACAGCAACTTGACGACCATCTTTCAGGTTGCCAAGATATACTTTTCCAAATCCTCCTTCTCCAATAATGGTTTGGAAATTGTTGGTAATGCTAACTATTTCAACGTATGTAAATGGTTGATTCTTTGATTTCAGTGACAATTCTTTTCTCGATAAGCCCACTGAGGAAGATAATGACACATTCCATCTCACTGCAAAGGAAAATTTTGTTTTTTTTAATAAAGCGATAAATATTGCAATATTTTAACAGAGATACTAAAGTATGAAACTATATATGTCATCATATTCACATGTCAAAACTATGTTGTTGCTTACTGATCACATGCTGAATCGTATTCTCATCTACTAAGTTTCAGGAAGGAAATGAGGTATTGAAGGTGGTAAGTAATATAAAAGTTGTTGGGTGCACATAATATATATATATATATATATATATATATATATATATATATATATATATAATGGAAAAATTAAAGTTCTTACATGTAAGATAGACTCATAGAATAATATTCTATTAGGCTTTTACGTTGAAGACATTGTATGATCATACATGTAAGCCATCGGATGTATAGATCATCAATGATTTCACAGAAAACACAAAGCATCTTCTAAGCCAAAATTACTCTATGTTATTCTAGGATTTAGTTCACACCACTCAAAAAAGAGGAAAAAATACAAAGAAGATAAGTGAAAGAGAAAGAATTCACCTCTTTTCAACCTCCAGAAGATAGTTATAATGCTAAGGAGGAGGAGCACCAAAACTGATATGACAGATGCAATAACTGGAACAGGAAAACTTCGCTGCTTCTTTTCACATGTATCCAACTTGCATAAATCCAGATTTCCATCCAAACTTGCATTAAGTAAAATATAGTCAGACGTAACTGAGAATCAATGATTAAATACCAGTAACAAATAACCCAATCAAAGTGATCATGGCTAGCTTTAAGAAGTTAGCAAGATCACTGTGAAATATACCGAAGAATTGTATCAGTTATTTAATTCCTTAAACTCGTACTAACATGCAAAGAAAATGGATTTGTATAATCTATTTTCTGACTCCTCTTTGTTCCTTAACGTTTAATTTTAATTTATGAAAAATTAAAATAGTGTTCACTTCATATGTAAGAAAAGAAGTTAAAGAAGAACCAAAGGAGTAGAATGATTGTTTAATTAACATGCAAATAAGTTGTAATCGTTGAAGATGATAACCAAACCTCAGCTTCAACTGTCCATTGTTAGACTTTTCCTTGAGACTATGGGGAACTGCACCTGTGAGTTTGTTCCCGCTCAAATCTCTGCAAATAGGAAAAACAAAGTCACCATTCACCATGGTAATCTTTGTAAAAACTTCTTGTGGTAAATGTTAGAGCATGTTAACTTACAGGATAGTAAGATCTGGTAGCTGCGCAAAAGCTTCTGGCACTGTCCCTGTCAATTCATTGTTTGATAAATTCCTGAAAGAAAATGTGAAAAAAAAATAACGAACAATCACACTTTGTAAAGAAATAGATGACAAAAGTACGCAATAGTTGGGGAAAAAATAGAGGTTGTTCCTCTACTGATTTGAAGTATGGACACCCATTTTTGCAACCTTGGTGGAGCCAGAATCCCAATCATTGGCTTGAAGGATTTTGTCCAGAAAAGATGCATATAGGAAGAGAGGATATGCCTCAAGCTTAGAAGATGCATGAGCCTTTCATACACCTCTAGCCAATTTCCATATGGAATATTTATAACATCACCTTCAAACTTTCATAAGATAATGTCTCATCATAAGACTGAGGTGCCCTCTAGTTTTAAGGGTCTCGACCCCATAAACAATTATTCTCTTCAAATAAAATGATGAATGTCTGAAGTCGATAAGAAATTCTAGCAGTCGATAAGAAATTCTGCTAGATATCTAGTAGCCATTGTCAGGGTAGTTTATTAGTATGAAAACCTGTTACAACTTGGTTACTAACACTTACAAGGACTTGATTGCTGTGAGGTTCAAGAGTGAAACAGCTATATTCCCTGATAATTGACTTGAACTTAGATTCCTGCTCATAGTTAACAGTAAATGAGAGAGACATTGAGATACTGAATGCCATATCTAAGTGGATGTTCTTCAAAAATAACTTACATAAAATATTCCAACAATCATACAGAATTTAAGAGGAAACTCACATAGAGATGATCCTTGGAGGGTTATCATCGTTGCACTGCAAACCAGTCCACGTAATAAGTGGCAAACATGGATCTCCCTGCCAGTCAACTCTATCTATTTTGTATGCTTCCTTGATGGCCATGATTGCATCAACTATGATAATTTAGGTTAAAAAGGGTGAGAAATGCATAGCTTTAGATTTACAATAGAGAATCGCTATATACAGGTTAAAGGCCTCTATATAAAAAAAAATCTCGAGCCTGTATTTTTGTGACGATAATAATTTTTTTATGATGAATATAAAAAAAACTATCTCAGTTAGCCATTAGGCTTTATCATTTGTATGGTGGCTATGAAACAATTATCATTTGTATGATTTTATAAGATTCCAATTGAATTTTCAGACCATAGGCAAATTGGTTTGATTCATGGTCTCTATAAAGTTCTTGCAATGATTCTTTCCAGTAGACTCAAACATGTTAGGCAGGATCTTATTAGTGATAATTAAACTGCCTTTGAATGTTAGATTGTTGATGGTTTAATGATAGCCAATAAAATGGTTCATGATTTGCAAAGCTTGAAGGGGCAAGGTATGATCTTCAAAGTGGATTTCCATAAAGCTTTTGATTCTGTATCCTGGAATTATCTTGACGAAATTATGGGATATATGGGTTTGGGGGCTAAATCGAGAAGTTTAATATATGCATGTCTCTCTACTAGAGAGTTCAAGGTCACACGTGGAATTTATCAAGGTGATTTGTTATCTCCATTCTTGTTTAACATTGCAGTAGAAGGATTAGCAATCTTGTTTCACTGTGCATAGAGGTTGGTTTATTCAAAGAAGACAGATTTTTTATTATTATTATTATTATTTACAAAGAATAAACTTACAAATTTGAGGTTCATATTTGTAGTACTTTTTGCCCATAAATAATTTTTTTGTTTTTTGTTTAATTGTTGTCTTTGGCTTATGTCTACATCACTATGTTAAGAAAAAACTACAAATTATAACTTTTCTTAAACCTATTTTTTCAAACTATAATCACAAAAATTAACAGAAGGCCGGTCCTCATTGTACTAGTAAGACAATCACCAAGTAAATTGCCATTCATTAATGACGATTATTATAGCATTCAACAGAATTGAAATAGAAAACATACCGTCTGTTTGGTTTGTCGGTGAATCAGGGAGTGGCAATAGTTTGAAGATCTCAAAGGCATTTAGGATAGGTGGAAGGTCAGACCGCAACGTTGCATCAATAGAAAACCTAACTTGACCTTCTTGAACTTGAGTTATATTTGAACGTATGGTCAATGGCTTCAAGTATTCAAGGGTAAAGGGACCATAGTTTAAGCCATTCAAAGTAATGGTGAATTCTCGTAATTTGCCTATTGCAGTCTGCTCGAATATTTCAGCAAAATGAAAGAAGACAAGAAACTCAGGTGTGAAATTCTCTGTATGCGGTGATGGATAGCTGTAGCTCAATGAATTAAGGCCATTTCGAGGCTGAACCGCCGTTCTCAAGACTTCGACAGGTAGACGGCAGGGATCATCACTGCCCTGGATATCAATATTTGTTTCGGTGCCATTTGAAACTGAATCGGTGAGGTTGACGTCAAACCGCCATATGCGATCGTACACGTCATCTTTGTACCTAAATGCATGTGAGAAACAATAACACAAGTATTAATTAATGTAGTGATATTCTCATTCTCCAAATTTCCTATTTCTTGATGTTCATTGATTCTAAGCAATATTAAAAAACTATTTAGATATGAGAAGAAAAAACAACCAATGAAGATTTAATGATCAATAATCTATCAACGTAAAGTATATAATTTAAAAATATTCTATGCATCCTTAAGGGGAAAAACAAAAGAAAAAACACATATCATTTAGCACAAATGGAAGAGATTTGGTAGCTATCCCTCGCCAACGACTGGTCAACTTGCTGCCCAAAATTAAAAGTATTAAATTTATTGGCTTGGGGGAAGATTCTGGATAAGGGTTGAGAAAGTTAGCTCCAAAAAATCATGGTTTAGAAGTGGAAGAGAAACAAGAAAAACAAAAACAAAACATCGATCTTTCAATGTCTACAAATGATAATCATTCTAAAAACCATAAAAAAAATACAAAATCTGTAAATATATTTTGAAACTAAGGTATATACAATATCCCTAAGGTATATAGTAAAATTATAGATATTTATCCAAAAGATTGTAAATATATTTTACATAAACGTCCTCCTTATATTAAAAACAAATCTGTAAACACGCTCATTAAATTCTCAAGCTTTTTTAAACGGTACCTATATATGATGAGAATTTTTATCATATCTGATGCATGATGTTGCACATGCATGATTTAGTTAAAAACGATAATAGGGACAATTCACCTAATGGTTTTGTAGCCTTGGGTTGGATGGCCGCCAAGGTCAGCATGCACCATAGGAAGCAACGATCCATTCATAGTTCTATACGGGGAATCATTCATGAACCGTAAATCCAATCCATTGATGAAAGGAACTCCGGAACCCGTATTTACGAGACACACATAAATGGTATCAGTTACTGAATAATGAATAATATTGTAATATATCCACTGCATATCAACCACTGTTGCCCAATAGTTAACCCCGAGGTATAGATCAAACTTTATTTGAGTTTGATTCTTAGAATCGTAATTTCCATAGTAGAAGAAAGCTCTAACGTAATAGTTTTGGTTCTTACCCTGTCTAGGTTTCAATGTATAACAATTCCTTTTACCTTCAGGAAAGGTTCTCAAGCTATTCACCATATTCCCATAGTAAAAAGTCGTCAACTGATACTCTGGTGCTACGAACATATTCTTGCCCGTACTAATGAAATCTTTGTCGGTTTTGTAAGTTATTCCAGTCTTCCAATCCAGATAATCTTCCTCCGCCCCACAATCAATGCTGATGAAACCTTCAAAATTTTGGTTAGAAGAGAAAACCAAACGATTAGACTGATTAACTCGAACATATTGTTATCAATTACCATTTTTTTTCTTAATAAGCCAAATATTCATTTAACCATGAAGAGGCAAAGCACCAACTTGAATATCAGGAAAGAAAATAAGAGCAAGGAATTATAGAAAAATGCAGACCAAGAACTTGAAACAAAATTTTTATGTAGTAGCAATCAATCCATACGTTCATGAGTTTAATTATAAGAAATATTTTTCTTTTTTTGGATGATTCATGGGGAAGCAGGATACTTCTAGGGCATTAAACAATCACTAGCATTTAATTA
>Ga0325402_1000132_pt1 | contig 38690 bp, 20 predicted proteins | sample PopdelMetagenome_22_FD_207212 | JGI IMG/M metagenome (GOLD analysis project Ga0325402, IMG submission 207212) | Populus deltoides microbial communities from Bellville, Georgia, United States - Xylem-PdKOR-R3 | ecosystem: Host-associated > Plants > Phyllosphere > Stem > Wood/Secondary xylem... | reverse complement strand
CCAAACAGCTATTCTAGCTGTCTGCTGATCCATCATTCAAGCGTTGATCAGAATTCCAAAACATGCCGAGCACTTAAGACTCCGCAGGTTGATAGCTGGGGGAACACAATCACAAATGAATTGCATATAGAGGATTAAACCATTGCTGGGAAAGAACGACCCAAAGAGATCTCTATCACACCTATTTTCGTACATTCTGTTAAATACTTGACAAAACTACCTGATTAAATTAGATTTCATGAAATATAGTATATTCTACAATTACTCTGTCGAAATTAGCTTTCCACAGCACGTGACGGGTGGGGGGCTTCTTAATTGCTTAATCTATATGAAACGAGATACGATACAATAATTACATTCCTACTACTCTTTATCTTATGCATTTATGTTGGGGAAGAAAGGAAATGGACCACTTGAGACCAGCTTGCTAATATCCATTTGTAGTTTTCTGTGATTTTTTCTTGAAATTTGCAATGCTGCAGTTGGGGCAAATATACTCCAGCCCGTCTGTTTTAGCATAGTCCTGTCATTCACCAGAAAAAATTCAAGCAACGAATAAGATCCCACTCATGCCTTGACAATTTGCAGTTCATGCAGACAAAAAAAAAAGAGTTGACAACGTAACAAGACATTGAAGTCAGAAGTAGCAAATCCTCACAACTATTTGACCAATCTAAAGGAAGAAAACTGGGTTTTTTATTTTTTTTACACCACCGGTTCGTTCTCGACTGATGACCTATGCTCAACAGGTAAAGATATATCCATATATAACATTAGTTATCCCTTGCACTCTACAACAAGACTAAGTTCAGCACAAACTAAGTCACAATGGACCAATATTAACTTAAAAGTACTAACTAAAAGAAAAGATCAATCATAGCCTTAGTTTCAAGCAACCATTTTTTATCTGCTTGAAGTACAAAATTTGAAACAAGTGTTTTATCTTTAGAGATGTCTAATCATTAAAGAAGGTTGATCAATAGCACACCTTAAAGGCACCAAGTCCCTGCCTCCTGTCACAGCCAAAGTGAGCCCACTCGCCACATATTCCACAGTTAACCCAATCACCAGCTGCGCTACTGTGAATATGATAACCCAAGTGTCAGTACAGTGTATTTTCTAGTGCGCACACAAACAAAACGGGAGAGGGAGAGGGAGAAGGAGAGGCGGGGAGAGAGAGAGAGACCTGTGACACAACAGGCAGCATTCTCCATCTACATCGTCATGGGCCAATTCATATTCCAAAAGGTAAGTTTCATAGTGCCTTTTTAGTGTATTGCCAACACCCTAATAAGCGTGGAGCAAAAACAGTGAGTTACTCCAAACTTGTACACACAATAAGCAGTTCAATATCTTGCCAAGCAGGAGTCATGATCCGTGGAAAGCAAGAAGAAATCGCCATGCATAGAATAAATTTATGGATCCACCAGTGAAACTTTCAGCTGAAGTCTATTATTTGCTAGAAATTATGCGGCAAAAGCCCACTCCCATCAGTATTATAGACATTCTGATTTGGCCATCCACAAAATAACATGATGTGAAGCATGTATATGTTATTTTTACCCCTAAAAATTATAAACATGAAGAGATTCTATAATAAAAGCTGACTCAGCAGATACCAAAAATAATGTGGTCTGCATGGCACAGCATTGTTGACCCTCCATTTCATAAACTCAGCTTGTTTACTCGCTAGTCATCTAACTCAAATTACTATTCTAACTAGTATACCAGTTATGATGAAATCATTCATTAAGATGATTTCAATTTATTGGAGCACAAGTCTAGGGGAAAAAAATTGATCAAGGCAACCTTTTACAACCGATGGAAAAGTAGATGATAATGATAAGGCAGCTGATAAGAATATATCAGACAAGAATATCCAGAAAATTTTAAAACAGAGCTGAATAAAAAACCTGCAGTGCGGAAAATGTGGGTCAATAGATGAGATCAGAAACACTTTTATTTATTTATTGTGAATGAAATACTTTTATTTAAGAATAGAGAAAAGAACCAAACCAGTCGAACTCACTAATACTGATTGTTTAGTACTATTTTAAGTTATTTTAGTTATTAAGGAAAATAAATTATAAGACAGTGGTAAGAAGGCTGGGGGAAGCAACAAAGCATGTTGCCAGAACAAAATCAAGAAGTTTAGCCGAAAGAGCAAGAAAATGTAACAAAAACTTGAAACATCAGACAGAAAACATTGAATGAGCAGTTAAATTATGTTAAAATCTACTGCAAATAACAGCAAAAGGCACCATATATTTGAGATGGATCATATTTTATGCATCCCAAAGGTTCCAAATTTCAACAGGAAAAGAATGTGATTCTGCACTCCTTGGCTGTAAGAAAGTTAGCATAGTCTGTATATGCAATTCAGGTCCAGCTCTCCAATATTGTGACCAACTGTAAAGCTCTCAGCCACCATAGGACATCTCAAAAACCACAAACAAAAATAAGAAGAATTAGAGGTTCGTAACTTACAGTCATTCTATTAGTCAAAGTATGATTGCGCATCTTTGAGAATACTTGTCCTTTCCAGTTGATGCCATTCCCAACATGAAAACCTCCTCTTGAAACCACCTGAGTACCCAATATTTCTCAGTTTTCAGTGCTAAAACCTTTGAAGATTTGAATCATACTAAGCATATTAAAAAAACTCACCTCTCTATACAAGTTAAAAAGGTCAAGGCGTTTTGCATTGAGAATGGCATCAGGAAACTCTGCCAGTCCACCTTGAGGAACAAGACGAGAATGACCACGAAGAATCAAAAACTGCATTACATCCCTCAAGAATTCCTCCTGCCAGAAAATAAACCATTGGGGAAAAATATATATATATAAAAAACCTGATAATATCAAAATTTTGTATATAAACCGTTTAATATAACAGGGTTATACAATATCCAACTCTTGGATTCAAGGGGATAAACACGTTAGCATCAATTGTGGTCGTATTACATGATTGCATGAGATTATCAGAATGGCTATGGTGTAAATGTAATAGCACAGAATGATGGTCAGGTGCCTGTTTGGTTCCATATACCCAAATGTTGAATCTAAAAAACCTAGCTAAGTAATCATATACTTCAAACAAGACCTCAAATCCCATAGTCACCAAACATCATAGAAGTATTTTTATTTTTATTTTTTGAAAAAGGAAGAAAAAGAAAAGTAGAGAAATTACAAAACAGGGTAAGACAGTACTTGAACTAACCACCCATTGAAATCCCCAGGACTCATACATGTCTTGAGGCATAAAACTCAGAAACAAATAACCTCAAACTTATTACACATCAAAACTTTCATAGATGGCTAAGTTATAAAACTCAAGAAACATAGGACTAGATAAGTAACCCTCAACCCAAAACTGAAAATAAAAATTTAACCATTCCTAAGAATATAAATGCATAGAAGCATTGTACATGAAAAGAAAGAACACAATTCGTGAATTAAAAAAATGAATTCTACCTCAGAGCAAACTTGTATTGGAGATCTACCACATCCATGTTTCTTCAAGGGCAGTGGGTTTAGAGAAATAATCTGCTGCGCCTGATAAGAGCTTGACAATGATTTTCGATGTGTGACAGGAGCAGGTCCGACAACACTATGCTTTGGTGGCGGAGGTGGCAAGCTAGGCTTTGCTTGTTCTCCATCATATCTTTCAGCATCAAAAAATCCAGAAAATGGTAGCATTTTATGACGATGAGTGTGGGGAATTGGTCTCATTGCAGCAACATGAAACTTGTGTTTAACATTTCCTCCATTTTCACCTCCACGACCAGAAGTTAAGGGTTTAGTTTTTCGGGTTGGCTCGGATCTTTTTCGACAAGGTGCAGGAGGAATCAACCAGGTAGGAGGCCTAGTGAGAAAAGAGTTGAGTGGATGGGACTCTTTGCCCTGCTCTGAACAGAAGAAAAGGAGGCGATCAGCATCATCTTTTTCAAAAGAAGCAACTGATAGTCCTTGAATGCTGGCAATTCCTAGCATTACTAAGCTGCGGTAGGATACATCTGGGGCCAGCTGCCGCAAAACCTGTGATGGCATTCCACAAGACATGGCTATGAGAACTCACATTGGTTGATTTGGGCCTACTATTATCAACCAAGAAGAAAATATAGAATGGGCGTGGGGTAATACTTCCATATTTATTAAGTGTATCTAAGAAAAAGACTTCTACATAAACTTGTATAACAAATTATAATCATTAGACTTTCATTTAAATATACATTAGTTACTCTAACCAACAGCTTATTGTTACAAAACTATATGACAACTTTATTTCTAATCTTTACTCCAAACAGCTACTAGAGAAGAAAGAGGAGATAACACATACATACATATATATAATCAGTTATCTTACAAGCACTCATCCATGAATTAATGCAACTTCTTCCCCCATCCATCAATTGAAATATCTACAAAAGAAATTTGACTTTTTTTTTTTAGGATATGAATAAATAGGAAGGATGTGAGACAGCATTACCTGTGATGCCCATGTAGGAACCTTCATGGAAACTTCAAAAACACTTGCCCCACAGGCTATGGAAGCAGACTTTCGTGGCTCAGATGAAGGTGATTTGCTTTCCTCAAAGCTAGTCAATGCATGGACTAGCTGACTGTTCTCAATAAGCTCATTTTTAATATGATTCTCCAAAAGCTGAGACAACACCCCCCCCCCCCAACCAAAAAGAAAGGACCAGAAATTGTCAGATGCATGTAAGAAAAAAGTGGCAAGCAAGAAAGCACAAAATCAACCCTTGCAGAGAAATTTTATCCTTGCCTGATCATTAAAACAAGTTTGTGCACTGCCAGACACTAAAAGTGATATGTGAGCGGAACTGCAGGTTGATAAATCACATCGCATTGTCACCACACCACGAGAAAATGTCCCTGCCTGAAGAGGAGGTGGAGGAGCACTGCAAATAATGGTGAGATTTGTGAGCTAATAAAAACAGAATGCAGTGAGACCAAAAGGCATTTAATTATGATGATCATAATAACTATTTCGAAGAAGGCACAACTAAAGTTGCACTAAGCTTTAAACTGTGCGTGTGCACGTCCACACATTTATGTATGTACATAAACAAAATGTGTCTGCAGCACTATAAATAAAGGAGCAGGAAGCAAGAAACGGGGCTCAGATTCATTAAGTACCTTGTCCGGTTATGAAGTTTACTCCCACGAATCTGCATGCAAACCATTGCAAAATAATAAATAAATAACAATCTGCTGAATAAAAAAAAAGATGATAGAATTCAAATGAAGAAATGTGAAGTGGTGATAGCATTTAAGTATGCATTTGGTAATGCGATGCAGGTGCTTCTGCAAAAGTGTGTTTAGACTGGAAAGGCATTAATTTGATACTTAAATAGGTACTTGTTAATGTTTTTGACATCGGCATATTAAAACCATTCAAAAGCAACTGAGAAGGCATCAAATTTGATGCTTTTTCAGACCAAACATACTTTAAGAGGCACTTTCAAATGAAATGCAAACACATTACCAAAACAGCTAAGTATAGTTAGAACGCATAAAAGCATATTTTCATTATGACAATTGCTGGAACATAAATTACAACAAACCTTGTTACAATTTCTTACTCAACATAAATACCAACGTACTTGTACTCTTCTGTCAAGAATATTTTTTTTTATCTCATCCCTAGTGCAGGAGACATAAACATACTGGCTAAAGCCTAAAACATTTAGCACTTCTAATTTAGTGACGTTAACTTTTCAATTCTATGTGGACTGAGTGAAGAAGTATTGGATCTATTGCGCCTCATATATTTAAACATGAAAATTCCATGAATGCCAAGGATTGTTCAGCTGAGGACTAAAAGGTGAGCTTATGGAGAGCAAACTAAAAATGGAAGTAGTGATATCAAAGATAATATCCTTGCCATCTTCGTGATTTCACAAAATTTACCCAAGGGATGCTTAATGATTAGGAGTTTAGGAACTCCAGAAATAAGTGGTAAAGCTGGCAATGAACTCACTTCGATGTTCAAGAGAGCATTAAGCCCATCCTCCAATGATTCCAACAAACATGCATCCTGAAGAGAGTGAAGATTGTAATCAATCCATGCCCATTGAATGCTACCATTAATATATTCAACCAAGCAACAATCGAAAATATATTCAGAATTATGTCAGTCAGACATACCAATGCGCATGAAAGTCCACAAACAAGAAACCTCATGGTCACATCATCATCATATATTTTTATAGCAGGAAGAGCCCCAGAAGAGCTTTCTTCACCCTGATCATCTGCCTCGGGCAGAGTAATATCAAACTTTGGTGGATCACCAAGTAACTGTGGTCCAGGTTTACCACCAACTTTCTGGCCATTGGAAGCTAGGGTATTGTTGTTTCGTCCACAGTAGAGCCTAAAAGATGCATAAGCGAGTTGGAAAGCATCACATGTATGGCTGCAAGAACTGCAATGCACAAGAGAGCACAACAGAGGATATGACATCCATTTATTTATTTAATTTCACAAAAAAAAAGAGCATGTTGCGCTATGCTGCCAAAGAAAAATAATTCAGCCCAACAAATTATCTATATGTAAAGCTCAACATCTGGTCCACAATCTCATCACAGGAAAATAATCCGCACCCAAGCAAATACTTCCACAGTTACAAATTTAGTCATTGATTCAAAACATGGATCCATGAACAATAACTACTAGACTGCATATTATATAGAACTATCAAAACAAGGAGGTTAAGAAGGAACTAATAGAACCACACATAATAGAAAAGGTTACTGCAAATTGTTAATCTTGATGTATAAGTAGACAATCGTACCTTTGAACCACTGACAACAATGCTTGACGAAAGTGAGAAACAGCATAACATGAAAACATGCTTTTCCAATATATAACATATGGAACTCCCTGCCACATGAAAACACCGGTTCGACAATGATTCATGAGAAGAAGTTAGATAAAGCATGCATATATATATATATATATATATATATATACAGGTCTCCAACTTGCATGCACCATCTCTTTAAACATTTATGATTAGCTTAACCAGTAACTCCATCAAATAATCATAATCCTCATACCTCTTTCCCCAACCTAAAAATAAAATCAATAACTTAAAAAATTACAGAACTACTAAGGATTAATATAACCTTGGAGTGAAGTGCCTCTGCCAACTTTTCACCATTGGGGATCTCTAAATAAACCTGTACAAACATTTGAAGGTAGATTCAGTGAAATGCTATGATTAGGTTGCAAACTGCACAAGAATAATCTGACAAGAATTTAAGACAAACAATGAGTTCCATGTCACTGAAATGATAAACAAGGAGCAACGAGTATTATTCAATTTTGAGGACCATCACTCACCGTGGGAGGCAATGTAGAACCAAATAGTCCACATAAGGATTCTGGGGTGGACAAGTCAATATCTCCCCATCTTAAAGGTCCAATTTCTTCACTATCTTCAATCTGCTCACCTTGAAAATACACGATACTGGGCTCCAATGAATGAAGCACACGCTGGAACTCATCAGTGCTCGGATTAGTCAGTACCTGAACCTGCACTCAAACATAAACGATAACAAACATTAATTTAAACTAAAACTCAGAAAACCCATTAAAACCAGGAATTCAAATTTATAGCCAAAAAAATTCAAAAACATGCCTCCAGCCGCCCAGCTGAAGCAAGTTCCGGAAAAGGAAATCTAGGTTTATCATCAGAGAGAGGTTGCTTCTGCTTATTATCACCACTTTTACCACAAAGAACAGCAAGGAGAGTACAATGATTCCTTAAAGGACCTTGAGCATGAAACATCATGCATACATGCCAAGATCCCTCAATATATGTTTGAAAAAATTGACAACTAACTCACTTTCCCCAGTAGCAGGAGCAATTACACCAATGCTTCCTTTAACCTAGAAAACTTCTACACAATCAAATCAAATAACAAAAACCTAAATTTTGCTAAAAATCTATGGATCCCACCTTAACACACATCACCAAAAGCCAAACTTTGGTGCGAAGCGCTCAAGACCAGACCTAAAAACACTCCAAATTGAAGAAAACTCAATGACTCGGATGAGAAAAACAAGAAATCAAGCAACCCAAATGAACAAAATTGAGGAATTAGAAGAGTAAAAAAACCCAGCAGTGGAAGAGAATCGAAAACAACATAAACCAAAGAGAGAGTAAAGTTAAGAAACCCTAGATAGTAATATTAAAGAAATAATCTCTCCCGAAAACCTGAAAGGACATCTTTTTTTCCCTATCTCTAATAAAAATCTTCTCTTTGACTGCCTCACGTCCCGAAACAACAAAATAAAAATAAAAATAAAAAATAAATCCCAATAAGTAAATCAGAATAGGAAATCATTAAATCAATGCTTTCATTAAAATTCAAACAAAATCACCATTTTCTTTCTTTTTTTCAAAAAAACAAAGTGTCAGTTTATAAACTACTGTTTTCCTAAACCAAATCAAGTCAAAAACCAAAACTCACAAAAGAAAAAAGTCTAAAAAGAAATAAATAAATGGGGGTGTGTTTATTTCGTTTCACATTTGATTGGATAACTTTTCAAAATCATCAAGAAAAACAAAAATAAATGTGAGGGTGTGACTTTTTGCCCACAAGATTCTCGGATATTAAAAGAACCAACAAACAAATACCCATGTTAACGTTTTCTAAAAGATGTATACTACTGCTCCTACAGGAATAATAATATAATCATCATTACAAATTTATGCTCAACTTTTTTTTTTTCACTTGCATGTAGTGTTGCTTTTGCTTATCTGTCCTGGGAAGAAAAGATTCCTTCAAGTGTGTTAAATGTAATTTGCTTTTGTTCTTTTTCTTTTTCTTTTTTTGTGTTGGGTTGGATTTCCTCTTTTTTCTCATTTTGTCTTGGATTTGGAGATGATCTCGTAATTCAACTAGACTCTCGTTCCAGTCATGGTAATGATGAATCATTATGTTGGGGTAAAAAACTTGAGGAAAACACATAGATGGTTAAAACTATGGATCATGTCTTGATTTGAATGGATAAATATAGATTATAGAACTTGGTCTTCACTTAAATCTGGGCTTGTCTGGGTCCCGGTTGCCTGGATGGTCTCTTTTTATTTTATTTTTATTTTGTAAAGGGAGGGAATTAATTTCGCCAAATATTTGGTAATCTTCGTTTACATGCGAGTTGTTGCAAATAATAATACTAGTAGTAATAATCTAGCTGATATCAAAGTATAGCTCAAACTAGATTAGTTTGCTTGATATATTATTGTCCAAGTTCAATTTTTCTTGAAAAAAAAAAAGAAGGTGATACGATGTTTTTAAACAAGTAAAAGGAACCCAAGACACATTCACCTACTAGTCTAATAAATTTAATTAATTTAATAATATAATTTAAAAAATATTGATAATAAATAAGGGAAAAATATTTAGCAATTATTAACAATAAAAAACGAGCTCATAATGTCATACTCCAAAGAAGAAAAAAATTGTTAAAGATATGTCACTATATCATTAACACCAACCTACCACCATAAAGTCACATCAAAATGGTTTTAACACCATATCAAAAGGCTATATAATAACACAAAAAAACTGCACGCGCTGTTAGAGAAACAAAATGAAAAGCAAATCAAATAAAATATCATGAAATGAGAATTTCATGCTTATATTTAATTAATTAATTTAATTTAATTTAAAAACAAAAATTATTTCAAAAAAAGCTAAATTTAACAAAAAGAAAACGAGCAATAAAAAAGATTTGAAGATAACCCAGGTCATTTTTAAAATTGATTAAAAATCCTATAAAAACCAAACAAAAATAATAATGGAGCTCAATGTTGAAGGATTGAACTGGAAAAAAAAAAACATGAGCTTAAAAAAAGAGGAAAAAAAAAAGCAAAGCAACTTCAGATGAATCTCTTAAACCTAAGTTAATCTCCCAAACTCGCAACTCGAAAAATCTCAAACTCGGGTTTAATCAAAAAGATCATTTCTTAAACAGTGTAATGTTGAAGTATGAAACCAAAAAAAAAATCTATTTTTTTTCAAAGTAATACGAATAACAATAAAAAAAATAAGGATCTAATTTGATATAAAAATAAAACTAAATTGAATGTTAAGGGATGAAATTAAAAAATAAATATAATTCAGAAAATTATTCAAAACAAATAGTAATAAAAAGAATAAGAATCAAATCTAACATGTGAAAAAACATAAAGAATGATGAAATTGAAACAAAATTCTAATTTTATAAATAATTTCAGATAAGATAAAAAAAACAATGATCAAATTCGAAGGAAAACCAAATTGAATAGTTGTTTTGAAAATTTAAAGGGTCATACATAAAAGCTGGGTATGAGAGAGAAAAATAGGAAAAAAGATTGGGAAAGTCAAATCAGAGGCCTATTAGCCATACGCGTCACATTGGAATGAAGGCGCTACCGAGATAACTAAAACACCGCCCTGGAAGCCCGCGTTTGCCACCGGGCGACACTTCATGCGCCTCTCGAAAAACATGGGTTAGTCCATGCTCTAACATGTCGCGTTAGCCACTTTTGTTTTTAATAATATTCATTATCCTTTAAAGTACCAATTTGCCTCTTGACTTACTTAAATATAACAAACAAAAATGAAGTGAGAAAGAGTGAAAACAATTGAAAAAAATTAAGTTAGATACTCTTCATTCACCCCTATTTTGTAATGAATTTTGAAAATTTAAAGGTTGAATAATTAATAAGAAATTAATCCCTTTTCTCAAGAGGTTTTTAATCCAAAACTCTTACTTGTTATAAAAAAATAAAAAAACAACCCAAAAAAAAGAAAATAAAATGAGATACTAGCCTTTAATATAAACTAGATAAATGGTTATTGCAATGCTATGGACATAATTTTTTTTTTCTAATGTTAAAAAAAATGTTTTGGTGATACTAGTGTTTTTAAAGAAATAAGAAACATCTAAAACCTAGGTTATTGACCTAATTTGATTCAACAAGCTCGTTTAATTTAACAATACGATTTAAAAAAGACATTGATAGTAAATAAAGAGAGAAAAAACAAACAAACATTAATTAACTATAAAAAATAAGATGTCAATACTATATTCGTGAGGAAATGAATGTTTAAAAACTTATTTGAGGTGTATAATTATGCACAATACAAAAAATGACATTATGGGTTATATTTGGCTTAGTGGTGGTATAATTTTAGTTACCTTTCTGCCACAACAATGAGTTATTTTCATGTTTTTATATGAATATTCTCCCCATAATAGAAAAGTTGTAACACATAAAACTACCTCAATAGTAATAGTCAAAAATGTTATTAAAAAAAAATAAACATGAATCATTGGTTGCTACTAAAGTTGGAAAAAATTAGGCATTTAATAAAACAAAATGCTAATAAAGGTATAACAAAAAAATATTCAAGTTGGTGATTTGGTGTATCTAAACCTCTAACCTTACAAGCAGATAAGTGTGGCCCTTATAGATAAATGTGACACCTATAAAGAGCATGAAGTTGAATCCTATATTTTATGGCCGTTATAAAATCATTCAAAAGGTAGGATATGTGACTTATAAATTACAATCACTAGAGAGAGTTACCATTCACTAAGTTTTTCATGTGTCATTACTTAAGAAAAAGGTAGGAAACAATGAGTCTAATAGCCATTTTGGATATGAAATTCATGAAGAAGAATAACCAAACTATTGTAATGAGACTCATCCAATGATCCCAAAAAGGATGCCATATAGAAAGACTTAAAAAAAATTTTAAGATAATTTTCTGATTTCTACATTGATTCTCGAGGATAAAATTCTTTTAAAATGAGAGCTATATTACATGTTTAAATATAAAATTAATTGATTGATTGCTAATTAAGTAAGAAAAAAGATGAGTAGCATACGAGGAAAGTTTAATTGTATATCACAACATAAAAAAAAAAAAGAAGTGATTGTAGTAACAATTTCTCACAACTATCATAACAAAAGGGACAAGAAGATTGCACATAAAAGAAGTCAATTGAATCAATTAAAAGTTAGTTATCACAATTAGTTATTAGTTAGAAAATAAGTTAGTCAAGTTAGTTAGCTTCAAATCTTTGTATATAAAGCCATCGTATAAAAACATGGAAGTCAAGAAATAATAAAAAAAAAAACAATTTTATAGTTTTTGTATTTTCTTTTTTTTCTCTCTAAAGTTGCTTTCAATCAATTGTTTTATTAAGGAAAACCTTAATAAATTCATAAATTTCCTTCAAGTCCATTATAAAAAAGTAAAATTGCTTAGGAAATTACTGTACACCTAGACACAAAATACAATTTATTAGAATACTGAAATGATAAATATACTATTCATTTCTTAAACCATTGAACTATGCATTCAAGGTAATTAGATCTTTTTATTAGGATACAATTGTCATTTTCAAATTATATAAGGATAAAATTGTTTTTTTACTATTTTTTACACAGTAAAATTACTTAATTTCCATTTAATTCAAAAAAAATCTAAACTTACATTTATGGGCTTTTTAGTCTTTTAAATTTTTTAGCACAATAAAATGACTTGATTGCCTTTAAAAGCAAAATTTATTATATTATTTTTGATGGGTTTTTTTGTCAATTCATCTTGTTTTTTTTTTGTTAACATTAGGTTGACTCAGGAGTATTTTTGTATTTTAATAAATATTGAATATTACTAAAAAAACTTGTTGGCGCATGTATCATACACACACCTAGATAGCTCGACATTTGATCCTTTAGGGCAATGCATCCAGTGTTGTTTGATAATCAAACATCACTTTTTATGATGACCTTTGAAAAGTTTTGGCGTCCTCTTCATAGTGAGGCGACGAATGTTATAAACGACCCTTCAGTTAAGCTGGACAAACGTTTTTTTTTTCTCTTCTCCTCGATTTCAACACCCGCCCCTTTAAAATTTCAAAGTAGCTATTCAATTTTTTTTTTTTCGGATTTGGTTTATATTCTTTTTATTAATATCTATTTTATTTGGGATAATTTATAAAATTAAGGTTTTTTTTTTCAATCAATCTCATTTTATTTTTTTTTCTTTCAAATTTGATTCTTTTTTTTTATTGTTATTTGTTTTATTTGTGATACCTTTTAAATTGATTCTTCTTACAATTTTATCATTTTTAATTTTTTTATTTACAATTTCATTATCATTAAGGTTTTTTTCCTATTAAATTTGATATCCATTCTTTTCATTGCTTCTTTTTTTTTTTACTTTGACAATTTTTTTAAATTGATATTTTTTCTCGATTTTATCCTTCAACATTAAATTAGTTTGAAATTAATTTTTCTTTTCAGTTCCATTCTTCAATGTTGAAGTTTTTTTTTTATATCGGGCTTCATGATTTTCTTCAATTTCCTTTATATTCATTTATCTCAGTCACATCACCTATATTGTTAGTTTGACGGATTAGTTTGAGTTGGATCAAACTTTTTTAAGATGATTTTTTTTAAAATTTAATATTTTTTACGATGTATTCTTTATTATTGGATTGTTTTAGAATTGAGTTTCGTAATGTTTTCTCGTGTGCTTTCTATTGAGTTATTTCATTCGTATGATCTGGGTCATAGAGTTTGGTTTGGTTGCCCGGTTTGTTGTTTGTTTTTTAGGTTTTTTTTAAATTTTTTTTAATTTTATCATGCTATAGTGGATTTATTTAGAATTTGACTTCAATAATTTTTTTTATTGACTTATCCCAATTTTATGATCTTTTTTACATATTTGACATGCTCATTTAGGTTGGCTCAAATTATTTTTTTAATTTTCCTTTTAGGTTTATTTTTTTTATTGATTGAGATACTACGTTAGTCACGTTTTTCATTTCTCTAACCTTTTATTTTCAAGTTCCCTTATTTCATTTTTGTTTGAATTTGTCTATTTAGGTTGTTATTTTTTTTATTATTTAATTAAATTTTATCAACTCTTTTTTTTTCCTGTTCAATCGGGTAATACATTGGATTATTTTTTATTTACTTTTTAAAAACATGCTTGTATTGTCCTAGTTTCTTTTTTTATCCAATAAAAAAAATATTCGGGCCTACAGGTAGTGTGTACCCACAAATTAAAAATATATTTGAAACACCACGTTCTCAAAAAATTCAGAATTTATTTTGTTAAAATTTAATATATTTTAGATCGTTTTGATATATTGATGTCAAAAATAATTTTTAAAAAATAAAATAATATTATTAATATATATTTTAATATAAAAAATTATATATTTTACACTCACAGATATATTTTTTAAGTGCCTAAACTAAAGTACAAAGCCTCTCTTTCTGCTATGTAGTTTGCACTGCGTAAACAAACAGACTCAGCATTAACATTATAGTATAAGGATAGAGCGGGCCTAATGGACCAGGAAAGACGGCCCATTATAGTTAAACCCCTTTAATCGCCAAAAAAGGGGCCCAAACCATATGGGTCATCTTTTCTTTTATTTCTACTCTTCAATTCCCCTACTGCTCCTCTATTGACTTTTCCATCATCTTCTCTGCAAGATAAATCAAGGAAGACGGAGAGGAATACAACAGTGACAAAAATCGCCGGAGAATTCTACGGCTTTCAAATCACGCAACGTTTTTTAGCATTACTCTACGATTCATTGACGATCAGGTATTTCAATTGATCTTTATGGTTGCAAAAAATCGATTGAAATGGAGATTCTCAATTTCTATTGCTTGTACTTTCTGCCATTATTGGATTTTGATATTTTTTTCGTTTTTATTGGAAAAGCTCATTTTTTGCTATTGTTTTTTTTTAGTAGTTGAAAGAGGCTTTCCTTGTTGAGGAAATAAAATTAAATATGTTTTTTAGTAATCTTTTATATGAGGAGTATTAGTCTTTGTAGAAACGCTTGGTGCTGCAGCTGCAGCTCACTAAAGAAGTCAAGAGTTTCATCCGCCTGCATTCAGATAATCTTAAATAAAAATAATAATTCCAAAGAATTATGAATTTATTAACAATATAAATACCCTAAGAAATGAATAATAATGATAATAATATTTACGACAGAACACATTTGCAGAAGAATAATCACCATGACAACTAACCTGTGATTTTGTTGCCGATTTAGGATCAGGAAGCCATTTATAAAACTGCATCATATAAATTTCAAATCATTATCAAGCTGCACTATAAGCATTGACTTGTACCATTAATCAAAGTCACCTATCACGCGAATATAAGCAAAAGTGCGCGTGATTTACTTGATTTGTATTGACTAAAACTGCATCAATGCCTTGAGATTCACCAAAACTGCTGTCCTTGGTAGAAATTGTCAAGCCACCATTCTCCTTCACAGAAGCATGATCTTGCACCTAAAAAACCACAAAACTTACATTTCTAAAACTAAAAAAGAAAAATAAATAGAAATCTCACCATTTGTTAGGGTTAGGTCATGAGAGATGACACAATTTCTGCTTGTTGTTGTTCCGTTAAAGGCACATTCTATTTATAACAAAAATGAAGCAGCAATTGTCAAATAAAAGAATAGATATCAGCTGCTAACTAGCAGAGGAATGTGAATCAAGTCAAAGACCGAGTTGTAGATATGAGAGAGTGAGTTAGTGAGATTAGTAACACCAGTTTCCAATGATTTAAGTGCAAAAGATTGAAAGAAGTAGAAGTGAAGTTGTGTCCTTTAGAGATGGCAATTGATTTGTGGAGATTTGGAGGACTTGCTTGTTTGCCATGTTTCTCAATTCAATTTACGAAACTTTAGGGAGAGAGGTCTATTATCGTCCGTGTAACTGACTGGACTCACCAACGGTTTGATGGACGAGTGAGAGTCCCTGATAAGGAACGAAACTTAAAGCTCCATGTAGAAGATAGGTATAACAGATAGACAAACTAAAAGGATGCTGGTTTTATATGAAGTGGTGAGCAACTTTCGATTTAAACCAAATTGATAGGGTGTGTAGTCACTTTGGTAAGAAACCAAACTAACCAATTGGTTTATTTTCATTGTTATAATAACAATTTACAAAGCCCTATTAAAAAAAAAACTCAACAATCATCCACATATCATATCCTACCCGCTACTCTTTTCTCTAAACTTCACAAGCTGACTCTCTCACTCAAGCTAGTGGCAACGGCAATAGCAACGACTAGGTAGCCATAAATTTGGCAGGGCTATTGCCTTCACTTTAGAAGTTATATTGCAAAAGGATTTTCATAGATCTATTTCTTAGTACTAACCAAATCTCTCCTGGAGGAATATAGAGCAGCTACCCCTAAATCCAGCAACTTTCTCTTTCTTGACCACTGTAGCGGCCCCTAAATCCCCTCCCTCTCTCAGGTCTTTTGACTATTTCTATCAATAATTGTTTGATTATATGCGTAAACAAATACCCAATACATGAATGTGGTGGTTTGCTTAGTCTTATATATATATATATATATATATATATATATATTTGCTTTCATTCCATTTGTCTGTACTTTGTTGTTTGATTGGTTGAATGGAGGTCTTGTGTGCTGGTTTCATTTGTGCTAGTATTTTTTTATTTTAGAGAAACAACATTTGTGCATAAAAGCTTGATCATTGATATGTATTTTTCTTTTGTGTTACTATAAAGTGATCAAACAATAAGAGTTTGCACTCTTTGATCAAACTGTTACAGTAAATTGTGAAGTTGAACCTACTGAGCTTTTACTTTTGTTTTTGTTCCTTGCCAGTGTTAATTTTTCCCATGTCCTCTCCATAATTTTAGGTTGCAACATTAATCATTTTTTTTTCCATTCTTTTTCATAAGTTATATGACATGCTTTAGTCAAATGGCTGAAATGTCATGCATAATTTTATATGATCTATCATCAAAAGAAGAGACAAGATTAACTTGAAAAAAAATGTAAATTAAATGAGTAAATAAAAAAATAATTTTCTTTGAAAAAAGGAAAAGGCAAGCCTGTGCTAGCCATTGCTTGGCCCTGGCTTGCTAGGTCCTTGCTCACTGGGGTTAGATGCCTCTGGCTAGCACACTTAATTATGAAAGAAAAAAGAAAACATACGAAGCTGTTTTTCATAGCTTTGCTTCTCTTTAATAGGCAGCAAGACAGACAATAAGAAAGATGTCATTGTCTTGGATTTCGAGGATCACAAGAAATGGCAGCCATTGGTTTGTCTCTCATCGACCCTCATCTTATGGACTCTTGCTCTCCAACAATTCCCACTCTTCTACTCGAAAGGTAATACTAACAAATCTCCTTTATTGATTTCGTATATTCTATGACATTAGCAAGCTCATTCTCAAATGGGGCTCTTCATTCTTTTATCCCTTCTCATCTTGGTTTGTTTCATTGGTTTTTCAAGTGTGTGGGGTGTGGAATTGGAAAGGAAACAAAAATGAGCTGTTGGGTGAGCTTAAAAATGAGGAAATGAAATGGTAGATTTAGTTTAGATTATTGTCAATGCTGGGGGTAATAAACTGCTAATTCAGTGACGTGTTGTTGCTGCAATCAAAGCCAGTGTTTAGAGGGCCTTTCAGGCTTGGAATGAACTTAATTAAAATACTAAGTTTTTTTTAATCTTTGTTTGAATTGTTGGTATGTTTTGAGTGCAAGATTTTCCTAGTAATTTGTGCCAAATAGAGCTTTCTTGATGAGGATCAGGGTGTGCTAACCCAATCATATTCAATAGATGACAGGGAAAATGACTTAAATATCTGAAAAGCTTCTAAATTGTGATGGAGTGATTCAACTGCAAAGGACTTATAAATGATCATTTGCTAGTGATGCATAGGCCTGCTTTATGATTTGGAATGAAATGATCGGGAGTAAGCTAATATAATGGAGTTGAGGGAAGAGATAACAACAGGATATTTGAAGTCTAAAAGTAAACATCTGTGATAAGAATTTTTTTCCAAAAGGTTTTAGTCTCATTATACATAGTTAGATTTGAGAAGATTGGATGTTATTTATAATTTTGTTTGGTATCAATTTCTTTAAAGGATCAACAAGGTTTAGATCTGTCTTTTAATTAGAAAGTCTTATACTTAAAGTCTTATACTTGGATTACGATTTAATTTTTGCATTAAGCTTTATACGTGATGTTTTAGGAGCTCAGTCTTTTATCTCTTTTTAAGTTTTCTACAATTGATTGACTTACAGTTGTCTTACATATGCTGTAACCATTTATATTCTACTTGTTTTTGTTTCTGGTTATTAGTAGGTTTTCAACTGCAGAGAAACTTATTCTTGGACTGTACCTTCCTTTCATGTTTTCAAACATCAGATTCATCACCAGAGCAGTTCCTTAGTGGAGGTTAGATGTAGCACTCTCCTTTCATTTCTCTCCATGTTCTGTTTTTCATAATGTATTTATACATATGTATACATATATATTCCACTATATATTTTGGGTATGTAAAATTTATTCACTTATAACATGTAAATGAGGCATGGGGATGTGGGAGTTCATGATTGTGGGATATTTGCCATTCTTAAAGGATATTAGGGTTCACCTCTTGTCCCTTCTCCTGTTGGAACCTTTTAGTGTGTGATATGTATCCAAAGAAGCAAAAAGAACACTTCAATTATTATCCAATACCCTTTAAAATGATGTGTTGTAGACTTGGTGAGAAGTTTCATTAAAAAAAGGTACTATACAGCATTGTAAGCTTAGTGATAAATTTGATTGTGGACCATTTGTTTGGAATGGAATAGCATGTGGGTAGTTGAGCTAGGTTGTACCTTGATATAGTCGTATTTCAAATTCATTTACAGATTTTAAATCCTTTACTCTTTAAAGTTGAAACCGCAAGTTTTGAATATAGAGATCTCTTAAGGTTTTATGGCATAGGGAATTAGGGTAGATATAACACAAGGTCCATTCCCTTTTATCTATTTATTCATTGATTAAACAAAGGTTTTATGGGGTTTTGAGATACTCAATTCTTTGATTTAGGTAGCTTGATAGTTCTTGACTTCCTTGGTATACTTCCAGTGTATGAGAGGCCGTGTTATTGGTGCCTTGATTGTCAAACACTTGGTTTTCTGTTACTTGATACTTCATCTGATCCATCACACGTTTTCTTGTGTGCTACGTTGCTCACTCCTACGATTCGATACTTTGTTTTCCAGGAACAGCTTGACCCATTTTCACTTGTTGCTGATGAGCTATCACTTCTCGCTAATAGATTGCGGTCAATGGTAATTGCTGAGGTATTTATTCTGTCTTTTTGCTTATGTCAAATATGGTTGGTAGCAATAATAGATGACTTTCCTTTTCTGTTTTAATCGTGCTGATTTGATATGATGTGATAAAAATTGGATTCGAATTTCATTCACAGGTTCCTAAGCTTGCCTCAGCTGCCGAGTACTTTTTTAAAATGGGAGTACAAGGAAAGAGGTTCCGTCCCACGGTAACTACGATGATGCTTATGTGCTCATTATTTGGGTTTGCTTCAAGATTGTGTTCAGCTAGTGTCTAATGAGTTTATCTAATCTATGTTGAGTGTGATTTTGGTGGCTATTTTCCGGGAAGGAAGTTGTCCATATACTTCATTGCTTGTTTGAAACATTTAAGTGTGTTGTGCATACTTTTACTTTTTGGTAGTAATAAGTATGCAATAATATTATTGCAGCAATGACCAAAGACATTATTAATTGTGCTTTTGGACTAGGAAAATGTCTCAAAGTTCAAAATTGAGGCTTCGTGACTTAAGCTCACATTAAGGTCTGCGACTCCAAGTCTATTATTGATTCACCTTGTTGTACACTTGAAACTCGACTCACATCCGGAAAATATGCTCATTAGCTGGTCAATTTTAATCCAATATCCAATGGTATTACTTTTACTAATTTCTGTCTCTGAAACTCTGAAAATATATGAATAAATAATTTGTAAAAAAAATGCTTAGGAAGAACACATGATCAGCTAACATTGCTTATGAAATGTTTTGTAAGGTATCATGCCTAGCCTAGATCATTTGAACTTTAGTCTGAAGCTACAAGCCCTTGATTATTTCTTGTTGAAGTTTCCTGAACTCTTAATGTTATTACTGTTATCAAATAAAATTATGTTTTTTTTCATGTTTCAGATACATCATATATCTCTTTAAGTTTTGTGTAGGTTTTGTTGCTGATGGCGACAGCTTTGAATGTGCGTATACTTGAAACGGAAACTGGTAGTGAAGGAGATGCTTTGACAACAGAACTACGTAAAAGACAGCAATCTATAGCTGAAATTACCGAGATGATCCATGTCAGTTTCTCATAGTTCAGTATTTTTCTTTTGCCAAATTCCTTTTTGCTCTAACTTAATTCATTCATGCTTTTGTATCAAGTAAAGAAACATGTTTGTTATTGCTTCAGTACTAATGCAGTTGTTCCACGTGTTAGGTGGCAAGTCTTCTGCATGATGATGTATTGGATGATGCAGATACGAGACGTGGTATTGGTTCATTAAATCTTGTTATGGGCAATAAGGTGCTGCAATATATTTTTCTTTTTTATTTAAGTTCCACTCGTCATTTTAATTTTCTATAATTTCTGCTCTAGTTTTTTTTTTTAAAAACTTTATCCTGATTTTCTTTTGAAATGTGGAGTTGCTTTTCAATCAGTGCTTTCTCAATCTAGGTTTCTTAGCAGTTATGAGTTTCATTATTGTCGTATTTGGAATTTCAATTGTTCGTGTTCAGCACTGTAGGAGGAATTCAATATATTATCCAAATTGTTAATTCTGTCTGACCTTCCAGCACTGGCAGGCTTCGGTCTCCATATAAAAAGTAGAAACATTTGTTGCAAGGAGAGGCAACATCATTTTGGAACTTATATGTAATGGTGTTGTGAATAAATATTTGATCCCTGCTTGGTACTTGGGTTATGTTTGTTATGGGGTTAAAAATTTGGAGGTGAAATGTAAAGGATGTAACATTTAAGAGTGAAGTGTTAAGGGTGTTAAAAATTATGTGGAAGAGTTAATGGTTTTTGGTAAGATTGTAAAAGATCATGGGTATTTGTGGTCCCCATGCTAGTTTAATCAAATTTGAAGTTGAATGCAAGTATAAAAACATTCAATAATATATATTTGTTTCTCAAATGTGTGGTGGAAGGAAAAGAGAAAAAAATGGATACAAAATTCAAGAAAGAGAAGATGCATATAAGATGACACCCCCTTGAATATTTTTACCTCCCCCCTCATCAGGGTGAAGCCTAACCTGCCTTCTATATTCTTAACCTCCTTTTTCTTATAACTATATTTTTAACCTCCTTGAGATTTCACCCCTCCCCAAAACTGTACCAAACACAAGGAGGTGAAAAATTAAATTACCCTTGTAAGTTTCATTCCCCCGTAATAAACACATCCATAGTAGATCTCTATCCACTGTGATGATCACATTGCTGCCTCTCTCATTTAGAGGGCTTTGCATTTAGATTTGTATGTTCACGAGTCCTTGGAGGCCATTTTCCTGTGCAATTTTAGGAACTTAAGAGGTTGCAGGTTGTTGGTGAAATTTGATTCTGGAATAAAATGTTGATATTGAGCATTGCATTGAGTTCCCATACTATAGAGATATTGATGGGACATTACTCTAGGTGCAGAAGTTTGGTTTTAATAATGTAGGGTATTAATGGTAATTATAGAGAATCAGTAATTGCTTGAATTGTTAAGGTAAATTGTATCAAGGAAAACACAAATAAATCTCTAGCTATATGTTTTTGGAGGGTTATAAAATTTTGTGCTTATGAGTTCCCATAGCTATTTGTTTTGGGGATGCTCAAGTGGTTTACTTACACAATGAACTGTTTGTGTGCTCTGGCTGTATTTATATTTATCTTTAGTAATATTCGATACCTTCTCCAAGATACTGATTATGGTGATAACATTGACTTTTCCTGGTTTTCATAGTATACCCTATCAAATCATAAGTTATGTAATTCCCCATGCAGGTGGTACTCTACTGGTAGTGAATCTGCTAATGAACAATAGCATCACAAAACTTTCCCATATATTATTGGGCAGGTTTTTTTTTTTATCATTTCAATTTGTACTTTGAAATTGAGTTATACGTCACTTTTTTGCATTGCTTAGACTAATAAAATTGTAGAGGACTGTAGCCTATGGTCTTCTTGTTTTTAATTTACTCCATTTCATTTGTATTGCAGGTGGCAGTACTTGCTGGAGATTTTCTACTTTCACGAGCTTGTGTAGCCCTTGCTTCTTTGAAAAACACAGAAGTAAGAATACATTAATGTTGTTCATCTAAGCATGAAAACCTAATATTTAGCAATAATCTCTTCTCTATTTAAGCAATGATACCGAGTCTTTCTATAATGCTTGGTATCTTTCAACTTTAGTCGCAGGCTCATAAGCACCTCAAAAGCAATCCTTTATTCTTCAAACTTGTTCCTAGTGGTAAAAAATGGTGGTGAAAAAGCCTTGGGGTTGAGTAGCATAATGGATTGTCAAGTTTTAGCCTGTCTTCCAATCCCTTACTTTTACTGCTTTTGCATATAGAGTTAACTGAATAACATCATTTGGTGTCAAATTTATCATACATCAGTTCATTGGTCCATGCATTTCCATTTCCCATGATTAATGAGATGATTTAGTATTAGTAAGCGCCATGTTAAGGACAATGGTATTTCTTTTTTGGTGTGTGTGTATTGGGGGGTCGGGGAGACTTCATATTTTCTCTGACTAATGTTATGTGCCTGTAGGTTGTTACATTACTAGCGACAGCTGTAGAGCATCTTGTTAATGGTGAAACTATGCAGATGACTTCAACATCTGAGCAACGTTGTAGGTATGCTGCTTTGCTTTCACTTTTCTGGGTGTCTGTAGAAAACTTTTATCTGGCTTGCCTAATCATGGATGGGTGGCTGTAATTTTCCTTTGAAAACAATGATCCAAGCGCCTGTGCATACTGACTGTTTATTGCTCTCAATTACTTTTTAATGGAAGGGGTAAGGCAGGCCACAGCAGCTTGATAGATTTTTTTTGTTCCCCCTTGAATCAGTTCTTTTCACGAAGTAGTTTCAATTTCTAATATCAGTTGTTTCTGATAGTTTATTATAATCTGTGCTTTCTCCATGCATCTCCCTTTCACTATAAGTGGTTTGGATTCTACCTGGAATTGCAAACTATATGAAACCTATTGTGTGTTGAAGCACCTCATTATGCAATGTCCTACATGGGATCACCAGATAGAAGTTCTTGTTTTGGCCTATTCAACCTGGACACCCTTTATGGCGTTAGACAAAATGGAATGGTCCCGTGTAGTCTAATGACCATGAATGCTTTTATTTAATTGGCATAAAATGGTCTAAAAAGATGCACTTGCATAAGGTTATGCATGTGAATCAGCTGGATGACTGGGAGGCTATGAGCCACTTCTTTTTCCTTGTCTGTATATGATTACACCTATCTAAGCGATGGCGTGCAAAAGATTTGCAATAACACCTCAATGATCTTCCATTTTTCGGTTTATTTGACTTAAAAGGTTTTGCTATTGCAGCATGGAGTATTATATGCAAAAGACGTACTACAAGACTGCATCTTTGATTTCAAATAGCTGCAAGGCAATTGCCCTTCTTGCTGGGCAAACAACAGAAGTTGCAATGTTGGCTTTTGAGTATGGCAAAAATCTGGTTTGTGATTTCTTTCTTTCTTTTTTTTTTTTGTTTTTTTTTTTGGGGAACTCTTTTATTTGTTCCAAGTTGTGTTTTTGCTGGTGTGGACAGATTGATGGATTTCATGATTTCTGGTTAAATCTTCAGTTTCTGGCTATCATTTTCCTGTCTGATACCCTTCTGTCTGTGGTTGTTCCTTTTCCTATATTCTAACCGTTTTCTTTTCCAGGGATTGGCATATCAATTGATTGATGACGTTCTTGATTTCACGGGAACTTCTGCTTCCCTTGGAAAGGGCTCTTTGTCTGACATTCGCCATGTAATTCTTCTATCCTTGTTATGATATCTACTGGCTGGAGATGATAATGGTTGTAAGCTTGAACTGGTTGTGATTGCACAACCACTTTAAATAGTTAACAAGGTTGCATTATATATATATATATATATTCATTTGTTATGTTGATATGTCACCTGAAAGAAATATATATTTTGCCAATTGTCTTACAGGGAGCTTTGCTTCTTAATCAATCATAGTATATTTTTTCTTTTGCAACAATGTTTAATGGTTTAGGTCAAAATTTGAATTAGGTTAGACTTTGTTCTCAAATAAGATTGAGAACAGGCAATCTTGATTCAATGATCTTCTTATGTAACTGCAAACAAGAAATGACTAATTTCTCTTTTTTATTGCAATCCTCATTCTATAACAACAGGAAAATGTAAAAGCTGAAGCATTTTGTTTGATATCATTCAGTCTTAACTATCATGAAGTTGGCTAAATGTTGACTCTTTTGGAAAGTTCCTAATCAGGGCTCCAGATGTTCCACCTGCCAAATTCTTGGCTTATGGCACTGTCCTTGGGACAATATGACATAATGGTGCCAAAAATTTTGGTTGTCACTTGGTTCAAAAATTCATAGCTGTCTTTATTAGCTATGACCTGAAAGGCATGCTTAGTTGTATCTTGCACTGGATTGATTTGGGGTTTTTCCACTGGCATGATGTAGAATAGTGTATAGTATTTGATCTCAATGAACTGCTTTTACATTTTAAAGTCCCTACGTTGGTCAGTGTCATTTCATTTGTGACATGACGACAACTCTCAACATTCTTTCTGATTCTGTTACATTTTCAGTTGCACATCAGAGCTCATTTTCATAATTTCCGGTTCAACAACGTGAAATTTTATTGTAGGGAATTGTAACAGCTCCAATATTGTTTGCCATGGAGGAGTTCCCTCAGTTGTGTTCAGTTATTGGCCAGGGCTTTGACAAGCCTGAAAACATCAATGCAGTAAGTTCATCTTCATTTACTGATCTCAAAAAATGCTGATGTGTGACGATAATAATCTACCATAAAGCTGAAGCTACCTCAGAGAATTGCAAAACACTACATTTTTTTCTGGTTTTTATGTGCATCAATTCTGTGACGTGCCTAACATTCATGCTTAATGTCATCCAGCAACAAAAAAGCATATATTACTTGCATTTCTGCCGTCAATCAGTGATTGATGCTGAGACTTAATGATTCTGACGTGGAGGCTATGAATTTTTGTGGACGTTAGCTTTGGCATTCCAATATGGAATGTTGGAGAATGCTTAGTATTTTCACCTATTCAAAATATTTTAAATGATTTGGAACTCCTTTTGGCATGACAAATTTGAAAAAAATGGACAGTAGTTTTCTATACGCAAGAGGTGAAGTACCAGATGTATGATTTGGCCCTTTGGGAGGTGTTTGCTATTGGAATTCTGCTTTTCTACAGAGCACGATATGCTCACTCCACATTCCTTTCATTCCATCTAATCCCCGTTCTTTGCTTTCTGATGTTTTCTTTACTTTGAACCGCGGAACTTGCTTCCATCTAATCCCCATTCCTTTCACTCCATTGTTCATGTTTTACATGGAGTGTTGATTCCAACCCATCTGTAAAACTGATTTTCATTTAAAGCATAGGTAAAATGATGATGCCCTGATCGTTTCTACTGCTTGTATCATCTGTTTGTTTTTTTTTTCCCTGTAGAAATTAATGTTAATTTATCCGAGCTGCTCTGTCTATGGATTCAGGCCCTTGAGTACCTTGGGAAGAGCCGTGGAATACAGAGAACAAGGGAGCTAGCTGCAAAGCATGCTAATCTTGCAGCAGCAGCTATTGATTCTTTACCTGAAACTGATGACGAAGAAGTAAGAAAATCACGGAGGGCGCTAGTTGATCTTACTCAAAGAGTAATCACAAGAAATAAATGACAGTATGAATTCTCGCAACATAGTGTAGAAGTAAGAAAATCACGGAGGGCGTTTACTCAGAGAGTAATCACAAGAAATAAATGACAGGGTATGAATTCTTGCAACATAGTGTAGCAGATTTTTGCTTATTTTTCATTTTATTGTTCCTGCATTTGAGGGTCTTGCTCCACATTATTTATTTGATGTTTTTTCTAGTACAAGTTGAGAAATCATGTGTGAATTAAATTCCAGGTCACGGGTTATTCAGACCAACTTGACGAATTGAATTGAGTTTAACAGAACAATTATGATCCTGATTGCATTGTATAGCAAATTATAGAGTGTAGATTTAAAGATACTCAATAGATATTCCTCAAGAATGATTGTATCAGAAAACCAGTGTTTAATCTACTACTCTAACCAACACCTTCTTCAATTAGCCATCCTGAGAAAGAAATGTATCAATACCCCTGGTTTCAATATAGGATGTTGGTGCAGAGGCAACAATTTTAGGAAGCGCATTCGCAAAGGTGGGAGAGATTGCTAGCATTGACAATTCTGCACTGGGCTGAGTCTATACATCTGCTACTTCATTTTCTTTGTTATATATATATAGAGGCGTTATCACGCCCATTGATTTCACCAGCCAAGTTGATTGAGTACAGGTATGGAGTGTTTGCTCAAGCACGTGCTTAAGACTGATGATTAATTTTTAATTGTAATTGCCCAAACCACCACGCCCTTTGATCATAAAGCTCTGTCATGACTGTGATGTGTCAATGGCATTGCAGTGTTGGGTGGTGTTGTTCGGAAAAGAAAGGGGACAGAGAATTTCGCCCACTGAATAAACCGCCATTAAAGCTCTGGCTCGGTTCCAATAGCGTTTGGTTTGCATTTGTGATGGGGCTTGATTTGGCCTCTACCTGTCAGGTTTGGAACGGTCCAGAGCAATGTTCGTCTCTAATTACATAATTAAATTTGATACTTCTCAATTTTTAAGTGCTCCCATGTTCTATTATTCTTTTCTTAGTGTGCTTATAACCCCAAAACTAGTTGTAATTTAAGAAAATAAATAATTTTAAATTCTTTTGCAACTTAAATTTCAGTGGAAGAAACAATTTTTATTTTTATATATAAAGGTAGTTGAAGAAGTGCATGAAGGGTATTGATTAATATCAAACATGTTATTGACACCCTTTTAAAAAAAAATCTCTAAAATTGTTAGTGTTCATATCAATCCGAAAAATATGTTTTTTATTTTATCTTTGCAAAACTTAGGAAATTAACTAAATTGAACTAAATAAATGGATAGCTAATATAATTTTTTTAGAAAATCTTAAGCAACAAAAAAAAAATCAAAATAAAGTTTTAAGAATGTGTAAGAAATAAAAAAATCCGAATATAAAATAAATATATTAAAAAAATAAAAACTTGAAGATATTTAAGCAAATAAAAATCTAAAACTTTCATATAAAAGTTTTTCAAAATGCTCAGCCCATAAATTTTTTTGAAAATGTTTAAGAAATAAGAAAAACATTTTCTTGTGTCTTGAAAATCTTTTGGCTGATAAATTATTTTTTATTTATTAAATTTTTGTATTTCTTAAATTGTTTTTAAAAATTATACTTAATTTTCTAGAACAATTAATGATTGGTTATTGTAAAAAAATATATTGATTTTAAAAATTTTTGTTTTAGTATAAAATAATTAATTTTTTATTCCTTAAACATTTTCAATAAAAAATTATTTTTTGATTTTACTCATAATGTGTTATTTATCTTCAATTTAATGAAACTTAGTCTTGGGTTAAATTGATTCAACATAGGGTAAAACTTGACCAAATCTTTTTCATATGGGCTTATGTTGGGTGTTTTTCCTCTTCAAGTTTTGATATTTGCCATCACACATGGGAGTCCCTATTTATAACTAAATAAATAAATAAAATCTTGTGCCTTCTTATCTTGAAATCTTTCCTTTTTCTCTTAGGCGAGGGGCCTTCTTTGTTTTCGAAGTCTCCTTGGCTACGGCAAATGTTGATGTCAAACTCGGGTAGATATGAACTGTGAAGTGATTGTGTTAGACTTAGACCTTGTTCTCGTTTACTGCCAACGAAGAAAATGGAGGAAATGAAATCTCAATCCTTGGCTAATTTTGCTACGTTCTCTCTTCCCAAATTGACAACTACATACTATCTCTCCCACAAACAACATTTTTTTTTACACATTCCTCTACACAGAAGTTGAGCAAGAAGGCAGACTCAACATTACAATGAAAAACACTCTGATTGAATGTAAATATCACTTGAAATGTTGAAGAAATTGATGTGATACAATAGAATACACTACAATTACAGAAAACATGAGACCAGTGAAAGAGAACGGTTAGCAAACATCAAAAGACCTGCATGTCTTCATTACAGCTCTTAAAATTTGAACGTTCCTATTGGAAACCAAAAAATTACTTTGACGTGACATGACATGACATTCCTTCTTGCAGTTCTACCGATATGTGAAGTACAAAACCGTCCTGTCAACCAGCCCCTCAAAAAGTTCCCAGGAGATGATAACTAAAATAGATCAGTCCTTGACATCAGTGACGCCTTCAGCAGAGATCTGGAACCGTGCTTCAGCTTCAGCTAAACAAGGAGAACTTATTACTTTACAGATGCGCTCCTCCCCTCTTCCCTTCCGAAGAGCAAGCCTGTGGCAAGTGTACAATAACTAGTTCAGAATTTTCAAGTAAGAAACCTTCACACTCGAGAGGAGAATTGCAGGGGATTACCAACCTTGTTGTAGAAGCATGAGCCATGATGTTACCACCAATAGGCTTGATTTGAGGTCCAGCAAAAATAGCAGAACCATCAACTTGTGCAACTACTTGGTTTGTAATGACAACAGCCACACCGAACTACACCAACAAAATGAGCAGGAAAATTTACATTTCTAATTGAAAAGTCTATTTGGAGCATGTGCATAGCATTCACAAATGCTGGCATAACAAGAGAGGGTAAATCCGGGAAGTCATGTGGCCTAAAAGAATTGTGCGTCCAATTATTCAATTATGTAAACAGGTATAAATGATGAATGCTAGTAAAGAAGGCAGAATGTTAATAAAGATAAAGGTGGCAGTCTACCTCATCTGCTAACTTCTGAAGGCTCCTAAGGAACTTTGCTAGATGCATCTGCCGAGCTGAAAGTTCTCCCCTTCCAGAAAAATCTGTTCTGTATAGAGCAGTAGCACTGTCTACTATCATAAGAGCAAACCTATAGAACCACAATCCATTGACATAATTAGATTTAACTGCAAATCAAGACCAAAGAATAAAAATAAAAAAAATGCAAAGTAGAGGTTCTTTGATTATTAAAGTCACACTGTAAGAACTTTTACTTACTATGGAATCCCTGCTACACGGATTTTCAAAGCTACAAAATGTTATTCATATACATGTATGTGAAATAGGTTCCATTACTTAATTTTAATCAACCCTCCTGATAAAACTTCTCAGGAATTCATATCAGCAGTAGAAGAGCCAATTGTGCGCATAATCTCAGGGCCCACCAAGATTTCTTGATCCTGAGTAACAGTGGCTATGTAGAGTCATCCATACATTAGACAACGACGACAATGTGTACCTTGTTTCCACCATCATTGAAGCTGCTTCGAGCAAAAGCCTTGATTGATGATCGGTGTTATATGCCCGAGCATAAGCCACATTCTCCAAAACATCAGCGCCATTCAGCCCAAACCTGCAAGGTTTAAAACCATTACCCATTTGACAACAAGAAGGCTAGAGCAGAGGTTATTCTCTAGGTAGCTGTATGACACCTATCAGCTATCTGTAAGAGTCTTTGTGGCCTGAATGTGCCCTCTGCATCTATGTACATTGCTTTTCCCTCGCCTCCTCCTTGATCTAATGGAAGCTGAAATAAAAGAGTGAATTAGATGCAGGGCTTCGATAGATTGCATCACTAGGTTGACAATATTGTTAATATAAAGATTGAAAGCATTGCCTATATAGTAAGCTGGCGTGCATGGCAAGATAAGGGACCCCGTTAGATGAACGTGAAACGAGACAAGTAGGCAAGGCACCTTTAAAAGGCATATTGCTACGCGCTGATTTGTATGGTTATTTTTATTCAGTCTGTATATATTCTCTTTTGCTTGCTCCACAAGGTAGCCAGAGCCAGCCAGTTTTTCATTCTCTTACTTGATATTCTTGTCCGATTGTCCATTAGAGATCACAAGTGACTTTTAAAACAACAGAACATGCAAAACTACATAATGGAATTAAACTAGTCTCTACTTATTGCAAAGCTATTCAGGAATAAAAAAATGCTCTTACTTGGCAAGTGACGCAAAGCGTGTGGCACAGCTGAGTTTTTCCAGAGCGGAACTCACCATACATTTCAGTAATAGATCCTGTCTCAACCCCTCCTGTCAAAAGTTAGCTGTGTGAGGTTACAACACTACAGGACATGGAAAGTGCTAATGTTCTTAAGAAGAATGGCTACAAAAACACAGAGTCTAATGTGATAGGATCATTGTTAAGAGTTGAAAGAAATCTTTGATACTTGCCTTCCAAAATTTTGTCAAGCTCTCTTGACCCAGATGTTATCTGAATTATCTCTTGCCTCTGAGCATGGAGTTGGCTAGCACTAGTAAAACCCAGGGGCACCAGTTTGGAAGCTGTACATATAAGCCAAAGTAAAGATACGAGTCTCTATCTGAACTAAGAAAAATACAACGACAAAAAATCTTGAAGAAACAAAAACAAGCTAAGCAATGACATGCCTGCTTCGATGATTTTGTCAACTTTAGCTTCACTGATTCCTTTAATTTGCAGAAGCTCTTTCCTGGGAGAAAAGGCAACAGATTCAACTGTGCAGAGACCCGCATCTTTAAGCTTCTTTACGTCAAGGGAACCTATGCCTGACGCCTTGAGTTAAGGGTTATATATGTCAGAATACAACTAAAACTTAACCTTCATACTGTAAATGATTAACATAACATCTCAAGACTATCATCTGAAAAAATGCAGTATTCTTGGAATTGAAGTAAAAAAAAAATTAAAAACAAAAGCACCTTTAAGAATAGGAAATTTGATTCAAAACAGCATTACTCCTCTAGAATTTATTGCCATCAGAAAAAGAAAAGGCCCACACTTGAAAGCCATGCTTAGATGTGAAACCAATTTCAGTTACAAAATCAACAATCAACATCTGACAACCCAAAGTTGGACATCATACAAGAGTCCACATTTTGAAAGGATGAAAATACATTATTGCCTGTTAAATTTATATGCATAAAACCAAACAAACCAATTTCGATAGACAATGAAAACAAACCAATCAAATCAAGAAAACTGACAAAGAACCCTCCTTGAGAAAATTTAAGGGAAACCCATATAGGCAAACCCCTAGTTTTGTCTAATTTAGGTCAAGAACCAACTCAAGATTGAAATACCCATAATCAAGATAACCCACGCCGGAGCAACAATGTACAGAAGCTAAAAGCAAACTAAGATGCTAAACTCAACTAAACTACAGAATCTTGGGCAATAAGACCCCATTCGGCACACAATGGAACCTTGGCAAGGTTATTAATAAAAGCGAAAAATAAACCATTTTTAAGCATTTTTTTTTAAAAAAGGAAGGAACCCATTTGGTTAAACCCCTTAATTTTTCCTAATCCATTAGTAGAATTGAAGAGATGATTGATAGTGAAAGAAAAGATTGAGTCTTGGAGACATTTAGTTACCTGAAGCTGTTCAACAGGGAAAGGCCCATGTTGCACCTCTTCATGATCCTCATGTTGTTGCTGATTAACAGCCTTTTGGTTTCTTTGTTGCTCCATTTCCAGAGATCTATTGAGCTCAGAGGTAGAGAATTTAGAGAGAGAGGAGAGGGAAGGAAGAAAGTTTGATGGGAGGGAAAATGTTAAGTTCAAAAGAGCACAGGGGGCGCCAAAATAAAAGATGGAGACGAAGCTTGTGTTGGAAGTCTTGAGCTTCCCCTGTGATCTATTGGGCTTACAAATTGGTCCTCTTTTTTTAGTTTATAGTAGAAGAGAAGTAAACAGACTTCACAACGAAGCCCATATAGATTGGATCAAGCTTCTTTTGGGTCTCTACAATTAGCTTAGTGTTTTAGTGTTTGTTTTTGTGATAAAAACCATATTTTACAAAAATGTTTTTGCTTGAATTTAATTGTTTTAGGTATTTTTGAATTGTTTGATGTGTTTATATTAAAAATAATTTTTAAAAAAAATAAAAAAATATTATTTTCATATATTTTTAAGTGAAAAATATTATAAAAAATAATTGATATCATAATATTAAACACTATTTAACTTTTCATTTGAGTTTATTAGGAATGCAGTAGAATACCTAATGACTTGATTGAGAACATTAATGACTTGATTGGGGGTATTTTTTTCTTGAAATTAATTGTTTTATGTATTTTTGGATTGTTTGATGTGTTGATATTAAAAATAAAAAATTTTTAAAAATAAAAAAAATATTATTTTCATGTATTTTTAAACGAAAAACACTATAAAAATTACTTATTATCATAATATTAAACACTACCTAACTTTTCATTTATGTTTATCTTAGAGTCTAGTAAAATACTCACATCTATCATCATCAACACATATTCAATTAAATTTGACTTAGGGGAAGGGTTTTTTCACTCACTAGGTGTTTTTTTATTTTAAAAAAATATAGTTATAATTTTTAATTTTCATAAAATCACCACATAAAACCATAAAAATCATAAAATGAAGTTTAAAATTCAAATCCATACATAAAATTTATATACGTGTTGTGGAAAAGTAATAATAATAATAAATGGAGTCAGTGATAGAACAGGTGATATATACCCTAAATTGCCACTGCCCCCATCTTTATGCATAAATTCTACCATGTGCACATAATGATGGACTTTTTTATTAATCATAATTGTCAAATTCAACATGGTTGGTCAATTGATTGAAAAAACTTGATAACTCGAATATTAGATGGATTGAGTTTGTAATTAAACCAGACAAATCATTAATCCAATCAAAATTTAATTAACCCAGTTGATTAATTAACCCAATCTAGTAAAACCACATTGATTTATCTAATTATTTTATTTAAAATGAAAAGAAACAAGATTTATGGGTAGATTCGGGCGGGGCGTGCTGTGTCTCCTAACACTCAAAAATATCTTTTCATCATGTTATTGAAAGCGTCACTGTATTATCTTTCATGTGGAATGGTACATGTCGATGTTAGTGGTCCGATTTGTTTTCAGTGGGCTTTTCTTTATATTTTTATTTTTCTCTCTCCACCCTTGAAAATTATAGCTTGATCCTTTTTGTTATTGTTATTTCAACTTCAGTCCTTATTATTTTGATTTTTAATTTTTGTTCTTGGTCTTTTTATAGAAGTTTTATTTGTTTTCAATTTCATCATTCAATCTCAATTTATAAAATATTATATTTTAAAATTTGGTCTTTATTCTTTTAATTTATAATTTTTTCCTTAGCCCTTTTATAAAAGTTTTATTAGTTTTTAATTTTATCATTTAATCCAAATTGATAGTATTACGTACGTTTTCCAGTTTGGTTCTCATTGTTTTGGTTTATAATTTCTTTCTTAATCTTTTTTTATAAAAATTATTTCACTCTTCAATCAAATATTTATTTTTTATTTTTCATGTCAAATCTGACACTCATTCTTTTGGTTTTTTTTTGCCCTCTTACTAAATTGATATTTCTTTTTAATTTCACCATTCATTCAAATATAAAATTTATTTTTTATTTTAGTTTTGATCCTCATTATTTTAATTGTTATTTTTTTGAATCATTTTGTATAATTGAAATTCTTTTTTCAATTTCTTCATTCAATATTTGATTGATTGAGAATTGAACTTCATAATTTTTTCAAATAAAATGCTTCAGGTCTAATGACCCGAGTTATAAGTTTGAAAAGTTAACACATTTTTTTATATAAAAAAGGGCTTTATAATTTTATTTTATTTTTTTATTGGGTTATTCCAATCTCATGATCTGGGCTACATGTTTAACAAGATATTTCAGATTGGCTTGACCTTGATTATCAGGGTTATAGGTTTGTCATGCTAATTCAGGTTAACTATGACTTCTTTTTTATGTTTGTTTGTTTTTTTTATAAATCTTAGTTCATTCTTCTATATATAATGAGATATGAATTAAGATACACGTTTTTTTTATTTTGAAATTTTTTTCTTTAGGTTATCCTAATCATTTTTTTAAAAAAATTAACCCATTTATCATTATTTTTTTAGTTTAATTAAAATAAAATCAACTCATTCAATACAATTGGATTAATGACTCGATTCACATATTCTTCTTTAAAATATATTTGCAAGAAGTTAATATTTTTTTTCAAAAAAAAAAAATCCAACCCGTAATGAAGTGAAGGTTTCCCTGAAACTTCAAAAAACACTCTCGTGATCTCTCACAGTGCCCTAATTAAGTTTCAAGTGTTTGTTTTTGTGGTTGATAAGGTTGAATTAATGTCTTTAATTACACAGCTACCTGGGCTGCATTACTTACCACACATTCACGAGACAGGCAGGCAGGCAGCCATTACAGACTGACCACTAATTTCTCTTCACAACAATCCTGAAATCCATGCCTGGTATGAATAATTCGATAACAAAAGTAAAGGACAGGCAAATCCAAGCGATCCTATCCTTTTGTAATTCATGTACAGTGACAAGACATGGCGTTTCCACTCCATAGAAATATAAAACCATGCATGGAAGGGGGTGGGTACCTTCATGCCACAACTTGCAGGGATTGCTATCAACCTGTCACTCGCAACCCTAATTATCCACTCCCTAAAGTTAACACTGCAAACACTGGCATGGCCATTAAAGATTCGAAAGTTAATTAATCAGCTCGTCGAAAAGTCATGGGAGTAGAAGTTTGATAGAAAAGGGAGGCAGTACAACCATCCTTTTAATAGGTGCTCAAAAAGTGGACATGGACGTGAAAAGCTACAGCTCTGCTGTAATTAAAAACACCACTGTCAGAACAACTGGAAAATGGCACTATGCTATTGACATCCGACAGGGAGAACTATATGAATGATGTTGTGGATCACAGTTGATCTTGCAAATATTCTAGCTTTCGAAACATCCCATTTTGATGGCAAAAGCTATCCATTCTCTTTAATCCATTCAAATTCTTATATTTCAAAAGAGAATTAGGTTATAAGAAATTCAATATATGAGTTGGATAAAGTTGGTCAATAATTGAACCCATTAATTTTTTTTTTTGAAAAATAAAACTTTCAAAACATGTTAACTCTAGCCCCTGAGATTCTGAAAAGGTTTTTTTAGGCCCTATATTTTGTTTTGTTTACAAATTAGTTCTTTTTAGATTTTTGAGATTTTTTTATCCTCTTATTTCTTTGAAAGTACATTTATTACCTCATTGAGTTTTTTTCTTAGCAATTAAGTTTATAAAAATCAAATTCTAGAACATGGTGGGGGTTAAGTAAGTTTCAGTGAATATAAATATCCATTTATAAATAAATAAGTAATGAATAAAACATGACCGCACTCATGTGAACCAATTCATATTCATCATTTACCACATCTAACACCAAATGGTGCAAATTATATTAACTATAATTTAAAAGTTGTGGTGAAATCTTTATTCAAACATAGACAAATCGTTGAAGATTGTAACAATGTTTTTTTTGTTTTCTCTGTAATTTTTTCTACATTCTTATAAGCCAAAAGTGATGGTCAATTAAAATAAATTTATCGAGGAAGGTTAAGATTCAAAGATATACGACTAATCTAAAACAGAAAGAGAAATGGTGGTTGTTTCGGACTTGGAGTAAAAAGTTCACTTTGGTCCTCAAAATTTTCCAATTATAAACTTTTGATCCCTCAATATTTTCAAAATTTAATTTTGTTTCAAAACTTCATTTTCTTTATGCTTTGTCCATGGTTTGAGAGAGGTGAGAGAAAGTAGCTGGATTCTAGCAATAAAGAGAGAAAGTCTCAATTGACATTGATTTCAACCATGAATAATTAGAAATATTTTGGTAACAATGAGTTCCATTCGATGCGTTTCCAAGAAAAAAACACTTTAAAAAACGACTACTACTACAATGCCTAACACTATCAAAGATAATTACAAAGTTTTGCTTTTCTGATTTTTTTATGTTAATGCTATATGCTTGAATTATATTGCAATTAACACGGGGATGTTTGGGACAATAATATAAATTATTTTTAAGGTGTTTTTCATTTAAAAATACATTATAATATTTATTTTTATTTTTTTAAATTTTGTTTGATAACAGTATATTAAAATAATCTAAAAACATAAAAAAAAAACTAACAAAGATAAAAAAAAGGATAAAAAATAAAAATTCAACGACTACAGCAAACCGTCCTAAATTCAATCCAACTGTTGGAATAGTGGGGCTTAGGCTGGAGTTAGAACTGAATGTTAGGATTGCTCTACGTATAGTGAGAGGCCACCATACCCAATTAGCTAATAGTTAGTGGTTGTAATAGGTCCGGTCCGGCAGGCTTTGCATTATTATGTTGCAGTGACTTCGATCTTGACTTTATAACAAATTCTTAGCCAGGAAATTGAAGATCATTTTCAAATCATTAAGATAAAGCTTGAATGCAGACACATGGGCTCACTCCACAACTATAAATTAATCGATCCCCTTGAGAGTTATGAGGTTTAGCGTAGCTTAGCTAGGAAGGTCGCCTTTAGATCAGTTTAGATTGGTAACAAACTACATGATGCATGCCTTGATTATATATTATAAATAGCCAGCCATCTCCCGCTGTGTCTTCTTCCCAGTCTGCACCGACACTTGGTTTCTCAATTGACTTTTGGATACTTATATTTTTAATCTCCAAGTAATGCCCTTAAGGTAGAGCGCAATGCAAAAAACCTTAATCATACCGGTTATTACAATACCAAACACACCATATTTGATGTGTTTGATATTTGGTATTGCAGTAGCTATAATTAGCTATTATAATTATAGTTTTAAAAAAATTATTTTATAAAAAGTACTTTTAGTTAAAGTTGGTTTGGAAAAATATATGTTTGGTTAAAACTGTCGTTGAAATTGAGGTCGAACAAAAAGTAGTTTAATGTGTTTGGTTTGAAAAAATATATGTTTGGTTAAAACTGTGGTTGAAATTGAGATTGAACAAAAAATAGTTTAATGTGTTTGGTTAAAAGAATACTTTTCAAATTGAGGTTATAAAATAATTAAAAAATATTTTTTATTATTCTATTAAATCATCTACAATTCCATTACGTACAAAATTCATTCGACAAGAACTACAGTTTCCATGATTTTTGAGCGTGTAATAAAATTAGATAAAATATTATCATGAATAAAATTAAGATTACAGTGCGAGTGAATTTAATTCACTCTACACTAGTTTTTCAGGAAAAAAATACTGTTCATATGACAGTGCGAGTGAATTTAATTCACTCTAAATTAGTTTTTTTTAAAAAAACTATCAACTTAAAAAAATAAACAGTGCGAGTGAATTTATAATTCAATGCACTATTTTTTTAAAAAAACTATTCAATGAACAGTGCAAGTAAATTAAAATTCACTCTTACTATTCACCTAAAAAAATAAACAATGCGCGTGAATTTATAATAGAGATATATACAAGAGTTTTTTATAGTCTAGAAATCAATTTAAAAAGGAAACTAATTAACTTAGCCAATCTAGCTAACAATCACCACCTAAGATCAAGGGGCAATTATACAGAATCTCTATACAACATTATCATATGCTAATACCCTCACAAGTTGATGCATAGATATCATTTGTATCTAACTTGTAAAAAAATTTAAAAAATAATTTCCTGAATACTTCATGTGTTAACACACCTGGTAGTTGAGTCTCAAACTTAACAAAAAGGTAGTGTTACAATCTTGGTGTCTAGTTTTCCTTTAATAAAATGACGATCCAACTCCATGTTTTGTGTGATTATACTGAACTAGATTATTAGATATAATCCTAGCAGCTTTATTATTACAATAGAGATTCATAGGACCTGAAGGTGGATAACCTAATTTAAAAAGCAACAATCGCAGCCATGGAAATTCACAAATACCATGAGCCATGCTATGATACTCAACTTTAGTCAAGGATCATGCTACAACATTCTGCTTTTTACTACGCCAAGTAACAAGATTTCCTCTTATAAAAGTAAAGTATCTAAATGTAAACCGACGATAAAAGGGACACCCTGCCGAGTTAGCATCTGTATATCCTTTCAAGGGAATGGGAAGTTCAACTTCGTCATACTCTAAGAGAAGGCAATTATTGTGCGGATTTTCTTACCAAATTAGGTGCCAAAGATCGTACGGAGCTTTATATTTTGGATGATCTCCCTGCAGGGTTATTATCTCTCTTGCTTACTGATTCTATGGACATTTGTTTTCGTAGAGGTTCTTAGTTTTGCTTTTTATTTCACTTGTATCAAAACAAAAAAGAAAAAAATAATTCATTTCCCACCTCCACATCTCATTCGTGGGCTTTTTTTTTTTATTACTATTATTTTTCTTTTTGGGTCACTGCGGGTCTTTTCTATGAAGTTAAAATAAAAGGTGGACGTCACCCCTGGTAGGATGGGAGACCAGTTACATAAAATGACCCGTTGTGTTCCATGTCCATGGAAAAGCAGTTTCTGTGGATGACAAATAGTGTTCACACAACTTTAGTAGCCCTCAAGATAGCTTTATTATCACTTCTGGTCATCAATTTGTTCTTGACTTGGAATTTTTTGTCCAGAGCAAATATTGGACAGGATT
>Ga0325402_1000131_pt1 | contig 38692 bp, 14 predicted proteins | sample PopdelMetagenome_22_FD_207212 | JGI IMG/M metagenome (GOLD analysis project Ga0325402, IMG submission 207212) | Populus deltoides microbial communities from Bellville, Georgia, United States - Xylem-PdKOR-R3 | ecosystem: Host-associated > Plants > Phyllosphere > Stem > Wood/Secondary xylem... | reverse complement strand
GAAGTACATATATAGCGACAAAGTGACGCATAATGTATGTATAAGGAAATTTCTTTTTAACCAACATTAAAACGACAATCTACTTTCTTCTTCGGTTTGGTGGTCCTTTCCCTTTTTGTCCTCCCATGTAAAGATGCATGCAAGTCATGACATTCAGGAGGCAGACTTTATTCATGGTTGTCTGACCAAAACAAATGGGTTAATTTGTCTTATAAACAATTATATATATATATATATATATATATATATATATATATATATTATAAAAGGAAATAATTTTAAATATATTAATTTTGGTGAGATGGGAAAATCTTTAATTAAGAAGAAGAAAACTCTTAAGGTTCAAATCATACTCTAAACAGTTTATTTTTTTTCTTTTTTTTTAAGACAATATTTGATACGGTCCAATTTTAACTAGGTTAGTTAAATTAAATAGGTTTAGCCAGGTCAATTCATTATACAACCCCGCTTAAAACTCAATTTAAATCAAATCTAGAGTTATTAAATTTTCTTGATAAATTCATCAAGCCAAACTGGTTCAAACAGCTATGTTCTTGGATGTTAAAATTATTAGATTACATGCTTACATTTAGGGATCTAAAACCCGACTGATACCCCCACTTGAAGTTTATTTAAAAAGCATGAATCATATGGGAGTTTCTATGTTTGAGTTTCCTTGATGTAATATAGGTGATTTAATGGATTCATATACAATCTGGATGATTGATAAAAGTATGATTTAATTTTTAAAAAAACTTCAAGATGATATTTTTTTTAAATTTTGAGATTGTGACATATTAAATCGATCTGAGCTCTGCAGCTTAACTTGAAAAACCCGCAACCCGGATCCTAGACACCACTAGGTTTAAAAAATAAAATTATTTTTTATTTAATGATATGATAACAAAAAATAGACTTTTATAAAAATTAAGTGAGTATCAACAAAATACTGCTATATTTATTTAAGATTGCGATAACTTTATATAAAAAAAAAATATGATGAGCAATTCAAAATTAATAAAACATCGAAGGATGAAATTGTAAGAAAATAATTATAAAGTAGAGTTTAAAAAAATTCAAAAAAATATTGAGATGCTATATAAACAGTAAAGCATCATAATCTTCTCCACTTAATTCTGTAAGTAAAAAGAATAATGATCTATGAAATTGTACCTTGTAGTTGGCTTTGTTTTGCATCTACGTAGTGGTTTTGTTTTCTTGTCAATGTCTTGCATTCTTTTGGTTTGTTGCTTTATCCCCTTTTTGGTTGCAATCGGGCATAATGGTGCTTCAGAACTTGTAAGCAAATTTCCATATTGGTATTGTACATACATCCTTTCATGTAATTCTTTAAAACGACACACCTTCGTGTGTTTGGGTATTAAATACTTAAATGAATATTCAAAACTTAATTAGGTTGCTTAGGTATCATTATCAAAAAAAAAAAAAAAAAAATACTAACGAAATATTTTATTAGTATATAATGAAGATTACATTGACATTAAAAAATACTAATGGAATAAATGATAGAAAATTGTCGTCAAAAAGTATCTTATCGAGCTTTCTATTTTATTGATAATATCATCACTGTTTATTCTCTCAATAGAATTCTTCATTAATTATTTATCGGTACAGTGCTACCCATTTTGTATATTTTCAATTGAAATATCGATGGAATTGTCAATTGAAAGGCAATTTCACTAAAGATTGTGATTGTTTTCTCACTTATGATCCTCAACAATAGTTCATAATAAACCACAACGACAATAAAAATGCATCTCTAAAAATTTACTTATATAAATTTTATAATCTATTTAAATAGTTCATAATGAAGAGATAAAAAAAACTTCATACACAAATATTTTTTAAGCAAATATAAATATGAACAACACTTTAAAATTCCTAAGAAGATGGAGGTGGAGGGGATGAAAAGATCATGAACCAGAAGGTCCATGAGGGGGAGGAAAATATATATTCATAGCTACAATCATTTGAGCCCGATACATTCTATTTTCTTGTCAGGTTACTCTTTTTTTCCTCTCATATTTTGCATCTCAATAGACAGTTGTTCCTAAACTCTTTTTTAGACAATCACATCAATGTCCTGTGATGTATAACCTGGGCTAGAATATGATGTGTCTATAGTTGAAACAATGCAGCTGATGTCATAGGCAAACCATAAACCCCCCTTTCTTCATATGAGCTCCTCAATAACTCCATCAGAGTCGGTTCTCATCCAAGCTATTTTTCCTGTACATTAAATAGTTTGTTAAAAGTCTCACAAATAAACACGATATTATAACTTCAAGAATAATCATAACATATAACTATAAGCTCTTACTATGCATTTTGCATGGTTGATAAATATAATCGCTCCTCCGATGTGCTTGCTCACCAAGCTATGTATTTTTTTAATTATTTCTATTTTGTGTACCGAATCGTGAGCGCTTTGTAAAACTTTTTGAAGCCATAAATATTTTATACAACAATTACACTTTATGATATGCCTTAGTTTATAGCCTTTCCACTTCTCTACGTCATCCAAGCCGGCCTTTCTAATTGCTTGTTTGTAGGCATCATACCAAAAATCATGCAACCCGGTATAAAAATTAATTAAATAAAAATTAGGTAAGGAAATAAAAGAATACAAGTTTACAATATAACATTAATTGATTTAAATTTACCTAGTTGCAATGTGGTTTTTCCACACCCTCCTGACCAAAGCCCCATTGCCTTCGTCCTACCAAAGTTTTTTCTCGATTGATTTCATACATTAATTAGTTTTTTTAATTTAAAAAACCTAGTAACTCAAACAAGAAATTATTTATCTAACCTTAAATTTTTTCCATTGAGCACCTACCATATACATTCATTCATAATGGACATGAAATCGACCCACCAAAGCAATGGTTCTTCAAACGATCACTTCATTGTAGAATTGATAGAACATGTAACTTTAATATTGGTAAATCTGAAAATCAATTTAAGCAAGAGTTTTCATGTAATTGTAAAACTTAAAATAATTTAATAAAAATAATTAACACTATGAAAAAAAAAGTTAATTACATAGATAGGTTACCCTTCCATTCTATTATAATTTTACCTAAAATAGGCTCTATCAAATAAAGGATGCCTACTTTATTGTCCTCATTGGTTGAACCTTAGTCGATATTTTTTACATTATGTGTCTTTTCATAATCATCACCTAAATTCAGACACGAACACCAACACTACTACTTAATGAAGTAATAATGCTTTTGTTGGACTTGAATTTGTTTCTTCTTGAATACATGTTACCTAAAAGGAAGTAATTAACACAATAACAATAAGATAGAAGAAGACACATAGTTCTAGACATTCATTGAATCAAAATCAAGTAACTAAGAATCAAGGTAAAATTTATATTTCCATACACATAGTTTGAAAGAAATTCCAACTACTAAGATAGCTTTCCTAGAACAAAATTCATGACTAAGGTAGTTTTTCAGTTGTATTGTCACTACTTAATCATATGATCACTTCATATCATTTCAAGGCACATTGTCACATTCTTAGTTGTGTTGTAACTTTTCTTTTTTAATTGGACAGATAAAAGAAGAGTGAATGGACTTTCTAAATTTATAGACTCTATAGCTAAAAGAAACCAGAATTTGACATTTGAATGATGTCATGAACTTTATAATTTTATAGATAACATGAATCAACATTTGACGGTTACTAAATAGGACTCAAACCAAAAAACAATTTCAAATCATTACTAGAAATTTGCAACAACAAAGACTAGAATCGAAAGAACTTTACGGATTTGTAAATCCTAGAAATCAAATAAGAATTTGACGATAACTAAGAAGATATTGGATGAAATCATGGACCTATAAATTCTACCACCAATATGAACCTATAAATTCTACCACCAATATGAACAAGGTCTTAACTATGATTTGAGAGATATTAAATGAAGTCATGGATTATGAACCGAAATTTGACGATGACCATAGAAAGATTTTGCTAAAAGGATTCACACATACCATTACAAACAAACCAAAATCAACATATTAAATCCAGTTTCAAACAAGACTTTTCAATCTTTTAGATTTATAAATGTGACATTATTAATTATATAGAATTTTAACTATTAATATAATAACAACACATTGATTGGTATGATTACAACAAGGAGGTATCATGAATATACATTAAAAAAAAAAACTTCACAATATCATTACTATGAATCATCCAAGTCAGTAAATCATCTTTAGAAAGACTAGTATGAAAGCATGTGCAAGTCTTTAGTTGAGAAATGTAGCAATATGAATATAATTTGGCCTAACAAAATCACTTCTAAATTAGGTAAAAACCCTAACCCTAACTCAGGATTTAACAATGTCAAACTCTAAGTTTATTAAATTAAGAAGAATAATAAATCAAACCTAGGATGGGTAGAGGAGACGTACTCTCGACGCTGGATTTGTGAGTGGAGGAGGTTGGTTGTCGGATTTGTGAGGAGGGAGCAATATTGGTATGTTTTGTTAAATGATGAAGATGATAGAAGAAAAAGAAGAAGAAGAAGTTGGAGAGGAGAGGAGAAGAAAGGAAATGTCAGGTCTTAATTCATTTTAAAATTGTCGATAGAATTTTCATCAATCATTTTTTCAGTAATTTGACATGTTAGCAAGGTCGATAAAATTGGCAATGAAAATTTTTAATTTTTAATTTTTCATTCAATCACCTTTTTCATTGAAAATTTCTGACGAAAATGTTCTGTCATAATTTTTACCGGTAAACAACAATGAAAAATGGTTATCGACATTTTTGTTTCTTTTTTTATCAATTTCTAGTAGTGTATCCAAAATTCATATAATTGAATAATTGATAGCATATAAATATTAATTTGGATTTAAATATGAGTAGAAATAGTAATAAAACCTAATTCATGGATATCTTTTATCATCTCTAAACTAGCAATAAAACCACCATATCCATTGTAAAAACAATTATACCAAAACTTCATACAAACAAATGTACAGAATGTGACAACTAATGAAGTGTGGATCTAATTTTTTTTTCATATATAATTTGTTTGTTTGTATAATATTACTACATATTGTATGACCATATTTCTTTCCTATTAACATAGTTTTTTCTTTTTGCCACATTTCAGAAAACAGTGGTGACAACAAAGAGTGTAGAGTACATGCCATTCTTCCTCTCATTTTTCTTCTTTTTGAATGGAGGGATCTGGACTTTTTATGCCATACTTACACGAGATTACTTTCTTGGGGTAAATTCTCTCATCTCTTATAAATCAACATAAATAATCATGATAATTATTAATCCCACCATCTTCTGCATTAAAAACCTTTAATTTCTTGAACCCATGTCGATAGGAAGCATGCATGATCTAGGATATACAAGATTCCATCCATGCTTAATTTATAACATTCCAACACATTGTCAAGTGCAAAAAATATCAATCGGTGAATTACTTTTTTTTAGGTCAATAGCACCCAAATCTAACACATGCGTGACTCCTTAATAGTATAAATTTAAAACCTAACCTAGGTTTGATCTAAAAAAATCAAAGAATATTTTTTAGCCAATTTTTTTAAATAATGAATTGATGATATCATGTTTTGATTGGATAAACCTAGGTTTTTAATTGGATCAATTAAATTATTTTTTCTATTTTTCTTTAACCTAACTCGTTCATGGTCGATCTACCGAGCTAGTTAGGTTTTTAAAACCATGATTAATAGATACAAGAAACCATGACCAAATACTCCTCGATGTGAATAAATAGCTAGTTGGCTCAATTTCTAGCTTGTGACCCAAGAAAATTACCCTGATATACACTTAAAGATGCATTTCAATATTTGAAGAACCATAGGGCAGTTGTTTAATTAACAAGCACCCCACTTCCATTTCAGGACACCAATATTTTTAAAGAAAAAAACAATTTCTTGACACCACATTAGTTACATTTCACATCAATCATTCACTACCTTGGTCATGAGTATGGAATTAATCTAAAGCCAAGAATTGACCAGCTATTGGTTTAACAAGTGGAAAACAGAGTTGGACTTATTATCTTTATTATTTAGACTAAATTTCTTAGTATATATAGGTCTATGAAATATTAAATCTTATCTAATTTTTTCACAAGTCACTAGTATGCGATATGAGGCATTACACTTTCATAATCTTCTAATTTGTTTCTAGAATTTAAACTTGAGATTAACTTGCAACTAAAATTTTCAAAGACTCTAAATGGGTTAAATGCTAATAAAAAGAATATTTTTCTAGCACATACATGCTTTGTGTTGATGCTTGATAATCCCACCATCTTTGATTCCAACATGGGAGGGGAACCTAGAGCTCGGATTTGCATTTCAAATCATTTGACATAAAATGTTTTTTATTTTTCAATTTAATATGGATATTATAATCAATATCAAGAAAGTTGATCACTCTTGTGGTTTTTTCAAGATTGTGATTAATGATTTAATTTAGAAAATTAGTCGTTTTAAATTTAAAAAGTAGTCAACCGTACGCTACTAAAACAAAAGAATTATATGATAACAACAAAGTAAATAAACTTTGAGCATAAGACTGCCCACAACTTATCCTTATGGATAGAGATTGTGTTTAAAACAAAGAATGAAGATTGTACGGTTCTTTGATAAGAGTTGCAAAATGAAACAGTACACACTTAACTAAAGGCTTGTGCTTATAGAAATTTACCATAAAAATAAAACATTAATTAAGACTTTCTTAAATAAATTAACTACATTCCAAATTTGATAGGAGCGCGCGCACACACACACACACACACATAAGCTACAATTTCAAAATAGAGACTTAGATGTACGTATATGTTTTTCTTTATTATGGTTTTAGGTTAACACTGCAAGTATTTTGTGGTGTAGGTACCAAATGGAGCAGGGTTTTTGCTTGGAATAGCACAACTAGTGCTCTATGCAATTTACATGAATGTTAAGCCATCCATAAATGTTTCTAATAGATTGGAAGAGGGATGTGAACAAGAAAGTCTCATCTCGTCCTTAAATTATTCCAATTAAATTAAAGAATGAAAGTTTTGGGATCTCATTTATTGAAAATTTAAGGATTTGTGACTTTAGATCTTTCAGTCTTTCTTAAAGATTTGGGATTGTTGCTTCCATAAACCTATATATTTGTAAGTTCATTCATTGATTGCAAATTAAAGATATTTTCTTAGGAGGTTAATACTTCATTAATGCAAGCTATATGTTCTATAATAAAAACTCTAGAACAATTGAAGTTATGGTTTTGGCCTCCCCTGAACTTCCGGACACCCTCGAGCCTAACAGACTAATTGCGATTGATACGATTCAAAAAATATTGAACAAGAAAATTAAGATTTTACTATAATTATACTTGTTGTTCAATTTTACACTATCGACCATAACTTCCAATTCAATTGTTGGATTGACCTGGAATTTTAACCTTGTACTTCAGAATCAAAAGTATTGGAAAATAACTTTGACCCCTTATTTATAGCAAAACAAGAACCCGAAGTAAGAAAAGACACCACAAGGTCAATTATACATTGATATGTCAAATTCGTTGATCTCTTTTCCCAGCAAAGAAAAAAAGTGTTGCATTACGCAAAATACAAGTTTACGTAAAACATTATGGTTGCAAAGCAAAAATATGTACAAGCTAAATAACCTTATTTATAATAGGTAAAAAAACATGCTAAACAATTCTGAAAAAATAATAAAAGAGATCTAAATAAAATAGAAAAACGAATCTCAAATCAAGTAAGAAAACAATGTAATTCTCATATAGTAGCTTTTAAATTTTATTATAAGGCCTTGTCAATGTCCAATTAACTTGAAATTCTAATTGTATTTAAAATAAAATATCTAGAAACTTCTCGTATAATTTTTGCCCATTTCAGTAATCAGATAAAAAATTATACTTGTTAGCATCAAAATATACAATAGAAAAAATTAGCTCAAAACTAACTTTAACTCTCCTAAATAAGCATGAAAATCTTTGTAATAAATGCTTCCCCTTAGTTTCCTTGTAGTACTAAAACAAAACTACTAAAAAATAAGTTGTTGAATATCTTTGCATTATGAGGAAAAGAATCATCTCTAAATGTAAAGTACATAAGTCAAATGATAACAAATAGCAAAATTCATATTGTATCTTCTAACCTGTATCGCAAGACCTTTTTAAACTCCAATTGACCTTATATTTAAACTCAATGTATAAAAATATGTCTGAAAACACATGGTAAAATTTCAGCTTCATCTAATGGTTGGATTGAGAATTATGTTTGATAGCATAAAACTAGAAAGTAGACACAATTACATTAAAATTTGATTTTCTTGTTCAACCTTTTCTTGAATCGTATCAGCAATATTTTGAACCTCTAGCCATACCCCTGCTAACACGATCAAAGAGTTGATGTCTTATCCTAAGTGCAGGAGTGTCAAAGTAATAAATAACCCGGCAAGACCGGGGTCGAACCACGGGGAGGTTAACTATATAAATTATAAATAATAATAATAATAATAATAATAATAATGATGATGATGATGATGATGATGATGATGATGATTTAAAGAGAACTTTGAGATGTGAAGACTAAACAATGATAAAAACAGTTGTCAAGGTTAGAGGATCCACTAATGGTATTTCAAATAAGTATAATAAATTCTTTTTATTACTCAACTGGAAACCACACACAAAGGAGGTTCCAATTGGATGATTTATCGTTAATGGCTCATTATAAAGTATTAACATGATCATATTAATTATCTTATTTAAGTAATACCAATACTTTTAAATATTAACAGGTATTTATGATGCTAACTTATGTTAACAACAAATCAAGTTCCTCTCATAACAATGATGTCGGCTGAAAACTATGAATGATCAAGGATTTGATATACCAAGTATTATACAATATAAATTTAGATAGTCATTTAACAAGCAAGGTATTAATAATTAGAAAGATAAAAAGATAAGACATGTTAATAGCAAACTTTATTGGATATAAACATTGAAGTCCATATTGAGTTTATATTATACCTATTCTAACACCATTAGTGAAACCTTTTCACCTTGACATAATTAACTTAGATAAACATAATGAAGAAGAAGAACATAAAAAAACTAGATAAGAACATAGTTATGATGAAAAGCATAAACAAGAGATTAATGAAAGCAAAACTTAAACATTACAAAAATATAAAGAAAGAAAGCAAGAACATGATCTTGATCTGAAAACCAAGATTACTAAATACATGGCAAATGCCTCCTTTTATAGGCTAAAATTTGGAACTATTGATTGGTTGACAAACTATTTAGTTGGTGGCCAACCATTGACTTGGTGGCTAGTTTTTGACATTATTGGATGATTATTGATATTGTTGGCTAGCCAAAATATCATTGCTAACATCAGAATTCGAGCCTATTAGACCATGAAAGTTGTGGGCAATTGTCTCAGCTTTCCAACAAAAAAAACCAGAGCTCATTTGGACTTGTAGAACTCGAGATATGAGCTGAAAACCGAACAGTGTCTAAGCTGCAGGACAGATTCCGACTTCTCTGTTGATACTAAGATTTGAACTTGAAAACGGCAGAATTAAGTCTTGGACTCCCATGAAAGTTTTAGGTCTAAGTCTTAGCTTTCCATACATATAAAGCAGATTTAAATCCAAGGTCTACAACTCCAGTTATAACTCAATAACCGAATGGTATTCCAGTTTGGATTGAACCAACATCTCTTCTTTAAGTTTAGTCATCTTTTTGTCTCTTCACTTTCAATAGTTAATCACATCAATCAATCATTTGAATTGTGAGATATACATGTATTAAAAACAAGCATTTACCATAAATTAAAGATATCTTATATTATCAAACTTGTTATTATAAAACATGTACAATATGATGATATAAAGCCTTAATGAGAATGCACTTTTAAGTACTAATCACCTGCTCAAGCACACACCTTAGTGTGTTTTTATAATTTTTTAAAAGTCAGAGTGGGCACCACATCACCCACCGGTGCACTTTCACACTAAATTTTCTATGCAAAGTAGAGGCACCTCTTATCTCTCTAGCCAATGGCATGACGAGGCACCATAACCATTGGTCCACATTAGCCTCTCCACCAATTGTACATCAACCAATAAGTAACCTGCAACTCTACGCACCATGAAGTACTTGTAACTTTACTCACCATAAGATATCTAAAACACCATTATCCATAAGGTAATATGATATTACCAAGGTCTATAAATTTCTTGGATCATCAGGTAAACATTCAAAAGTTAGGCAAGCTCATTTAAGAGCTTCATACTAGTTCATACATTAATTCCACCCAAGACCACAAACAACAAACAACCATATAATAGTTCCACCCAATATCACATACAAACATCATTCAACCATTCATCAAGTTCAGACCAAACACAAAACATTAACATATACACTCTCTCATGTTCTTTACACTCATATACATTATTACTCTCCTAAATTTTAGTAATGTAAATCTTGAAGGGTCCTATGTTCTGAAAATTGACTTGTTTTTTTAGGTGAGCGTAAAGTCCCTTTGTCAATCCATTAGACCAATGGTCAAGTTCAAGCTCAATTACTCCACCAAACCTTCAATTATAAATGTGAAAAGCCCAATATAATTCTAATGTTTTGACAACATCATCAATATAAAAGATCCGAAAAAAGTGAAAACATGGGTAAACTCAATATACAACAAAATATTAAGAGAATTGCAAAAGAATCTTGAGTTAAAGTAATCTAAATATAAGGACAACAATTAATCAAACATGACAGAGTAGATAAAGATAACAATTTCACTCAATTTGTCATGTATTCAGTGTTATTTAATTCAAATAAAATGGGTTTTTATTTAGTTTGACTAGAATTGGATGCAAAGGTAAATAAATTACACACCGCCCAAACCCTCACTTTACCTCCACCCAATTTTTTAATCTATTTTTTTATTTTATAAAGTGGTTATTTTATTTTTAAATATAATATACTTATTTTTATCTTATTATTCATCAAATATTTTTATGATTTTACGAATGGATTTGAAGTATAGACTCTATATTATGGTTTTATAATTCGTGGATGAAAATACTATTTATTTTTAAGCTTAGATTTTATTTAAAAAAATGACTTAAAAATAAAAAACAAAAAAACAGATCAAGTCAAGTTAGGTACCCGATGGCATATGTCATGTGGGAAAATCATTAACCCGATTTGATCTATTTGGATTGGAGGTAAAGTAGAATGATAGATTTAGAAATTGCAACTCGGAATCGAGTAAAGCCAAATCCAGCTCCAACTTGAACCATTGTCATCCCTGAGGGTAGATAACATTTATTTTCAACACCATTTTGCATGTACCATCATAACCTAATTAAAAACATTTAGAATATAAACTCACTTGTATATGAAACAAACACTACCCATACAAAAATTAAGAGAATAAGACTATACTAAAGACTTAAAAGAAATAACCAAACAATGGAGAACAAAAAAAAATACCATCAATGAAAATATTTTGTTGTTACATTCCATACCCATGTTGTTGCTGCATTGCAATGACCCTACCACAGCACTCCAAATCCCATGACATTGCCACTGCTGCTACTACAATCCATTTCTTCACCAATCTTGTTGTGATTCTAATACACTCTAAAACACCAACCTCCTTGTAAACACCTCAAATCCTTCTATCTTCTCAAAACTATCCTCTCAATTATATCTCTAAAAACACACTATAATCAAAACACAATTGTCATATGTAATTTAATTCCTTCAACATGTCAATTTTGAAACTAATATAGTTATAAATTGTTCTAATGTTATTTAAAGTATTTTAAATAAGATTAAAAAAAACAAATTTTTTAGGTGAGGTATAGCAAAAACAATTCTTAGATGTTTAGTCTCCACCACTAATTTCTATCAAGAATGCACATTTCTACATGTCCCATGTAAATAATGCAAACTTGTCTCTCAAATAAATATATCATTGCATGGTTAATAAGAAAAAGTAAGTAGATCCAATAGCAAGAGAAAACAAGCAAGTTTCAATAGCCAAGGAAAGAGAATGACAAATGGGCTGGCAAAAACAAAAACAAAAACAAAAAAAAAATAAAAACAGAACAGGAGTGAGAAAAGAAAGAAGAAAATAACAAAGAAAGAATGAGACATCAAAGCCATATTAGAGCTCTAATGACAACATCCTCAAAACCATCAGAAAAATTTGGGTGAGAAGAATCTATAGACATCAAGGAAGACCGTCAAAAAAGGATAGGGTGGGTTACATACATATTTCCTAAAGGTTACGGCTGACCCACTCATTAGCGCATCCATTGCACGCGCGGTAAAAAAACCTATTGGTTGTTTGGGCTTGGTCTAAATAGCTAGCAGTCCTAGTCGTTTAGACCTATCCCAAATGGCTAACTTTCTAGTCATTTAGGCCATGCTCGAATAGTTAGAATCATATTTGTTTGTGTCAACCCAAATAGCATCTCCCTTATCCAATTCAAACTTACCTCAGTCTATCAAAAACTACCTCAGAAACATACCTCTATTTATTTTTTCAATTCACAATGTAGTGCAAACATGTAAATTCTCTACTTAGGAGTGCATACTAGGTGTACACGAATTTTTTTATGCAAAACAAACACCCCTCTTCTCACTAATAGTTATATTATGCCAATACTTCTCCACCAATGGCATAACAAGCATCACAACTAATGACAACACTAACCTCTCCATCAATAGTGCAACTCTCCTCTCCTTAAACCACAAGGTACGTAGATATGACCAAGATCTATACATGCTTTGGTCACTAGGTAAGTCAAAAAAAGTCAAGCTATGCAATATCATAGATGAGTATAACCACACAACAATTCTACGAATCACAATCAACACCCAACAATTCTAGGAATCACTAGCAACCACCTAACAATTTCAGGGAGCACAAACAACCATTGAACAAGTCATACAAGTTCATAGGTAGAAAAACACAACATGCAAATACACACTCCTTACAATTTCATTCTATTTTCCATTGCTATATAATATTTTCTTCTCCTATATTTACTAACTTAAACATTGGAGTGTCACATGTTCCCATTAAAGACTTTTTTTGTAGAAAAACTCATGGACTAGTAGTCAAACCCTATAATGTCACTAACACAAAATTATAGTTGTGAAAGATAGTCTGAAATTTTTCACGGCTTCATCATTTTAAATTTAAAGACAACATATTAACATCCTTTTATACGTGCAATGTGGAAAAGCATATATGAAGGCAGGAGATAAGTTGACAAATGAGTTTGACAATGTCACAATTGGGTGTTTTATGTTTCATGAGTAATATATACCTTTTGTTTTTCATAAAGCATGACATTCTTCTTTAGGTACCAACTAGTAATTTGACCCGTGCTTCGCTGTGGATCGGATATTTTTTTTTGCAAAAAAAATAAATATGCAAGCTTTTCAAATGTGTTTTTTGTTAAAAAAAAATTCTAATTATAAATCAAAAAGCCTATGCATACATTTAATTAAATACTTCGAGAACTATTTGTGCCAATAAATGCAAAAAACAAAGTGTTAAAATATTTATTTGACTCACCTAGCTGCAAGTCAATTAATTTTTTTTTCTAACACTAAAAAATTAATGTGTAGGTGTTATTAACATGTTTTTTTTTTAATTTTGAGTAAAAAATATAATCATGAATCAAATAGTTGATGCTAACATATAATAACATATAATAAAATATAGTAAATATCATATGAGTTAATAAAAATATGTAAGATCTCAAGCTAGTTTTTAACGTAGCAAATGAATGGAATAATGTTGCAATTGCTACAATGAAACACAATTTCCTTAGTCTTTGTATAATAATTTTTCAAAAAATAGTGTAGAGAAAAAAATTAAAAAACAAATTACAAAAAAATAAAGATATAAGCAAAAATAGTATAAATAATCCAAATATAAAGCGATAAATATTCAAAGTGTAAAAAATAAAAAATAAAAATCAATATTTTTTTTAAAAAAAAGAGTGTAAAGAAGAAAAAAGGGAAAAACTAAAAAAAATATTACAAATAAAATGAAGATAAGAAAAAAAATTGTGATAAATAGGCTAAGTGTAAAATGATAAAAATGCCTAGTATAAAGAGAGAGAAAATAAGAAAAACTTGTTTTTGTAAACGAAACTAAAAATTCTAATTTCACCACCGCTACAGTACTCTACAGTAAAACAATTGGTAAAATTTATAATTATACCATTTCTACAGGAAAACATTGTTTTATTTTAGTATATGTACTAGTTATTTGATCCGCACCACGGATTGAATAATGGTTTTTGGCACAAAAAAATACAAGCTTTTCAAATGTGTTTTTTTTAATCTAATTATAAATCAAAAAATTTATGCATGTATTTAATTAAATACATCGGGAATAATTTGTGTCCATAAATGCAAAAAACAAAGAGTTAAAGCATCTATTCAACTCGCCTTGCAGCAAGTCAAATTTTTTTTTTTCTAACACAAACTAATTCATGTGCAAGTGTTATTAACATGTTTTTTGACTTCGAGTAAAAATATAACTGTGAATCAAAAGGTTGATACTTACATGTAATAAAATATAGTAAAGATTATATGCGTTAATAAAAATATGTAAAATCTCAATATAATTTTTAATATAGCACAAGAATAAAACAATGTTGCAATTGTTAAGGTGAAACACTATTTTCTTAAAGGATTGAAAATTACATCAAAAAACTTACGTAGTCAAAAATTTATAAAAAGTCACCTAATGAATGATTCAAAAATAAAATAAAAAAGGTTATATTCTATGTTTTTATCGTGGTTCCCCCCTTGTGTATGGTGAAGGCTACGGGTTGTTGTTTGTAGTAGTCCTGGCTGGCTGTTGGGTAATACTGTTACTCTATTCTGCCTTTTTAGTTATTTTACTTGGTTAGGTTGGGCAGCTCCTCTCTGAATAGGTCCCCCATGTAACCAATGTCTCCAATGTCTCCCTCCTCTGATTTGTAGCTTCTTTTTAGATGAGTTTAATGTAATTATTTTGTTAGGAAGTCTGTTCACTTTTGTATATCTATGTACATGAACCTGTTAGTCTTCCAGCTTGTTTTATTTTTATCTTTTAAATATACTTACATTTTGATAAAAAAATAAAATAAAATAAAAAGTCTGGAATTTTATCTGGCTATCAAATTTGATCCTCATAATTTCTAATTAAAAAATATTAATTTAATATTTTTTAAAAAAATAAATACGCTTTTAAAATGCAATTAAAAACTCATTCTCATACAACCAATGAGGCTGCATATAAATCCCTCATGAAATTAATTTAGATAATATAAACAGGCTTATAAATACGATTATATATTTTGAAAATTACTTAAAAAGAACTTAGTTTTAGTCAATGCACTAATTGATTTAATAATATAATTTATCCTCGAGTATGTGCATCCATCAGCAACCATGCCCCTGCCCTTGAGATGTTAAATCAAAGGATATGTGGCCACAATTACCTGCCCATCGGCATGCACAAGAATCCAAGCCCAAAGAATTCCATCTTTTTAAATCTTCCTCCATGGCTCCTTGTAAGACATGCTCATGGGTCCAGGGCCTATACAGGGAACACACCGAGCCCATTGTAGTGTTCTTTGTTCTGGGTGGAGCTAAGAACTCCTCCATGTCTCGGCCGTCAACCGCCACAGATGAAGGGGAGGCACCTGGTGGACCTGTAACTGCGTGGTGTCCCTGATTAATTAATAATCCCTATCTTTATTTACAATCAATTTATTTGAGACCAAATATTCGTGTGGATCAATTTTCTTTTCCTTTTTTCTAATCGGCCGTCCCAATAATTGAGGGACAAATCACACTGGGACAATCCATCAGTCGATCTAAACCATTGATCAAGTAGCAAGAATGAAAGGCTGATATGGCACGGTTGAGCAGTCTTGTCTGATGCAAGAGAACAGCAGGGAAGTAGACAATCGCAGGATGGGGACTCCACAATTGACTAAGGGTACCTTCTAATCATGTGGGCATCAGAAATTCTCAGGGCCTTGCAGCTTGATCACCTTGTCTGCAGTGCTTCATCTGTTATGGAGAAAAATCCCCACTCTAGATACCCATGAATTCAATATATTCATTCAACCAAATTAAGTTTATAGATCAAGCATTCAAGGCCGTCCATCCACGTATCGTTTCAATAATATTTTATATTTTAAATCTTTTCATCTACATTAATATTGTTGTTGTTATCCTCTATGTTTTTTCTTTATGCTCGAATAAACCTTATTTTTCATCAAATGTTGCATTTTTAACCAATAGTATCCCAAGAAATCATGTTAAACCCAATATATTTATTTATGATGGCAAAAAATTTTATATAAACAAATTTAATTTTCGTAGTTTTGAAGGCTTAGAATAGTCATTGACTGTTTTTAAATATTACTATTCAAGTTTCTATCTAATTTATTATAAATGCACCTATTTAGAGTGGATAAATACCTTAATAAGGTAAACTTTAGTTTTAATGTATGAAAAATGATTAGAAAATACTTTTATCACTTAGATTTAAAATGTTTTTAGTTCCATCTTCCAAAATATCATTGATTCAAAACAATCAATTTTTTTTATATATAAAACATTGATATAGTAAGACTGTTGTCTAATCTAGAGTTGAAATTTTAGAAAAAGCCATGAAAGAATTATTTTCATATCAATTCGGCAACCGAAATGTAGATGTTCAAAATAAAGTTGCTCTATGCAAAAGCTAGCACACAAATATTATCACAGTTGAAAAAACAGAAAGAATATAGGAGTGTTGATGCCATTGTATTAAAACCTAGATCTGTTTAATAGATTGATCAAGGACCTGATCACCTCGGTACTTAAATTTGTCTGAATTGAAAATAATTTTTTTTTGGCTAACCTCGTAAAAAACTCAAGTTAATTTAGTTAAAACTTGACTATCAACCTATTAACTTTTTTTTTAAAATGGAGTTAACTTGGGTTGACCCTCTTAGGCTTTGCTCCGAGTTAATTTCAGAATCAATTTTTAAAACTATGGTCGATGCTAAATTGATTTGGCGAGGCTTTGACAGAATGGCAAGACATGGTTGAACCAAAAATATAATTCCTTTTCTTCCACAATGAACAGAGAAATGTGTTCCAAATAGTATAAGAGAAGAGTTAACACAAATATCAGTGAGGTCCTGAATTTAATCAACTTATTAGGAGTTTTATTGAAACCCAACTCAACCCAAGCCCTGAATCACCAAGGTCACAAATCAACCAGCCAGGTCAGTTGGATTTTAAAAGAATGATTAAACCTAGTGAAATAGGTAGACTTTGAAACATGACATAATCATACTAACATTACACAACACTAACCCTGTATATGTATTGTTTTTACTTTAGTCATAATGATTAAATTTGGTCTAACATGTTGATCAGGTGACTTGGAGTCGAATCTATGTTGGGTTTTCTTTCAAATCATTTTAAAAGTTAACATGATCAACTTGATAACCACTAGTTGATATGATTGACTTGGCCAAATTCAAGTGACATCCAACTAGGTCAATTTTAATAATATTCCTTTTATTTTTTTGGTCCAAACTAACATTCTTGTAGTTTTTAGATTGTCTAAAAATAAAGTGTTTTAAGATAAAATTAAGTTAACTTCTTTGTTAGTGAGTTAAGCAGCTAAACTTACAACCTAGACTTAGTTGGATTGGATATAATAACTATGACCATAACACTCCCCATCTTAGAGCATCTCGAACGAGAGAGCTATAACAGAGAGCCAAAAAAAAAAACTAACAAAATAGATCTTTATTTATTGATTTCAATTCTCCAAAAGGATAGCTATATGAGATGCTAAAATATATTTTGTCAAAATAAAGAGTCATTCCTATATGTTTTTTTAGAGAAGTTAAAAAATGGAGGGAAAATTTTAACTATGTTTTCTCTTTAAAAATTCCCCCTCTTTTTAATCATTTTATGTAAAATACAAAATAGCTTGTTAAAATGGTTTTTTTCATTGGAGTACCACATGTGATTAGTACTTAAAAGTGCATTTTATCGAGGTTTTATATCATCATTTTGCACTTGAAGCATTAATAACTCCTTAACTAAAGCACGTTTTATAATAACAAGTCTGATACTATAAGATACCTTTAATTTATGGTAAATGTTCATCCTAAATGCAGGCCTATCATATAAATCAAAGGATTAATTGATGAGTTTAACTACTGAAATTGAGAAGACAAAGAGAGGGGTAAGCTTAGAAAAGAGATGTTGGTTCAGTCTAAACTGGAACACTATTTGGTTATTGGATCATACCTGGAGCTGTAGAAGTTGGATTTAGGATTGGTCTATATGGATGGAAAGCTAAGACATAGGCCTAAAACTTTCATGAAGAGTCCAAGATTCAAAAAGGTCGTTTTCAAGTTCAAATTGTAGCAACAACAGAGAAGTCAGAATATGTCCTGTAGCTCAGACACTACTATCTGTTCAAATTCTGACGTTAGCAATGACGTTTTTTTTCAGAAAAGAAGATAAGGATTGTTACCAAGTCAAGATGTGGCCGCCCACTCAACAATAAGTCATCAAATCAATAGTTCCAAATTTTGGCCTATAACATGCATTTAGGCATCTTGGTTTTCAGATTAAGATCATGTTCTTGCTCGCTCTTTATATTTTTGTAATGCTTAAGTTTTGCTTTCATTAATCTTTTGTTTATGTCTTTCATTTTCTTTATTATACTTATATAATCATGTTCTCCTCTTGTTTATTTACGTTTCTCTTCTTCATTAGATTTAGCTAACTTTATTATGTCAAGGTAAAAAGGTTTCACTAATGGTGTTAGGATAAATATAATATAAACTTAATATGGACTTCAATGATTATATCCTTAACAACTTGCTATTAACATGTCTTATTATTTTTATCTTATTAATTCATAATACCTTACTTGTTAAATGGTTAATCTAGATTTGTGTTGTATAACACTTGGTACAACAAATGCTTGGCACTTTCATAGCCAACCGTGTGGTATGACCTACACATGTGCTATGAAAAGAACTTAATTTGTTGTTAACATAAGTTAGCATCATGAATTCCTGACAATATTTAAAAGTTTGGTGTTACTTTAATAAGATAATTAATATGATCATGTTAATAATTTATAATGAGCTATTACTGACAAATCATTCGATTGAAACTTCTTTTGTGTGTGATTTCCATTTGAGTAATAAAAAGAATTTATATTATATTTATTTGAAATACCATTAGTGGATCCTCTAACCTTGACAATTGTTTTATCTTTGTTTAAATCCTTACATCATTATCACATCTCAAAGCTCTCTTCAGATCTTTTTTTTATATATAATTTTATATAGTTCACTTCCCTGTAGTTCGACCCTGGTCTTGCCGGGTTATTTATTACTTCGACACCTCTGCACTTGGGATAAGACATCAACTCTTTGATCGTGTCAAGTTTTTGGCATCGTTGTCGGGGAGGTAAATTCTTGTATAAATTATAATATTTATTTTATTTTCACTTTTCATTTTATCTAACTTTTGTTTTGTTTCTTTTTTTTCTTTTTTTTTCTTCCTTTTATTCTCTTCCTACACGTGCATGAGAGTTTGGTCACATATATTAAGTGGTAGACTTTGTACGATATCCTCATTATTTTCAGAAAAATATGACCGAAGAAGATAATCAGTCGTTTCATAATGAGAATAATCGTGTTAGAACACTTAGAGACTACATGAATCCAACAAGAACAAGTGCGCAATCATGCATCGTTTTTCCTTCTGATGCATCTCATTTTAATTTTAAGTCAGGTATTATTCAACTTTTACCTTCTTTTCATAGCTTAGATCTAGAAAATCCATACTTGCATTTGAGAGAATTTGAGGAGGTCTGTAACGCCTATAATGACTTAAATTGTAGCATGAACACCATCAAATTAAAGCTCTTTTCTTTTTCATTAAAAGATAAAGCTAAAACATGACTACAAAATCTTAGGTCAGGATCCATTCGTGCTTGGGATGAAATGCAACAACAATTTTTAAAGAAGTTTTTTCCATCTCATAGAACAAACTCTTTCAAAAGACAAATCACCACTTTCACTTAAAAACCAGGAGAAACATTTTGCCAATGTTGGGATAGGTATCGAGACTTGCTTAATACTTGTCCTCATCATGGTTTTGAAACATGGAGATTGATTTCACATTTTTATGAAGGGTTAAAACTTAAATATAGACAAATGGTGGAATTGATGTGCAATGGAACTTTTGAAGATAAAGACCCTGATGAAGCAATGGAGTATCTAGACTTGTTAGCTGAAAATGCTCAAAATTAGAACACTACAGGCATTTATGAGGAACCAAGCAAAACTTAACCTCATACATCTAGTGGAGGAATGTACAACCTTAGGGAATCATGACCTCCAAGCCAAGGGCAATACAATGCAAATGCAAGTATGGCTGATTTGAAACTTTGCATGCATTCATTGAAAAGCAAGAGACAATTAACACTCAAAATGCTCAAACTATGGTTGATTTGAAAGATACTCTTGCAAAATTCACATCTACTCTCAATTTTCAAGAGAAAGGTAAGTTTCCATCTCAACCACAGCAAAATCCCAAAGGGCAATACAATGCAAATGCAAGTAGTATCGGAAGCCAACACATGGATCAAGTCCAATCAGTCATTACTCTCCACAGTGGTAATGTTATTGAAAAACTCATTCTTGAACCTTGTGAGAAAGAAAATGAGTTAATCTTTGAGGGTAAGGAAGGGGTTAAACCTGAACATTGCAAAGAAAAGATTGATTCCCCACCAGTACTTCCATTTCCTCATGCCATGACCAAACAAAGGGAAGTCAATCACGATTCTGAAATCTTTGAAACTTTCAAATAGGAAGAAATCAAGGATGAAAAAGGCACCGAAAATGTTATTGCAGATCATTTATCAAAATTGACAGTTGATTCGACATCTGACATCACACCAATTGATGATTACTTTCCTGATGAATCTTTACTTTCTCTTAGTTCAATACTTTGGTTTGCTAATATTGACAATTTTCTTGCTTCAGGATTTTTGCTAGCTCATTTGGATACCCAAGACAAAAGAAAGTTTTTGAGCGATGTGCAAAACTTTTATTGGGATGACCCTTACTTATTCAAATATTGTCCTAATCAAATATATCAAAGATGCATTCTTGACAATGAGGTAAGTAGTGTCATGAGATTTTGTCATTCCGAGGCATGTGGGGGTTATTTCTCATCAAGAAAGACAACTGCAAAAATCTTACAAAGTGGATTTTATTGGCCCACTATGTTCAAGGACTCATATGCATTCTGTAAAACCTGTGAAAATTATCAAAAGGTGGGATTTATTTCAAAACATAGAGAGTCTTTATATAATCTTCTATTGACTTTTAAGTCTCATCATAGTAGAGGTGTGCATCATGCAATTCATGATTTATAGCCCTATTTTCATAAAGAATATGCTCATCATAGTCTTGGGAATCTGACTAAAAAAACCCATGTTTGTCAGTTTTTAAGAAAACTGGATGAGAAGCCTATCCCCGACCCATAGAGGGCGTTTAAGTCGTTCTTAGACGTAAAACCAAGGGAAGATATAAGCCACAATCACAACCACTTATACATACACATGTTTTCATTAGAGAGAGAGAGAGAGAGTGAGACTCCAGCTGGCCTACATTTCTAGAAATGGCAGGTTCCTCAAGTCATCAAATAAGAAATATTTGTGTTTTCGGTGGATCCAGTCCTGGGAAAGAAAAAAAGTTTTTAGAATCAGCAAATCATCTTGGTCAGGTACTAGTTGAAAGAAAGATTCATTTAGTGTATGGGGGAGGCAGCCTTGGGTTAATGAGAGGTGTGTCAATAACTGCATTTTTAGAAGACAATCAAGTTTTGGGGGTCGTCCCCAAAGCTTTAGCAAAATGGGACATCATTGGAAAAACAATTGGAGAGGAACTACGGTCTCCATAATGTCTGATCGAATGAATGCGATGTTTCATCATGTTGATGCCTTCATTGCTTTACCAAGTGGTCTAGGCATATTGGAAGAGATCTTTCATATTTCCTCTTGGGCCCAACTGCACATTCACTATAAACTTATAGGTTTGTTAAATGTTAATGATTTTCATGGTAATTTGTTCTATTTTCTTGATCAAGATGTGGAACAAGAATTTCTAACATCTTCGGCACGACAAATCATAATCTCTGCTGCTACTACTGAACAATTGACTGACCAATTACAATCTTTCATCCCTATACTTGATCCCTCCATGAGTCGTATAAATTGATCAACTATGGAAAGCCGTAAAAAGCTTAGATTGGATTTAAGCCTTTGTTTGTGAAACCTTGTGTCCTTTAGTTTTATTAATAACATTTTATTTTGTTTTGTTATTTCTTATATTTGTTTAAGTGTGTTTCAGGTTTGTCAATGTTTGCTGTTTCGGGTGATGTCTTCTATACTCTAGCTATCTTTCTACCTTAGGACATTGAAGACAATATCTCGTTTTGGTTGGGGGGGAGAGGGTAGTAGTTGACAAAAAAACCTAACTTACTAACTGTTTTTGCTATTATTAAAACCATTTGACAAAACTGTTATTAGGATGACAGAGTAAAGAGGAATTTTATTGACTCTTGAGACGCATCTTAGTAAATATTCTTATTAAGGTCTATCAGAATACTTCTTGAAATATTTAGGTTTACAAACTCTCGCATTGTTATCACTTGATTCTGCTCATATACTCATTTAACAAGTATTCTTAAACCTTCATTTTCACACACACACTTTAACATATGATTGTGGGTTGCACATTGGATTATTACATTATTTGTGTTCTTTTGTTAAAGGTAACAACTAAGGGAAAGGGATAGTATATAATTTTCCAAAAAAAAACAAATTGATAATATTGATGATAATAAAAACATAGATAAGTTTGGTTTTGTAGCCTCCCTAACCTAAACAATTAAGCCCGAAGCGATGTTTTAACACCTAATACCCTAAAGTCAACTGACTTAGGAGTTATTGGCCCAAAGCTTGTTACATGGGTTAAGGAAAAAGGATTAAGGGAATCAAACATTGCACTATCTACGTATCAGTATCTGCAACCCGAGTTGCTAAGCTCATAGGGATGTCTCAACACCTAATGCTTTAAGACCAACTCGTCTGGAAGTCATTAGCCGAAAGCTGGTTACATGGGTTAATGATGCATTGTGTTTTAAGTTATATGTATATATATTAAAAAAAAAAGATAATAATCCCAACCAAAGGAAGTTAACCTTAGAAAAACATTAGAACAAAATATTGTTTTCTTTCAATAAAAGCCCCATCATCTATGTTTTCATACATTGAGCACATAAAAAAAGAAGGTTTATTAATATCTTGTTTAAGAAGTATGAAGCAGATATATAAATTTAATGAGAGTTTGTTTATTTGGATAGATTAATGGAAGTTGAATGATGAATGCCTTGCTTTGTAAAACTTGCAAATTGTTTTTCTATTTTAACGCTTTGATTACTAGGAACTAGTAATAAGCTGGTTGGGGGGTGTGATTAATACTTAAAAGTACATTTTTATCAAGGTTTTATATCATCATTTTGCACTTCAAGTATCAATTACTCAACTAAAGCACGTTTTATAATAACAAGTCTGATACTATAAGATAACTTTAATTTATGGTAAATGTTCATCTTAAATGCAGGTCTATCACATAAATCAAAGGATTGATTGATGAGTTAAACTACTGAAATTGAGAAGACAAAGAGAGGGGCAAGCTTAGAAAAGAGATGTTGGTTCAGTCCAAATTGGAACACTATTCGGTTATTAGATCATATCTGGAGTTGTAGAACTTGGATTTAGGACTGGTTTATATGGATGGAAAGCTAAGACATAGGCCTAAAACTTTCATGAGAGTCTAAGATTCAAAAAGGTTGTTTTCAAGTTCAAATTATAACAACAACGGAGAAGTCAGAATATATCCTGTAGCCCAGATATTGTTCAGTGTTCAGCCTATATCTCGAGTTCTAGAAGTCTAAATGCACCGATTCGTTTTTAGTTGGAAAGCTGAGATAATTTCCTAGAACTTTCATGAAGACTATCTGTTCAAATTCTGACGTTAGCAATGTCGTTTTGTTCAGACAAGAAGATAAGGATTGTCACCAAGTCAAGATGTGGCCACACACTCAACAATTAGTCATCAAATGAATAGTTCCAAATTTTGGCCTATAAAATGAGGCATTTGCCATGCATTTAGGCATCTTGGTTTTTAGATCAAGATCATGTTCTTGCTCTCTCTCTATTTATATTTTTGTAATGCTTAAGTTTTGCTTTCTTTAATCTTTTGTTTATGCCTTTCATTTTCTTTATTATACTTATATAATCATGTTCTCCTCTTGTTTATTTATGTTTCTCTTCTTCATTAGGTTTAGCTAACTTTATTATGTCAAGGTGAAAAGGTTTCACTAATGGTGTTAGGATAAGTATAATATAAACTTAATATGGACTTCAATGATTATATCCTTAACAACTTGCTATTAACATGTCTTATCATTTTTATCTTATTAATTCATAATACCTTACTTGTTAAATAGTTAATTTAGATTTGTGTTGTATAACACTTGGTATAAAAAATGCTTGGCACTTTCATAGCCAACCGTATGGTATAACCTACACATGTGCTATGAAAGGAACTTGATTTGTTGTTAACATAAGTTAGCATCATGAATTCCTGACAATATTTAAAAGTTTGGTGTTACTTTAATAAGATAATTAATATGATCATGTTAATAATTTATAATGAGCTATTAATGACAAATCATCCGATTGAAACCTCTTTTGTGTGTGATTGTCAGTTGAGTAATAAAAAGAGTTTATACTATACTTATTTGAAATACCATTAGTAGATCCTCTAACCTTGACAATTGTTTTATCTTTGTTTAAATCCTTACATCATTATCACATCTCAAAGCTCTCTTCACATATTTTTATTTATTTATAATTCTATATAGTTCACTTCCCTATAGTTCGACCCTGGTCTTGCCGGGTTATTTATTACTTCGACACCCCTGCACTTGGGATAAGACATCAACTCTTTGATCGTGTTAAGTTTTTGGCGTCGTTGCCGGGGAGGTAAATTCTTGTATAAATTATAATATTTATTTTATTTTCACTTTTCATTTTATCTAACTTTTGTTTCTTTTTTTTCTTTTTTTTCTTCCTTTTATTCTCTTCCTACACGTGCATGAGAGTTTGGTCACATACATTAAGTGGTAGACTTTGTACGATATCCTCATCATTTTTCAGAAAAATATGGCCGAAGAAGATAATCAGTCGTTTCATAATGAGAATAATGAGAATAATCGTGTTAGAACACTTAGAGACTACATGAATCCAACAAGAACAAGTGCGCAATCATGCATAGTTTTTCCTTCTGATGCATCTCATTTTAATTTTAAGTCAGACATTATTCAACTTTTACTTTCTTTTCATAGCTTAGATCTAGAAAATCCATACTTGCATTTGAGAGAATTTGAGGAGGTCTGTGAATTGGTTTGAAAGGAGGATTGAGTATATACCATGTTTTGTATATGTTTTAAAGCTGAAAAATAAAATATTGTATAAATTATTTATATTTTGTTTTAATTTGATTTCAGGTTCGTATCAATCTCATGTTGTTTAGCAAGATTATATTATATTTTTTGATATATGAAAAAAATATGTAATGTTAAGAATTGTTACATGTCATTTTGAAGTCTAGTTAAATTAATGCCCATGTTCTGTAATGTTTAAATCCTAAAATTTTTTTATTAGAATTTTAAATTAGGCATGAACTTATTTTATTTTAGCTTCTATGAATTTAAGTCAGTATGGTTAGATTATATAATTGTTACTATATATATTCGTAAGAATTAATGATTATGTTTTATTTATAGAACTGAAATGATTATGATACAGATGGAAATTAAAGACAATAATTAAATAAAAAACACATAAAATTTTAATGGACGAAAGAAGTTACAAATATGAGCCCCAAATTTATAAGTTTATTTTCTCTAAAATAATGATAATGAATTACACTTCCTTATGAGGTGTACAAAGCTGTAGATCAAGATACTGTCAGCTAAGGAAGTCAGGGCATTCTTAAAGATAGTCTTTAGATCAAGATACTGTCAGCTAAGGATTAAGGAATAGGATATACCAAAAATCACATATAAGACTCGTTATAGACATTAGGAGTTCCTATTAATGTCGTTTGGATTAACAAATACACCAACAATGTTTATGAATTTGTGAATTAAGTCTTTTGACCCTATTTGGATAAGTTTTTGGTGTTATTTATTGATGAAATCTTGATCTATTCTAGCTTATATATGGAGCATGAACAATACCTGAAGCAAGTATTACAGATATTAAGAAAGTATAAATTGTATGCCAAGCTGTATAAGTGTGAGTTTTGGCTAAAAAAAGTGGTTTTTCTAGGACATGTCATATCAACTGGGGAATATCTAAGGACCCTAGAAAGGTTGAAACAATATTGAAATGGGAAAAGCCTATAAATGTGACCGAGATCTATAGTTTTCTTGGGTTAGCAAGATACTACAAAAGGTTTATTGAGGGATTCTCAACTATAGTGATTCCAATGACATGATTAATCTGAAAAGAGATAAAGTAGTAATGGTCGAAAGAATGTGAAGAGAGTTTTCAAGGGTTAAAAAAAAAAGCTTATTACCACTCCGGTGTTTGGCACTTTGGTCGCTGTAGAAGTCACCAAATTAATTCTGACTTTTCTCTTTTTTAAGGAATTGATTTTTGTAACATAGTAGTGAAAGTCAAGTCGAACCCAAGGGAAATTATTCTAATTCTTCTTACATGAAGCGGAAATAAAGATTGGGGATTAATAAGGAAACTAAAGAAAATTATTTTTTTTTAAAATGTAAAAGATAATTCATTGTTTATGTGATTGGTTCAAAGAGATTGTCCATTCAACAAGTTAGGTTGATCATCGAAGTAAAATAAGTATTCATTTAATTCAAGCAAATACTTAAATTCCTTTAAATAAAAAGATAAAAAAAGATTAAATTAATTAGAAAAGGCTCGTAATTAATTCCTTGAGGTCAATCAAAATAAAGATTGAAAATAAATTTTATATTCGGTGATGAAAGCTTTAAGAGAAAAAAAAACGATCAAGTATTCCAAGCTATCGTTAAAAAACATAACGATTTTAACTTGTCTTATTCTTTTAACCTGAAAGTTAAATCAACCTAATTCATTTATTTTTCTTTCTTCTTGATCCAAATAAATAATTACAGATTGAAAAATTCACAAAAAGAAAAGCATACTTACTGCAGAAACCATTCAAAAAGCTTGAACGAAAACAATAGATTATGTACCAAATTAGGCAAAATAAATACTTGAATGTCCATAAATAAAGTTGAAAATATCTCTTCTCACAACCTAAAACAATAATGGAACAAAACTATTATGTACCGAAAGCCAAATTTTTGTTCATGGCTGTTGGAAAATTAACAAAAAGAAAAAAACAGTGCCGAAAAGAAGAAGATAAGTTGTTTCTACCATGATTTGCTTCCTTTATTCCCTCCTTCAGTTGTTGTCTTTCGTTAGGATTCTTATTATTATTAGGAGTCCTTAATGTTACTTAATTCTTTCCTCTTTAATTGGTCATTAAGGTTGGTTAAATCCCTCAGAATTTATGTTGTTGTCACAACTCTGCTGCAACTTAGACTTTATTTCTGACTTTGTTTTAAGTGATGTTCAACCTAAAACCAAATTTTAGTTCATAGTTGCTAAAAAATTGACAAAAATAGAGATAAACAAAACGGTACAGAAAAGAAGAAGAGGAGATGTAAAATTTGCTGGAAAAATATGTGAGGAACCCACAAATTATTTCAAAATGGTCCTTGCAATTTTTTCTTTCTAGAATTTTTTGGATTTTTTCTTTAGTTTTGTTTGGCTAAAAATTAAAATAAAAACAAATTAAAAACTAAGAGAAAGACACTAAGGTGTGTTTGGTAAACACACTTTTAGCCTTAGGGCTGGGCTGGTTGGCCCCGAGGCCCAAGCTCAACCTAGCTAGTTGGACTGACTAAAGACCCAACAATTTTCTTTTCTTTTTTTTTTATATATAATGATGGGATGGACTTAACCCAGTCGTGTGAACTAGGCTAAGTGTCCAACCCACTTTATGCAGTTGCTGGTGAATGCTGCCAGTAGTAAAACATGAATTAATTATGTCTTGCATGTAACAACAACAACAACAACAACAACAACAACAACAAGAATAATAATAATAATAATAAAAGCAAGAAGGAAGGAGCAAGGGACTTACCTGGACAAGGAGTGACACTGTTAGTGGTAGGGGTATTCATTTTCGGTTCGGTTCGGTTTTTATCAAAAAAAGTAACCAAACCGAATTTTTAAAAAAAAAATCAAAACCGATTCAAACTGACCAATTTCAGTTCGGTTCGGTTATGTTTTTTAGAACAAAAACCGGTTCAAACCGGTTTTGGCTCGGTTTGACTCGTTTTTTTTCGGTTTGGCTCGATTTTTTTGATTTGGCTCAGTTTTGGCTCGGTTGTTTTCCAGTTTTTTCGGTTCAGGCTCGGTTCGGTTTGGTTTTTTCAGTTCTGAGCTTAAAAAACCAAAACTGAACCGGTCGATTTTTTCAAAATTTTAATCGGTTTTTTTTCACAGTTCGGTTTTTTCAGTTATTTTTTTTTCTGGTTTTCTCGGTTTAATCAGTTTTTTTGGTTTTTGTGAACACCCCTAGTTAGTGGCGTTCTTGCTGGCTCGAGATGGAGGTTGGCGTGGCTGAGAGGAAGACCACTGCTGCTCGTGTTCTACACTGCCACTGGAGGTGCTGCCCACGATGTTGTCGTTATTGGAAAGGAAGAAAGGTGTTGGACAAGATACTACTGGAACTGGTAGTCTAGCCTTCTTGCTGGCAACGTAGGTTGTTTGGCCAAGGGAGGAGATGTTGGCGTAGTGTTCTTTACTAGAGCAGGAGCTAAAGTTGTATGGGTGCTGGGCTACTGTTGGTCACGGTGCAGACGTTAAAACTGTTAGATTCATGGTGGCAAGGGGTTTATGTTATGATGGAAAGAGGAGATGGCTGGAGTGGAGGAGCTGGTCATAGGGGCAAGGGGGCTATGTTGTGATGGAAAGAGGAGATGATTGGCATGAAGGAGTTGGTCATGAGTGAGGAGGAGGTTGAAGAGGAAACAAGACTGGTTGGGTAGCTAAAAACAATAGTGTAAATGCTGATTTTTTGCCACATTTTCCACCCCCTCCCTTCTCCTCTCTCCTTGTATGGAATCCACCCTTATCCATAAAAGATGAAAGAGAGTTATTTGGTCTTTATTGGAGGTAAATATTAGTCCTTGATTCAAATGTAAAGGATCTTAACCATCGGCTAAAAGTCAGTTTTAGCTAATCGGGTAATCGGGTCAGCCTCTATAAGTTACTTTTTTATCAGTTTTTTTTTTTTTTTGGTAATCAACTTGAGGTTGTAGTATGGGTTGAGCTTTACCATATAGTATCCTTTTCATTTTATTTAAGGTATAGGTGACACATTAAATGGCTCTGAAAAGGTGTTTTATAGGTAGTTTTTAAGGTTCAAAGGAAGAAGACAATGTATTCTAAAATCATGGTATTTTTCTATTAGGTCCCTAAACCCTTGGCTCTTTGTAATGGAACCCCCAATCAACCATAATCATTTGGATTCCTTGCAATTTCACCCTTGATCTTCTTTGATTGGACCCTTCAATTTCTGCGATTTTTACAAAGTGGTTCTTGGTCTTTGATATTTTTAATTTAATCCTTAATTGATCTTCAAACTTTTAATTTTTTTCAATTTCACCCTTGATTTCACTTGAATTAAGTCCCTAAAGTTTGGCTCTTTTTTAAAAAAGGTTATCGATTGTGAATTTCTTCAATTTGACACTTAATTGACTTTCAGGCTTTGATTTTCTATAAATTTGTCCTTGTTTCACCCAATTGACTTGTAAAAAATAAATTTGGTCCTCTAAAATTCAAATCTTCTCAATTAAGCTTTAAAATTTAATTTTTCAACAATTAAGTCCCTAATAAAATTAACTTGACCCATTAAAAGTTTAATTAAGTCCTTGCACTTAACTAAATCTATTAATTTGACCAGATTAATTCTTAAACTTAATTAAACCTTTAATTGGGTCCATGATTAAATCAAATTAGCCTATTAAAAGTCTAATCAAGTCCTCAGACTTAACATTTATACAAATTAATCAAAAAATCATTTAATTTGACTTTAAATCTATATTGTCTTTCGATCTTTGGTACAATAAGGTACAATTAGGCTTTCAATTCTTTTTAAAATCCCAATTTAGTTCTTTCATGTGTCTACAACCCTTCTTAGATTGCTCTTGTAAGTATTTTTTTATTGCTTTTCATTTTTTTATTTTTTGTTTGATTTTTCTAAGTTTTTTGAAAGATGAAGACAATTTTGGGGAACCTAAAATTAGGTTATGACAATCATTTTGAAGTCTTATTTTAATATTGTAGTTAGATTAATCCTTAGGTTCTGTAATATTTAAATCCTAAAAACTTATTATTTGAAGTTTAAATAAGGCATGGACTTATTTTTTTTTAGCTTATATGAATTTCATTTAGTATGGTTAGATTATATTATTGTTGTTAAGTATATTCATATGAATTGATAACTATGTTTTATTTTTGGAACTATAATGACTGTTTATGAAATGTTGAGAATGGAATGGTTTTTTATGGTAGAACTTTGCGATCATGATGGTGATTGTTATCACCTATTTTTAGGTTATTCCTCAAATTCATCTTCTTTCTTTCTTAAATAAAAAATTAAATAAAACTGGGATTTTGAAAAAAGAAAGGTGAGAGGATTTCATATGTAGAAAAAAATTAAGTTGCAATTTAGGATGGAATTAGGAGCCTAATTATATCCTATTTTACCAAAAACTGGAGAGGCTATGTAAATTCAAGGTCAAGTTACATAATTACTGAACGAATTTACATAAAAATTAAGCCTAGGGATATAATTAGATGTTTCATTAGCCAATTTGATTTAATCATAAGCTGAATTAAAAGTTTAATTATGTTTAAGAATTAATTTGGGTCCAATTAAAAGATTTAATTTGGTGCAGGGACTTTATTATACTTTAAATTGATCAAATTAATTTGTCTAGGGGCTTAATTGGTGAAAACATTAAGTGTGAGAGCCCAATTTAGGCTTTTTGAGAAGATTGGAATTTTAGGAGACCAAATTTAATTTTTACCAAATCAATTGATTGAAATCAGGGGTAAAATTGCAAGAAAATCAAAGTTTTTTAGTCAATTAAGGGCTAAATTGAAAAATTTTGTAGCTAATGACCATTTCGCAAAAGGCACCAAACTATGGGAACCCAATTGATTGAAATCAGGGGGTGAAATAGAAGAGAATTGAAAGTTTAATGGTCAATTAAGGGTTAAATTGCTTAAATCCAAGACCAAAGACCAAAATAAAAAAAGCGTTGAAATTCAGGGATGACATTAAAGTTCGACAGGGATAAAATTACATAAAATTAGAAGTTTGGAGTCAATTAGGGGTGCAATTGAAAGAAATTAAAAGATGGAGAACCAAATTAAAATTTGACCAAAAACCCTAAATTAAAACCCTAAATCCTTAAAATGGCACCGTTTTGAACAGTAAAGAAAAAGACCAAACGACGCGTTGTTTGGTGACTGTTCATCTTCTTATTTGGAAAGCTTCTCGAGTGGCCTCATTCCCAAAGAATTTAATGCTTCATCCCTCCACCAAATTTAACACGTAAACGATGGCCTAACATCTGACTATACCCCAATGAAGTTCTTTCTTGCCGATTGATGCCACTGCGGTGGTGGCACTGCCCTAAAGTGGCCAACCCGACCACCCTTCTCTGCAGCAAATCTGACAACCCATGATAGCCACTTTGAATTAACAGTTGGGATCCTTCCGAGTTGAATCAAGGGCCAAAATTTTCATCTTCCACCCCCTATAAATAGGGATGGATTCCATAGTCTGAAGGAGGAGAAATTAGTGTGTAAAGTTGGCAAAAAAATCATCTTTTTCCCTAGTTTTTCTCCCTTCCCTCTTGGGCACCACTTTGGCAAGCTCCTCCGCCATGCCTCAACCGTCATTGTCGTCACCAACCACTCGCTTGTCTTCCCTGCAACATTAAGAACACCTCCGGCAGCCGCTCTCCTCCAGCAGGCAAGCCTCCTTTTTCTTTTTCTCCCAAAAAGCAGCCACCCCGGCTACTACATGTAGTAGCAAAAAATTCTTAGCTTTTTATTTGGGCTGGACCCATTTCAGTCCACCCTAAATGGTTGGGTTGGATCCAGCCCAACCTAAAAAAAAAACAAAAAACCCAGGTTTGTTGGCATGCTGTTGACCCAACCTGACTTAACTGGGTTTGGCCCAGTTGGCTAGGTTGGGCCTTGCCTAATATAATAATAATAATAATAATAATAATAATAATAATAATTTTAAAAATAAAACAAATCAAAAGTCCTTTCAAAACATTATGATTTTCTCGCATGTTTTGTTTTACCAATCTTGGATAATATCAAGCTATATATTTACACTGTAAGATATAGATCTGGTATTAATATACTCGGTTTTCTCTTAAATTTTCCTTAAAAAAAAAGAGCCAGGTTTATTGGCATGCTGTTGACCCAACCTGACTTAACTGAGTTTGGCCTAGTTGGCTAGGTTGGGCCTTACCCAATATAATAATAATAATAATAGTAATAATAATTTAAAAAATAAAAAAATTCAAAAGTACTTTCAAAACATTATGATTTTCTCTCATGTTTTTTTTTTTACCAATCTTGGATAATATCAAGCTATATATTTACAATGTAAGATATAGATCTGGTATTAAAATACTCGGTTTTCTCCGAAACTTTTCTAAATTTGTTTTTTGAAAATTCATTCAAAATTTTTAAATTAATTTCCTTTTTAAAAAAAATAAAAAAAAACCAAAAAAAAATTATGTACATGCAGCCAAATCCTAAAAAGTTTCCCATCATGTTTTCATGAAAAAAAAATTGCATCTTTTTCATGTTTTAAAAATGCAAAAAAAAAAGGATATTGTAACTAGTTTATGATTATCCGTTAGGGTTTGGTCAAAATATCAAAAATTATTCACCAATCATTTTGTTCACTTTATATTTAAAGTGTTAGGGTTTAGCTGTAGACTTTAATATTTGAGGGTGTAAAACTATAAAGTAGAGTACACATTCAGGTATTAAAGATACAAAATGCAAAATAAATACAATGCTAAAATTTAGACTTTAGAAAGTTAGGATTTAACTCAATAAGATAGAGACTCTCACAAAGAGAGATCTTACAGAAAGACCAATGAATAGAAACACGACCTAGAAAAACAATCAAACAATAATACACCTTACCTTAAGTAGGAAGCATTGGGGGAGATGCGTTTTTTTCTTGCACAACCAGTCTCTTACCCAGACTCTCGCAGACCATAGATTTTCTATTAACTATAATAATAGGTGGGGACTCCTAAACCTTATAATCATAGTTTTATGATTAAATCCAAAATCTTTTTCCTTTCCCAACACCACCTCTTAGAAAGCACGAAAAGCAAGCCATTTCGATGTCGCCTTGCGACAGTGATAGTGAAGAAAGTTAAAGTATTGTTAATGACTTGGTATTGATAATATAGGGGAAACTCTGGTCAAGTTTTGATAGAAATAATTTTTTTTACCTCTTTTAAAACAAATATGATAAAATGATAAAGTGTGATCAATAATAAAAGTTGAGGGTGTTATAGTCAATGAGTTCATCAATGTCTTTTCCAATGACTTACCTGGATTTTCTCAATTAAAGAACATTGAAATTTGTATTGATTTGGCTCTAAGTACCGAACCAATATCATTGATACTGTAGAGAATGGTGTCAAAAGAGTTGAGAAAACTAAAAGATCAACTACATGATTTGTTGAATAAAAAGTTTATCTAACTAAGTGTGTCTTCTTGGGGAGCCCCAATATTGTTTGTTAGATACTCGCTCCCTCGCATAGGTGATTTGTTTAACCAATTATATGGAGCTCAATTCTTTTCTAAGATCAATCTCCGATCCGAGTATCATTAGTTGAGGATAAGGAAATAGAATATTCCAAAAATAACTTTTAGAACTCGGTATGATCATTATGAGTTCTTAGTGATGTCTTTTGGATTAACGAATGCGTCAGCAATTTTTATGAACTTGATGAATATAGTGTTCAAGCAATTTATAGATTGATTTGTGATAGTCTTTATCGATGATATTTTGGTGTATTTGAGGTCTATAGAAAAGCATGACCAATACTGGAGGATGATGCTTCAAACTCTAAGTGATCATTAGTTGTGTGGCAAGTTCTCAAAGAGCGGGTTCTAGCTAGAAAGTGTGGCATTTCTTGGGCATGCAGTGTTAATGAAGGGAATAGAAGTTGATCCTCAAGAGATTGAAGCAATCAAGCAATGGCTTAGACCTACTTTACTGATAGAGACTATAAGTTTCTTCAAGGTTTATAAAGAACTTTTCTTGTATTTATGCACCATTAATTGAGTTAACACAGAAGAATGTTAAGTTTCATTGTTCTAAAGCTTATGATAAAAGGTTATTAGAGTTAAAGTAGAGATTGACTATAATGCCTATTCTAGTAGTACAATCTGGTTTTGGTGGTTACACAGTGTGTTGTGATGCCTTGAGAGTGGGGTTAGGATGTGTTCCGATGCAACATGGCAGGGTTATTATCTAATTTTCACTACAGCTGAATAAGTATGAATAGAACTACCTTGCGCATGATTTAGAGATGACAATTGTAATTTTTGAATTGAAGATTTGGAGGCACTACTTATATAGTAAAATTTATGAGATCATCATAGATCACAAGAGTTTGAAGTATATATTTTGGTAAAATGATCTAAATTTGAGGTAGAGGAGATGGATGAAGCTGCTGAATGACTATGATTATACCATACAGGCCACCCAAACAGGGTAAATATAGTTACTGATGCTTTGAGCAGAAAATTATCTCGGAGCTTAACTTATATTTTAGAGGTATAAAGACCTCTGATCAAAGAGTTGTATGTGTTAGTGGATGAAGGAGTTATATTTAACATCAATGAAGTTGGAGCAATGATTGCTCACTCTCAGGTTAAGTTAAGCTTGATTGACAAAATAAAAGTAGCTTAGAAGAGAGATGATTCGCTGCTCAGGATCATATATGATGTAATGCAGGGAAAAGTTGCACGTTTTATGATTGGTGATGATGATGTGCTGAGATATAGAAGTAGATTTTATATGCTTGATGTGGATAATTTGAGGAGAGAATTAATGATAGAGGCACATTATATAGTTCACATAGTACATTCGGGTTCCACCAAGATGTACAAGGATCTTAAGATGTGGTATTAGTATAATAGGATGAAGTATAATATAGTAAATTTTGTTTCTACATGTTTGACCTATCAAAGGGTAAAGGGTGAACACCAGAAACCTCCTATATTGTTACAACCATTATTGATTCCAAAATAGAAATGGGAAAGGATCACAATGGACTTTATGGCAGGATTTTCTAGGAGTTAGGAGGGTTATGATTTGATATGGGTGATTGTCGACAAGTTGACAAAATCAACCTATTTTCTGCCAATTAAGATTACTTATGGATATGTAAAGTTAACAGAATTGTTTATTAGCGAGATTGTAAAACTGCATGGAGTGTCGATCTCAATTGTTTCAGTTAGAAATCTACAGTTCATATCGAGATTTTAGGTGAAATTCCAAGAAGCTATGGGTACTGAGGTGAAATTGAGTACGACTTTTTATCCTCAAATGGAAGGTTAGTCAGAAAGGACTATTCAGACCTTAGAGGATATGCTTAGAGCTTGTGTTATGAATTTTGGAGCTGGTTGGAGTAGGTTCCTATCATTAATGGAATTTGCTTGCAACAACATTTATCAGGCTAGCATTAAGATGGTACCTTATGAGGCTTTATATGGTTGAAAGTGTCGCTTAATGGTTTGTTGATTTGAGGTTGATGAGAAAAGGCTAATGAGATCAAAATTGATTCAAATTACCTCAGAGAAGATAAGGGTGATCGGAGAGAAGCTTTAGACTACTTAGAGTATAAAAAATAGTTATGCGGATAGGAGAAGGAATGGCTTAGAGTTTTTAATAAATAATTGTGTGTTTTTTAAGGTATTACCGACCAAGTAAGTATTTAGGTTTGGAAAGAAAGACAAGTTAAGTCCTTGATTCATTGAACCATATAAGATTTTGGAGAAAGTTAGAGTAGTTGCTTATAGGTTAGCACCACCACAAAAAAATATAAGTTATTCATTTAGTATTCCATGTTTTAATGCTAATAAAGTATATGTTAGATCCATCTCATGTATTAGAAGTTCAACCAGTTGAACTAGTAGATGATGTGACTTATAAGGTGAAACTGGAAGCTATAGTGGAAATAAGTAAGGAAACTTCGATCAAAGGAAATATCTTCAGTAAAAGTGAAGTGAAAAGGTCATTTACGTGAAGAAGAGACATGAGAGCTTAAGGATAAAATACGTGAGGAGTATCCTTATCTTTTCGATAAATTTGGTAAGTGTTCAACTATTTATGTCAAGTTTCGGGGATGAAACCTTTGTAAGGTAGGGAGAATGAAATATTTTGAAGGAAAAATAGAGATTTTAGTAGGAAAAGGCAATAATGCCTTTGGAGGAGTTGATATTAGGCAAAAATAAATGAGAGATATTTTGGTAATTGCATGAGATTCATAAATATAAATAGGAAGAGAAAAAAAAGAGAGAAATCAGAATTTAGAGAGAGAATCGAAAGAGAGGAAGGGATAAAGGAAATTAGAAGAAATAAGTTATTAAGGTATGCATTATGCTTTGATATGTATAATTGTTGTTATTAGTTAAGATTTTGAATTTGATAAGATTTAGGGTTTTGAAGTTTATGTTTTTGAGGTGTTAGTTGAAATTTGAACATTTAGCATTTTAGAAAAGACTAGTGGATCGAGATTACAAAATCCTGATCAATCGGTCAACTGGTTGGCTTGTTTGGCTTCGATCAACTAATAGGTCAATTTAAGTCAATTAATCAGTAAGTTTTGATCGACTGGTTAACCTAGATATGAAGGATGAATATTTTTTTTTAAAATTCGGTCAGTTTAGGAAATGTTCGAGATTGAACGAATGAATCCATTTCGCTTTTATAATTATATTTTAGTCTATAATCTTAAAGTTTTAATCTTTGATGTTATCTATTTCGAGTTGTTTTGAATATGTCTTCTTTTGTATTCAGATACTCCCGATATTTTACTTGTTGAGCGTCAATAAGATTTCCTTCGATATCTGCTTTTGTGTTCTTACTATCTTTGAGTTAGGTGTGTGGATAATATTCCATATAAAAAAGAATAATATAAATATTTATTGTTAATGTGGAATAGATCATGCTTCATGGTAATATATATTGTTTAGTATCTCTTGTTTATGATAAAACATGATTACTTATTGAAATTGAATCATTGGTGCGAGATACTTTATATATTTGAATTGATTACTCCTCATTTGATTGATTGTATGAATTCAACCTTTAAGAAATGGTTATGTTTGTTTGATTATAACCCTATAGTATGACAATCAAAATACTCATGTTAATAGGAAAGTGTTAGTCTTTGTACACATCATAGTTCTGAACCCTAGTTAGTCGGAGGAGTCACTAACCTATGGTGACTGATTATCCCACAGTTTGGAGCATCATGCTCACTACATTGTGATTTTATGACGAGCCTTACCTTATGATATTTCTTGTAATAATATGTTAAAGAAATTCTATTGTAAAAAGTCAAACTTGTATATATTCCTCATTGATGTATTATCTTGTAGGTGTATATTAAATGTTATTTATTTATTGAGTTGTTGAACTACCCCTTTCATTATTTATCTTTTTCAGGAATCGGGTTATGACATATCATTTGTCTTTTATCATTAGAGATGTTATTTTAAATAGTCAAAATGATAAAATGAATTTTTAAATAGTATAAATATGATTTTTTTTTTTTGCTCATGTACACTCCAATAATAAAAAGTCATTTATGAAAGTTAATTATATTTTAATATATTTTATATTAATAAAATTATTTATTAATTATAGCCGGCTAATACAACTTCAATTAAAAACCTTTGCATAAAAATATATCAAAGAAGCTTTTAGCAGTTTTTACTAATAGACAAGAATGACTCTTCATTATAAAAAAAAAAAAATATATATATATATATATATATATATATATATTTTGACTTTTCAATATATCATATAAAAATAAAAATAAAAGACAGAAACCTTTTATCCTTTTCCTTTGGCTTTCCTTCAAAAAGCACTGCCAATAAAAATCGCTATCCTGGTTAATAAAAATCTTGACACAATAGAAGGGAAGGGATATGGTGCACATCACTTTGTTTTCTCTGCTAAATTCTAAACCCGAGAAAAAAAGAGTACTGTTACAGATA
>Ga0325402_1000128_pt1 | contig 39022 bp, 37 predicted proteins | sample PopdelMetagenome_22_FD_207212 | JGI IMG/M metagenome (GOLD analysis project Ga0325402, IMG submission 207212) | Populus deltoides microbial communities from Bellville, Georgia, United States - Xylem-PdKOR-R3 | ecosystem: Host-associated > Plants > Phyllosphere > Stem > Wood/Secondary xylem... | reverse complement strand
TGACAGCATGCTTTGCAAAAATAGGAACTAATTGTATTGTAAGCTCATGGACACTCATCAGTAACCACTATTAAGACACTACAATAGTGGTTGTCTCTCTAGAAAAAATGGAAAGTAAGAGATTTTGAATGGACAGGTTCTCAGTTTTAAGTAATACAAACCCAACAGAGCCTCCTCCCGAACCAATCATACAACGCTTGTGGCAATGAACGTTGTTCAGTTTACTAAGCAATGACCTCATCTGTTCTGATGGTGCACCATCAGGGGTTGTATTCCTGTGGTCGTAAGGCATGAATAATGCCTGAAAAACAAAAACAAATAAGAAATCATGCAACCCTAAATGAAAAGGAATAGAAGCACATTATAACGAACCAAAGTAGGCAATGAAAGGGAATGAAAAAAAAAGTGTTTCTTAGGACCGCTCACCTCCATTCCCGAATGCACATTAACCCATATGTGAGGATCGAATGTTAAGGCGAGTTTCCGCATTATTTGAGTTTCAGGCTCACTAAAAGGACCAGTTCCAGGATTTTCTTCATATGGATCATAGTCCTGTAATTGGAGAAGCACTAAATATGAGGCAAAGAAACCACATCACATTGTAGCACACTATTGAACTGAATTATGACAATCAAATCCTTCAGTTATAGATACAAGGGAAGAACTTTACTGGTTATTCTAAAGGCCCATTTATAGTCCAGTGTACAAAGATTTCAATTCACTTGATGTGTTCATGATGTTATGTAAAACAGTATTCAGATGGTATTAAATTTAATATGCAGAACACACCTTCTCCTTTTTGCCCCAATCAACACTCCAATTCCGGTTGAGATCAACTCCTCTACCTGCCAAAGAAATAAACTTAATCACTTCTAACTCTCCAAACAGTCATTTTAAACCTTAAAAATCAACAGCATTACCATTCCTCCTCTCACAAAGATCTCCTCCTTCAACAAGTTTCCGTCCATTCACATTTTCCATTGGCACCACCTGCCATGCCATTGAAAATTAGCATTCCGAAACATCAGCTTGTAGATACCAGTAATGAACATATATCTCTCTGGCTTCTAAGGTTGTAATTATCCTCAATAGAGACACGATTCAGCTATAAGGAAAATTAGTGGCTGCGACATATTTAAACTACCTTTATGACGAGCTTGTCTAGGATATTATTCAAAGAAGCAGCATCTACATCGGGTAGAAACTGTTCCTCACTTAAAATCGACAAGATCCGGAATGCAAGTTCTGTTGTAATTAGCTCCCTCCCATGTTGCCCGAAACTCTGGAAGACAAGGGAATCATCTGTCAACAAAACCAGCAATTACCAATCACGCCAAAATACCAATCTTCAATAAACTAATCCGCTACGCACCAAATCGAATTCCCTAAACCTAATCCAAAAAACCAACAATTCCTTAAATCAAACTACTTGATGGGTTCTTCCAGCAATACATAAACAATTCGGAAAAAATAGGGCGAAAACTTACAAGAAGAATCCGAAACTTCGTCCTGTCATCAGCTTCTTTTCTACTTCTGCAATAAGTAACTACACTCATCTCCGCTTTATAACCCCTGTTTCCTGTTTTAATTGTCTCCACCTATTAAATTAAAAAAAGAATAGCAACCCATCATCACAACCTTAAAAACAACATTAAAAAAACACAAACTTTTTATTACCATAAAAAGAAAAACGTACGGTAAGTTTGTCTGGGTGACGGTGTACCAATGCCTTTATTTGCTCCAACAAATCAGCGCTGTAACAAAAACAATGAAAATAGAAATCAGGCACTATTTCGTTCAACAGAAACATAATTTCGATTTATTATTAATTACCTGGAGTGGTAGAGATCGCGATTGATGGGAGTGAAAGTGGAATTAGATTTAGCATTAACGAGTGAAAGAGAAGCGAAAATGAAGAATGGGAGGAGAGAAGCCATGAGTTGCAGAGAGAGGACTTGGTTTATGTGTTGCTTCGTGTTTCATTTCATTTCTCTTCTTGCTAGCAGGCCGAGAGAGAGAGAGAGAGAGATGACGATGATGATGGGGAGAGAGGGAGACAGACAGGGTGTGTGAGACTTTGTCAGTGTCTAATCTAGATTTCCACGTTCAACGGCCGCATTCACACTATGTAAATGATGAATTTGGTCCCTATTTTCTCAATTTTGCTTGGTTTGGTGCTTTATTATTTTTATCTTAATATCATCTCCAAAATGGCAAGATCCGATTCTCATAATCTGCTAATTGTATAAAAAATTGTTATTGAAGCTCTCGAAAAGTACTTCGAAGAGAGATTCGTTCATCAATTTGGGTTCGAATGTCATCTACGTTTAATTAGTTTTACTTGTTGAGATAACTTAGGCTTTATCCTTGACGTTAATGTTTTAAGATCAAAATATATGACCTTTATTTATAGTGATTATGAAGGCAATCACCTTTTTCATGTCCATTTTAATTTTAAAAAGAAAAGCTTCATCGTTAAATTCAATAAAAAAAATATATTAAGATAAAAATATTTGATAGTGTAATTTTAAAGCAAATAATGACACGAATCTAGCTATAGAAGGTTACGCGGGTTTGTTATTATGATGTATAATATTTTTTAAAATATTTTTTATTTAAAAATATATCAAAATAATTATTTATTAGTTTTTTTATTTTTTATATTAATACATTAAAATTTTTGAAAAAAACTAAAAATAGAAATTTAATATTTTTTTAAATAAAATGTACTTTTAAAAACATTCCAAAAACAAAAGTTACTATACTCTAACATTATTTATTAATAGAGAATAAATCAAACAAAAAATAGTAAGGGATTAAAAAAAATAAAAATACGTCTTGAGATGCTGTACTGAGCACTTTTCTGACTGCGACGGCCCGAGCTGGCAGAAACGAAGCAACCATATGTGGGGTTATATGTACAAAAGGGGCTGGTGCAATATCACCACAAGATTTGTGTTTGATGCCTCAGCAATATATTGCCAACCTCAAGGTCCAAGTAGCCTGCTCAGGAGTGAATTACCCCACTGGCGTTAGGTAGTTTCAGCTTTCCTGTGGAGTTGTAAAATGGCTACCTCTGAAGAATTGTGAGGATCACAAAGGCCTTCTCATGTAGTGAATTTGCTGAAACAAACGACACCACCCTTGTCAGAGAATTGCATGGGAAACATCTTCTGGGCAGCAGCTGCACATGCAATATGTGGCCAAGTCCAAGCCTGAATTTCAAATTGATGCTGACTTTGTTAAACAGCTAAAAGGCGATGAAGGCGATTCTGTGATGTCCAAGTCCCTCAAAGGAAATAGCTTCATTTGGGTCCAAGGATGGAGCAAACTACCTTGAGTCTTTCCAGTTGGTGTAAATTTGGTCGCTATGATGCTGCTTTTGGGTGGGGTAAGCCTGCGTGGGTTTAGCAGTTATGGTTTGGCAAGTTAAGTTTTCACGAACCTCGTGATCCTTTTAGTCGATACAAGGTTGTCTGATGGCATACAAGCTTGGGTGACCTTGGATGAACAAGAAATGGCTGTTTTGGAAGCCAATCCAGGAATACCGACACTTCAAAGAAATAGCTTTTGAGGGATTTAGATTTTTTTTTACTTCAATCATATATAAAATACCGACACTTTGTTTTAATGGCTTTTTTAATATATTTTTGATTGAAAAGCAGTGCTTGCAACTTTAGTTGTTGATTTCTTTTTCATTGTTTATTAAATTCATGATTAAATTTATGAATTAATTAAAGTTGTTAAAATGAAAAACTCTACTTATTAGTTTAGTGGATTAATTTAAGTTATTTTTTTAAATTTATTATTTAATATTAAATTAATTAAAAATTGAGTTTATTTCAATTTACTTTTAGTAAAGTTATAACAGTATAAAAAAAAATCATAGCATTGAGTAATTACTTGATTTTATAAATATTTTTATTTTTATTATATAATTAAAATAAAAATATTTTTATAAAAAAACAAAATTATTAAATCCTATAAAACCCATAATTCAGATACATGATTAAAAAATTAAACCAGATTTACAAAGGTCGTTCTTAATGTTTAAGGTGTTGAATCTCTTGAGTTCTTACAAATAATCACACCAATCCATCGTGCGGGCATAAAATCTAATTTAACAAGTAATGGAATAAACACGGCTAGATTTAAGGGACATACTATTTTTATTGTTCATGCTTTTTTTTTCCTGTTTAATTCTATCATACAAATCCAAAAACGAGTTTACTAGACTTAATTTCTGCATGATAGTCGGGTAAAATATCCATCCAGAACTACCAGACTCTTCAAATCCGCTACATCACAAAGAGTTGATATGTCCAAGATTCTTCTCATGCCATTGACTCTTTCCAACCCTTGCAAAGCCTGCAAGTCAAATTTTGTAAGCAGATATGACAAAACAAATAGCTACAAACTATTAATTGCATAAGCACACTTAAAAATCTGATCCCTATAAATCTTGGTTTTCTTTAATCTATTGCTGATAAAAAAATTACAAGCATGATGGAGATTGCTGTTTAAAACTCAAAACCATGATTTTCTTTAATTAATGAAGCAGCGTGGATCACAATGTGAGTTACCACTTATCTATCATTGCCGAACCACCACTGCTCCAAGACTCTTGAAAGCTTTTTTACTCTTTAATATTCTGAGAGACTCTCACCTTCAAACTATAAAGCTTTTGCTTTTGGTCTTCTACAAGGTTTTATGACAAATACAGCCTTTCTTGTCCAAAGATCAAGTAAGCAAATATTCTGGTTGATAAGTTTACAATACGAGGTTCACCTCAGAATAAGCACTGCCTTAAACTTTTGACATGTATTCTTAGATCACTCGAAAACTCTGTTTCTAATTTTTAATAACCTGTTGACAACAAAAGCGTCTGATACTCTTGTTTGAACTCATAAAGATGCCATTGCAGCGTTCTAGATTGTTAAGTAACAAAATTACAAGGACAAGAAAGCTTTTCAATTATTGGATTTGACAATATTGTTTCGTTTTCATAAGGTGTGGATAGTAAGTTCAGTTTGAGTAACCTTTGCTGTTTGCTAACAAGGAAACTTGGATTGAATTCAGGGAAAACATTGAAGAGTTCTTATAATTTCTCAGGTTTTAAACCCTCTTTGATGTTTCAGTCTGTCAAAAGTACACTAACTTTGATGTTTCAGTAATCTACATCTGCCAGCATAGGTATTTGTAATCATCAGGACAATAAGGAGCAAATAGCTCAGCTAGAAGCCACCTTTTCCTTCTTGGATTAAACCCCATGTCCTTACAGATCTGATCATTGCAATAGATTTGCAGCAACACGCTAATGCATGATCTTTTGTAGCTCTCATTCGCATAATACTTCATGCATTTTTCCCATTTTTTCACGTCAGCTTCCATCTCTCCTATGGTTGGTAACTTAAATTTTCCAGCAAGAAAATGGGCAAGCCACTTGCTTTTCATTTCTGTTGTATACAAGAATGCAGGACTATCCGCGTATCCAAGAATTGCCAGTTGTGGGATCTGGGGATGTATGCATTCCCTGAGAGATTAAAAAAAAATCAATGTCATAAGTCAGTAGGATCGAGGACTTTGCAAACACCAAAATAGCAAGTGCATCACCAGTACCTGTAGAAGGGAGCTACTGACTCAGTGATGCATTTCTGAAAGTAGCTTGATTTGAAAATGTTCTTGAGCTTTTCATCACTTTTGTATCCGGTTGCAAAGATAACAATATCTGTTGCTATAGGGGTCTCCTCGCTATCTATAACCAAACCATTTTTGCAAAAGTTGAAACTCTGCGACTTCTTCAGGACGAGGCTTCCTTCTTCGACCTTGTCATAAAAATTGGCCGGCAACACTGTGAGCATGCATGAAGATATCTGTTTGAGGAAGCCATGTTCTGGGACCATATTGTATTTCTTCAATGGTTGCTTCCTCTTGAGATAGGCCTCCACTAATTTTGAAAATATCCACAGCTGAAACCACACATTATAGGGCGTCAATTGGATGACAGGCTGCATGTAACTATCACAGGAGGCACTATGAGTGGTTACCAGAGGTGAAAGCAAAATGACTAAGAGCCAAATGAAAAATCCTTCATCAGGCTTGTGAACCATAAACTCCGTGAAGCGATTTAAGCTTTTGAAGGTGAGTGCGATAAAGTAGTCAGGAACTATCCAATGGACAGTTCTGAATATCAGTGTGCATGGGTGATCTACACCTAATGAATCAGAACAAAATATACAATTCAGTAAGAATCTCATGATGTGAAACACTAGAACCGAGTCAGTGACAGCATCTGTATGAAGAAAGGGGTTAAGATTTCGATTCAGTCATGATCAAGAAGAAGAAAGAAAAGAGATCATTTATTTCCCTTGTAATCTATTTGTTGTCATTTTTCAAAAAACCTAACCAACAGCCTAATATAGTACAACTAGACAATCTGTTGCTATATACATTATACCATGCTCATCAATTACCATACCTATTAATTGAAGACTTCACAAACCTTGACTGATAATAAGAAATTTTCGGCAGAGACGGAAAAGTCTCGAAACATGCCTCAATCCATCAAAAGTTTCCCGAGATAGGAAATGCCACTTACCATTTCTGTCTGCAACTTCTGTCGCTATGTCCACTGCTGATTTCTGAAAGCCGATAATAGTAACCCGTTTGTTTGTAACCAACTCAGCAGCACAATCATTAGCCATTGCAGCATAATCCATAGAGTGTAAGACCTTCCCGTTAAACACTTCAGGCCCACTGTTCAAGGGAAAATCTGGTATGTTAGGCAGGTCACTGTACTTTCCAATGCAAAGGATCACAAAATCCAGTTGGCAAACCTGGAATAAGAAGATCATACAAAAAGATTGCTTAGTCCAGACATCCCAACAATTTTCTCCACCAATTTAACATCTCTAATGGTTTAATCTTGTCCCTAAATTTGCAGTAAAGCTTTACTCTGGATTCCATCTTTGTGTTCTGATGTGCTTAAGTTGTTGAACTGAATGATCCAGATCCAAATTATGCCAATCTTGGACTTAATTAAACATGAAAAGAAACTAAATAAAGAATACTAATTAACACAGTAACACTTGAAGGGAGCAAATCATAAACATTAAATCAGTGGCTTAGAATGAAATAAGCAAAAAGATCTTGATTACCTCAACTGGTGCAGTGGGATCCCTGGCATCCTGTACAGTGACATTCCATCTTCCAGTAGGAGAAAAAGGCCAACCAGTGCCACCCCACAAATCCCAAGATGGGAAATCCTCATTACCTGGTACTACATAGTCTATGCAAGTCACTTTGCAGTTAAATCTGATCCTAGGAAGGATGTTAAAGTGAACAGCATAGGCTTTAATGTACTCCATTACTTGTTCGTCATCAGGGAAAGTCTCTGTAACTGAAGGTGGCCAAGCAAAATCTGAAAACTGGTACATTTTTTTAGGTATTTGTAGCTTTGTAGACTCTATGGTTTGAGACCAGACTCCACCTATGCCACTCCTTGCTTCAAACACAATAGGGCTAAAACCCTTCTCCAGTATGTGTTTGCATGCAAGTAAGCCACTGATTCCGGCACCGATGATGGCAATCTTCTTCTCCATTTTTTGGTCCCAACTTCTGCAGGCAGGAATCACTATTATAATGGACCCTGAAATTCATCATTTCCCATGCAAACTGATAACTAAATGCTATGACGTGGTAAGCACCTGTCCTCTTTTCCTTTCTGGTGAATTGTTTAATTTGACTTGATTGAAGGAGCTAAGCACCTGAAATTCATTGATTAAACTCAACTTGAATTGATCATTAAAGCACGACTCTTGTAATAATGGATCAGCAATTTGGAGTTTCTTTTCCCTTTTCCTCTTCTCCTTGAAATAGCAACCTTTTATGTACGATATTAAAGAGAACCTCGTGGATGATTTAATACAAGAGAAAAGGCGACACGAGACAGGCTGCTGGAAACAACTATCTGTCAACCTTTTTTTCCATGGTTCTTAATAGTTACGATAATTTCAAATTCTATACATTTCCGACCATAGATTCATCTATATTCGGATTGTTATATTGACGAGATTTTTTTTTTACTTTGTTTGACAAGTGAAAGATCCGCCTATTTTGTTTTTACCTCGAATTATTTTCTAAAAAAATGATGAAAAATAGAAAGGTAATTCAATTTTTTTGGGTTTAGCCGACTATGAAGACCATGCATATATAAATTTGACATGTATATATAAATTTGATAAGTTGTTAGACTTATTATTTTTCAACTTAGCCAAGCGCTGAGCCTAGATATATATATACGAGTCTGATAAATTGCTTGACCCATTATCCCTAAACTTAACTAAGCATTGAGTCCAGACATATATATATATATATATATATATATATATATATATATATATATATATATATATATATATATATATATATATATATAGAGGTTTGATGAACTATCAGACCCAACATTTCTAGTCTCAGTTAAGTGTTAAGCTCATGGTTTTTTTACTTCAAGAATCTTGGACTTCATGATTAGACTATAAGTTAAAGATATTTTATTTATTATTGAGTCAAAATTTTTTTACTCTGATGAGTTAAAGATACCTGATCATTTTCCTTCAAAAAGATGGGTTATAAAAGTGATCATGAAAATTTTTCAAGGATGGTTTAATTTTTTTTAATTTTTTGTTGTATATTTATTCTTAAATTTTTTTTCTAAAATATAATTGTATTTTTTCTCAATTAATACTTCTTTAAGTATTTAAAATTTCTTAAAATTATCAAATAAAATATTTTGCAGGGATTCACACACCAACTATTTTGCTAGGAAAAATTAATAAGATTATCAAAATTATCCAATTATTATACAAGCCTTCATCCACAATCTCATGGGGAAAAATCGAACCTCATCTGTAATGCTTTTAGATTATGGTTGAAGCGTTTGATATTTTATAAGATGATGACAAAATCATTAAAAACCAAGTAAAACCTCTTTATAAAAACATCTTCCACGCATCACTGGCACACGATCTTCTTTTGCATCCGAACCTCACATGATATAGCAGTAAAGCAAACCCATTTATCATCTTATCAACCACAGCCAGCCTTCCATGTCCACGTTGCTTCTTTCTTTTTGATGGTCCCAGCAATGGCACCTCAGTACTATCATGGGCTCCAGCGATTTACCTGTTCCAAGCAAGCTCTTATCACTGGATTGGTCCACAAGCCCAAACACTACACTCGAGGCATCATGCTCAGAGAGGAAAGTTTTCCATTCATGTTCTTGCTGTGCTTACACACCTGGTCTGTTATTAATAAAATAAAATACATATTGCATTAAATGTTCGTATTGGAAGCAGAGAAATTTTATTTAGATTGACAACCATATTCAATATTTTTAAATATACGAACACGAATCGGTTTTATCTTTCAATTCAATGTTGATTTACAGTTTACTAGTAGTGTTTCCCTTTGAAATGCTTCCCATGGCCTTTGCCTGCTCCTTCAGGACATATTTTTGCACCTTCCCAGTTGAAGTCTTTGGCAATTCCTGAAACACAACAGTTCGAGGTGTCATGTAGTGGGGCAAGTGATCTCTACAAAATTTGATAAGTTCTTCTGCGTTGGCATTGCATCCTTCCTTCAACTTCACAAATGCACAAGGTGTTTCTCCCCAGTAATCATCAGGTCTTCCTACTATAGCTGCTTCCAGAACTGCAGGATGACTAAAAAGTGCAGACTCCACCTCAATTGAGCTGATGTTTTCGCCCCCGGAGATTATAATGTCCTTTGATCGATCCTTTAGCTCTATATAACCATCAGGATGTTTCACCCCTAAATCTCCACTCCTAAACCATCCACCACTGAATGCATCTTTTGTTGCTTCCAAATTTTTCAAATATCCATTCATCACAGTATTGCCTCTAAACATAACCTCACCCATGGTTTTTGCATCTGCTGGTACACTCTTCATGGTAACAGGATCTTTTATATCAAGTTCCTCCAACCCAAGATGTTGCACCCCTTGACGGGACTTGATCTTTGCTTGAGCTTCTGGAGTTAGGGAAGCCCATTCAGGTTTCCATGCGCAAACTGTGCCAGGACCATAGGTTTCTGTCAAACCATATGAGTGAGTCACATGAAATCCTAATTCTTCCATCTTGAATAGCACATGAGATGGTGGGGGTGCACCTCCTGTCATGACCGCCACTTTTCCTGGAAGAGGCCTTTTTTCACTAGCTGATGCATTTATTATCATGTTCAGAACTGTTGGTGCACCACTCATGTGAGTAACCTTGTGCTGAGCAATATTTTCAAATATGTCTCTTGCAGTGACATATCTCTGGCAAACATTCGTACCACCCTGTGCAGCCACAGCCCAAGTAAGACACCAACCATTGCAATGAAACATGGGGACGCACCATAGATATACAGGCATTGCACTCATGTCATTTAGAAGAGCAGCAGCAAGAGAATTAAGATAAGCTCCTCTATGGCTATAAATAACACCTTTTGGACTTGATGTAGTGCCTGAAGTATAATTAAGCGAAATGGGATCCCATTCATCTCGTGGCCGTCTAACTTCGAAGTCCAATTTTCCCTTTTCCAAAAGACTCTCATATTCCAAAATTCCAGGGGAGGAAATGGCAGCCGGCTGACCACACTCTGGGATTAAGACAAGAAGTGGCAGCTTGGTTTTTCTCTCTGAGAGAATCTCGAGTGCTCCTTGAGCAATTGGGACACATTGGTAGTCTACAAAAATAAGTTTAGCCTCTGAGTGTTTCAGCAAGACAGACAACATTGAAGAATCATGGCGCACATTAAGTGTACACAAAACTGCCCCAGACATCGGAACACCGAAATGTAGCTCATACATTGCTGGAATATTTGGGGCCAATGCAGCAACCTGCTCAGATTTCTAGACATTAATGTTTGACAGATATTTACATTATTTTCATTAAAGTGCAGAGATTAAAGAAACTAATAACCTTGAATAGATTAAGAAGAAACATACAAGAACAAGTAATGTAATTTCTTTTGCAGAAACGCACCACTTTTTTACCATCGAAGAGGGTATATTTATTTCAAGACAATATCCCAAGTCTCTTGAAATTCCCATAATTTAAGATGTTGAATTATTTTATTGGGTTTTAGACCAAACACCAGCAACCATCTGGTGAAACAAACCCTGGATACATCATGGCAACTTGTATCAAAGTGAACCCAGAAAGGGAATCCTATGTGGTCCATTAAAGAGCAGTGTAAGCTATGCATGTATAAAATTCTTCATTTAGCATTCACCGAATTAGATGTTGAAACAAAAAAATTATCCCTTTCTTCCCTTATCAATCATGATCTCTGGCATTCTGTATGGTGGTAGACATTGACAAGCAGCCGCGATTTATTCAAGTTCTGGGCCAAATATATACATCTAAACAAAAATCATGGTGAACCACAAATGGCAAAACAGACAAATTCTATCAAGTTTAACAATTAATTCAGATTAAATTAAACATAAAATTCAACCAGAAGCCAATTTCATGCCTCGAATTTCCATTTCAAAAAGAAAAAAATTAAAAATTTTCCAATATTTTGAGATACAAATCCAAAAATTGTCAGCAAATCAGAACAAAAACGCTTTAAAACGAGAGAAAAAAATTTAAAGAAGATAGAAACAGAGTAGCAGCTAGTAGTTACCACATCACCAGGGGAAATTCCGAGATGGGCAAGAGCAGAAGCGAGTCTGACGCACCTCTCATGGGTCTCCTTCCATGTGTACTTGATGTCACCATAGGCAACAGAGACTCTGTCCCTGTAAACAATGGCTGAGCGTTCAAGAAAGCTGATTGGAGTCAAAGGGACGTAGTTAGCTGAGCACTTGACCATGCCCTCCATTTCTTACTCCAAAATTATCACTTTCTCCCTTGGTTTTTGGTGTTTCTGTTTATTATCAGAATCAGACCGAGCCTGTCCACCTTAATAACTCGTGGCGGGCAACGCACTAACTAGCACTTCTTTTACTGCTGCTCCGACACAAACAACGTTGCCCCTGGAAAAAAAAGAAGATTTTGTTATAGCTATAATTTTAAATTTATTTTCTTAATTAACATATAATATAGTTTTATACGGGTTTCATTAAAAATTATCTCTTAAAATTTTAGTTAAAAAATTATAATTTGTAGATTTTTTAAAATTTATTTTCTTGAATGGTAATCATAAAATCTACCATGATAGTTAACATTCACTAACAATATAAGGTATTATCATTTTTTTTTCTATCTCTTGTTGAGTTTTCGTGCACCACCATTAATTTAATTTATTTAAAACATCTATTGCGTGGAAAGGATTATTTTTTTATTCATAAAAAAATAATTAATAAAAAAAGAGAGAGAAGAAATTCACTTACTAGTGGAGGATCAAGTTTAATGGGCTCTTACTCAAAAGCTGAGAGTTCTATTTCATTGTTTTATCTTTCGAGTGTCCAATATATATCAGCCTTTAGAACTTCTGTCAGGGAAGCTCTTCGTTAGATAATTAATGAATTGCATCATTGGGTTCATGTGACCTTGAGCAGGATGGCCAGCACATGACTCTTACTCGTTCTTCCTTGCTTCTCCATCTCTCTAATTAACCTAGTCTGTCTTTTTGCTTCTCATTCTCTTGAGTAGGACCACTCGATCGGCATGTATGTCTGCATGCATGTTGTGTCCAAATTGTGTGCTTCGAAGCAGCAATTGCTATTGTGATTAGATTGGGTTGGCTACGTAATCGCATACGTATTCATATTCTAGCTTTTGACGTGTCACAATATGAGTGGAAGGGATCAAGGTAGCCGGTCTCTACTATCTTCAGAGCTGGACTGAAGTAGTCAAGATACATTCGATCTCTGAAATCAGGTCTGATATCGAATGCTAGACATGACTTGTAACGTGTTGCTCACGTGTTTTGATGGACTAGATGTATAATGGGTTCGTGTTGATTATTACTTTAAAAAGTCTTTCTTACACTAAGTAGTCATCATTTCATTTTTTTCTTTTTGTTTGGAAGAAATTAAAGCTTGGATTAACCTACAACCTGAGCCTACGAACAGACCGATCCTCGAGTTGAATATTGTATCTAGTTGTATTTCTTGAATCAGTTTTGTAGAAGAAAGAATATTAGTGAACAAGATATGGAGGGGTCATACACCTTGTCTGCTTTTTTTGTTTTTGAACATCGAATTGAACAGATAGTATTTCATTCAGCTGGGAAATCTTTTACAGGAGCCAATGAGCTCAGGAGGTGGCCTTACAGTCCAGTCCAGAGGACAGTGATTGGGCCATAGTCATGATCTAGATGTCATGTTACCATACATATTGTCTGGGTTCTTCATCATCCAGCCACGTTCTAGATGTCTTTTGTGTAAACTTGAAGGCATGCATGGTGCCGTAATTGCAAATGCTCTTGAATACTGCTACAATACCTTCACGTGGAGTTTTTCAAGAAAACCTCCTTTGCGAATCTCTGGATTACGCAGTCTCTCTTCTAGCAAGGCAGTTATTAGTTTTATTGCCCTCTATTGGTTCTGCACATAATCATAAACAGCAAGTGACTCGAATGAAGCCTGTAAGATGGGCAAACGTTTTCTAAAATAATTACCTTTTTAAACATCTCTGAAATTGCAGTACCAGGACTATTCAAGGTGATTGACATGAGTCCTTGCAAGAAGTTGATGTGAGACAGTGATGGTACTGCTAAATTTATGTTTATTACTACGAGTCTTGTAGTGAGGCATCGAAAAACCAGTGCCTATGATGCTTCACTCCATCTATCTAGAATTAGAACTTTGTAATTCAAAACGTAATAATACATTAAGCTCCAATGATTTACAGTTGAACTGGCACTTTTCACTTCGATGGTCGGTCGATTCGACCAATCCTGCAATGCTTGGCTTATAGCAGTTTCTAACTATGGCCGCAGCTTATCTTTGGGGGGCTAGGGCCAAAATAGGCCAAGACTAAGTTCCTGAGCTATTTTTGTATGGAGCCATGTTTTGAAATGAGATTGATGCAGCTTCTTGACGAGAAGAAGCTTGGCAAAGGAACCCATATACCATCTCTCAACCAACTTTCCTTCTTGTTGAAGAAGGAAATTGATGGAATCAGGATCCGATGATACAATCACTGGCCGACCCACCAGGCTGGTTCGAAATAGGGAACCATATCTGCAATCACAAAAAAGAGAAAATGAAGGCCAAAAATCAACCATTAGAGTAGAAATTAAGCCTAGTCAACGTGGGGAAAAAAAAACAAGAGGACTATTTTTCTGCTCACTTTCACGTTCTCTCCTTGATAAAATTTTGGATGCCTGGTGACTTGCTTGGAATAAGAAACTGCATGGTCTCCCCAACACATGGGGAGCCCATGGATCCAGGTGTAGCCTTTTCCTTTTCTCTCAGTCTGGCCCATAAAATAAGCAAGCCCAATTTCATTATATCAAAATAGTGGGCCCAAAACCCAATTGACCAGTGACATCAAAATAAATAATGATCCAATGAAATGCAGGGCAGCAACTGGTGCAAAAAAAGAAAGTAAATGCAAAATCCGAACATTTTAAGGAAAGAAATCATTGTCATACCTTAACCGTCAGATCAAGAATATGACCGTTGAGCAGCTCCCCTATATGAATTCAAACACGGAGTCCACAGAACCCTACAACACACAGAGAAGGAATCAGACAAAAAGTGGAGCCTCTACTTTAAACAATTCAAATCAAAAGGCAAATCATCTCCATCTCTCTCCAGTCATCACAAGATTATCATCATCTTTAACTCTCTTTCTTTAACTCTCTCCAGTCTTTAATTTCCTGTCATCACAAGAACACCATCATCATCTTTAACTCTCTTTCTTTATACACAGTTTTCTTTGAAGAAACCTCTCTCAAAATGTCAAGGATGAGAACCGATCGCAAGCCTCCACTTGCTAAATCCCCCATCAGGATCCGTCCTCGCCGTGTTCTTCGATCCGAATCCACCACTTTGCAAACTCCTCCTGGTGAGCTTATCATTCGTTGTTGTTGTTTATGGTTTTTGTTTCTTCTGGTGAGCTTATCATTCGTTGTTGTTGTTTTGGTTGTATCAGGTTCTTTGACTAAGTCCCAGAAACCAAACCGAAAATTGGACACGGAAGATTCTGATCTCCGCCCCGAATACCATTCAATATCCTGCGAATTGCGTGCTTTAGCGAAGATGGTTCGCGATGAATTTGGAAATGGGGAGTCAACTAATGGTGGGGTCGGTAAAAGTTTGAGTGCAAATTCTAGTCCTTTGTTTGAGAGGGGGAGGTTTTATGAGGAGTATTCTGCTAGGAGAAATGACAGGCTGAAGAGAAAGAAAGGAGACACAGGAGATGATGTGAAGACTCCTTATAATCTTGGAGTTACTGTTGAGTCGTCGAAAAGGAGGTATACAAGGAAGCTTGAGAGCGCAAGGAAATCTGTATCTGATGCTTGCCTTGTGGAGAGAAATGAGACTCCAAGGTACCTGTTGAGGAGCATGAATAAGGAGAACAAGAAACCTCCTTTGCCTGTTTACAGCTTTGAGAAATCTGTGCTTGCAGGTGAAAGGAAAGTTGCTGCTCGCAAGGTTAGGAAAATCTGAATGTCAGAATTGGGTTTTGAAGATGGTTTTATTGATTTTTGAATTTTCTCTGGGGATTTTCTTTGTAAGGGAAACTGGATCTTCATTTATTTATGAAGTATCATTGTTTCAAGGAAATGTTTGTTTGTTTCTGGTAAATAATTCTGATGCATGAGATGATAGGATTACTATCAGCTGGCTGTATTTTTCTCCAGAAACTTGGCTGGGGGAATGAATTTGTTTAGAAATTGCAGTCCTTGTTAACCAAATAATGGTATCCTGCAAATATCACGAACTTCATTAACTCTCCTTTTTCAAAATGGTCCAAGAGAATCACATAGACAGACTTTTTTCCATTTTGAAGAAGATTAATTAATTTGTGGATGTAGGAGAAGCAAATTGTCTAATAATAAAGTGGGTAAAGCTGTACCATAAGATAGTTGACAACATGAGGTGCTTGGTTGTTACAATTCATTTTTCCTATCACAATTCACAGTAGCATGAGCCTCAATACCCACGACCATGACATGGATTTTGGGAATAAATACAGTAGCTGGTCGAGATTTTAGCAACCACGGAGGAACATACATGAAAAGGAGTTTCTTGCAATAAATCTGTTAAATACTGGCAATTTCTTCCCTTGAATATTGACAAAAAAGTTTGCAAATGTGTATATTTAAATCAAACAACTCCCAAAAAACAAGAGCTAATGTGATAACAATTCTACTTTGAATCCAAAACCTATTTCTGTCTGAGGAAACAAGCCAACAAATCTTTGCAAAATTAAGAAGGATCGTGTGCAAGTGCGCGCGCAAGGTGTTACAAAACCGATCGTGTTGATAAGAATGGCGTTGCTTCTCATGTTGTAACCAGAAGATATGCAAGGCCTTTCAAATATTCAACAATTTCAGAACCTCCTAGCTTTGAACTCCCAAATACTCTATCAACGAAGGTAATTGGAACCTGTGACAAATTCATAACCAAAATCAACCAAGGCTGAGGATCACTGCGCAATTTCAGATACAGGGTAGTCTGCAGTTAAAAATTTCAAAACAGAAAACAAACAGCAAAACGATACATGAAATAGAACCATTGTATGATGAGTATAAAGGGAGAAAACAGTTAACAGAGAAAATATGCAATACAATAAAAAGAGGTTGTTAACCCTACCACTTTTGGAAATATCTAGAGTTTATCTAGCCATGTCCTAACTATTCAGAATTCAATTGGAATTTTACTGTTCAACAAATACTATTGTCCAGCAGGCATAATGACAAGAATATACACGCTATATGAACAGGGCATTGAAACATTTATGGAACAGGGTAAGCATCGGCATCTCCTGATCTATGTAGTTGTTCACGCCACAACCAAGAAGACGAGCATAAATCAAGATGTGTTACCATGCACGCATGAAATGTGTATCTCAAAACTCAAGACAATCAAGCTGGTGAGAGCAGTCACAATATTGTATTAACTGAAATGTGCGCGCGAGTGTTGATTACACAGGTAGTGTATGTTGATTTTAATGATAAACCACAATAATGTGAAATATAACACTACCTCTTCAATTTGGTAGCCTTTTCTGGACGCCCGAACAATCATCTCCATTTGAAAGACATATCCCTTGCTAACCACAGAACTGATGATATCTTCAAGCACTGATTTCTTATAAAGCCTTCAAGAATGAAGAAATCTCAGTTATAAATTCACCAAGTATCACACACTGAATGAATGAAAACCATAAACAAATTCATATACCTGAAAGATCCTGTCAAATCAGATACACCAGGCCACAGAAGTGTTTGAGCAAGAACATTAGCTCCCCTACTAGTTAGCTTGCGCATCAGATTCCACCCATGTACACCTCCCCCTTTAACATACCGAGTTCCAGTAACTATGCTCGCACCAGTTTCCAACTGCTTCCTAATGGCATATCAAGGGAGGAAATGCCAGAAAACTTTAGGACATCAGCACCCAAGGTCTAATGCAAGAGCATACAAGTGTACGTTGGAAAAGGTTTCTTACTTGATAAAGCTTGGCAAGTACTTTGGCTGCAAAATGTAAAGCACACGGATCAGGTTAACAGAACAAGCTACTATACTCACTTCCAATTCCAACCATGATGCACAAAAATCTAAACAAACAGCTAAAGCTGGTATGGCCAATATTATCTTTTTTGTTTGAATTTTTTTTATTCCATTCCTCTATGGAAGGACGGGGCTTTTCAAGTAAGATAAACACAAACATGCAGAAGTTCCTGAAAAAAAAATATCTAACAGGAGATGCCCATAAACATAGACTATCACCAAGAAGCTTCAGTTACTCAAAAGTTACTAGTCAGAATTAAATAGCAAACACCCACCTAAAAGTAACAGCCGTTAAGTAATACTTACATGGTGAGATAGATCAGCATCCATGATGACAACAAAATTCCCAGACGCATGCTTCAACCCATGAATGTAAGCCGTGCCTAACAATATAAACACACATCAAGAACCATTATTTTCATTTCTTTCTATCATCAATCATAAAGACAATGCTATTTACCTAATCCAAGCTTCTTCGCTCTAGGTCTTAACAACTGCATCATCATCAAAATCAAAGAGAGATAATTAAACCCAAAAATGAGAATTAATATGCCGCATTGAAAAAGTCTAAAAGGGACAAACTTTTTATTGTTATGATACACTTACAATGCGATCTTCGCCATATACTTTCTGTAACTGTTTTACAACTTCTTGAGTACCATCAGGACTCCCATCGTCCACAACGATAATTTCGAACTCAACATCCCTAAATCAATCATGAAAACACAATATACACAATAATTGAATCATTTCTAGGGTTAAAATTCGAAGCATACAGTTCGCGAATAAAAGCAATGAATCAGAGAGAGAGAGAGAGACTGGGGAGTGAAATTACTGGAGATGTTTAAAGATGAGATAAACGATGAGTGCAATGTTGAGACGCTCGTTGTACGTTGGGACTATTATACTGTATCTGTTGTTCTTCTCCATTTTTGTTCGATCGTGAACCCTAATTTTACAGAAATTTTGAAGGAAATATTAAAGTACGAGGGAATGAGTCTTCCGGTGAGAGTCCAAGGTTGTGAACTTTGTGATGATCGAGGGACGGAGGAAAGCTCTGGGTTCGTGGTCTGGTTGCTTCAAGATGGGCTGAAGTGGAGGCACTTTTGAGCATAGTCGTGGGTCGATCTTCGGTGGGCTAGACCCATCAAAGAAGGTTGTCAGGAATTCAAAAACATAATTATTAAACTCAGATTAGCCTAATAACCTATTAACTTATTTGGCATGGTCATGCCAAGTTTTTATTTGATTTTAATTTAAATATTGATTTAATTAAACCCAACCCGAATGACTTGACGGAGGTTATTTTGTGACGTGACATGGATCAAGTGATTTAACCGAGTCAGACGATTTAAAGTAAATATGGTAATTTTTTATGGATTTTAACTCGAGGTGATAACGTGCAACAATTGCATGAGTGCTTGTAGCAATCACGTCAGGGGATTTTACTCGGGATATTACTACAACGATTTATTTGATGTATACACACACACACACACACATGTGAATATTTCACAGGTTTATTGCCTCGAGTGTAGTTAAGAGCAATCTTATTTATTTACAGCAGCATACTTGTACAACTGTACAAGAGCCATACAAATCTCTTCAGAATGATCGAGGAAGCCTCATATAAACGTAGTTATTCTTATGGTGAAAATTAAGAGGTGTCATCCGATGTTGGATGAAGATTCTTAATCATCCGATGCATCATCCCCAAAATCTTCAACTTCAAAGTTTACTGTCTTGCTAAGTCCACCACCATCACCATCACCATCCACCAAGTGTGGTTTTCCGACCTTAGCCTGACTGGCAGCTTCTTCAACATCCTCTTGCTCTGGTATAACATCAGCAGCTAATATCTCATTCAAGCCCATCTCATCATCATCATCATCATGGCTCTCTTCGACTCTATAGTAAACCTTTAGAGGAGGGTGATTTAAACAAGAAAAAACTGCTCTTAGATTTCATCTTTAAGCACAAAAACCCTAAAGAATGTATCAACTTGTTCAAGAACAACTCGAGTCAAGCTCAAGTAGATCACTTGTATGACTATAGTTGCTCAAGTTTGTACCCTTTTCCAGATGAGACTAGTAAGGAACACAGATAGACATAATAACATCATATATGTAAATCTAAAGTACAATGAAATAGAACTCACCACACATGTGCGGGCTGGCGAGAGTACTTTGAAGGAGTTGGGACGATTGTTGAAATTTGTTTCAGGTACTCCTGGTATCCCTTCAGGAGATGTGAAATGGTCTGCATCATGGCCCACCTGACAGATTAATTAACAGAACATCACGAAGATATCAAAACAACTAATGAAGAGGATACTGTGTTAAGTCCGTTCCTAGTTCCTACAAAGACCCAATTTCCCTATCTTTACAATTTTTTCCTCGTCTACACCCTTCAAATAAGGATGGTCTTTCCCACTACTTACAGGATACAAAGATCAGTCGTGTAGCCATAAGTCAATGTTTTAAAGATAGAGTGAAAAATGAAGTTTTGAGTATTCACTTCTACTTTTCCCATTTGGTTGTCAATTCTAAATAATCATGCACATGTTTTCTTACTCTTCCATGTCCACCAAATTCCAAGGCATCACTGTCCAGTGCAACTCTATACTTCCCGGGCAAGTCACACCCAACCTTATACCTGTACATACAGAGTACAACTCAGAGAATTACAACATCTGAATAATTTACCATCAGAATCTTGGAACTGTTTTCAACTTCGCAATACATGCAGTCTGCTGCCAATCATTCTGTACGGAACTACACCCACAGTCTACACATGTGAAAACAACTCTTCTGCTAATTGAAACACGTACCCATCATATGTTTTTTCCGGATGAAAATTGAACACAAAAACCAGATCTCCACGCTCAAAGACAATAACCTGTAATGTGTAACAGGTAATCAATTTCATGAATGAAATGATGAAATAGGTTATATATAAAAGACTTGGAAAAAACCATCCTTGCAACACCTTCGAACTCTTATCTCCCTGATTCAACTTGGTTAATGCACCTCTTAAATAAGACACAAAACAGATATCTATTAGACAGGATAGCTGTACCTTATCTTCTTCATTTGTACTGCTCACAATCTGCTTCGTAGATGCTAGGAATGAGTATTTTTCATCAAGCAAATTCATAGCTCTGTCAAATGCATTCATGAACTGAACCAGTGTGGGGGCACAAAAGAAAATGATGTAAATACACATTGAAAACAGTAAAAGATTACATACAACCAATGAGACAGACAATAATAAGATCAGCTGAGACATGCTATGTGCATCCAGCTTATCACATTTCTCCTCTCTTATCTCATGCAGTTATCTAGTAACCTCGTATGCTTCTTGAAAAAGTTTGTCGGTAGTGGCTTTTGTCCAAGAAAGATATGGATGTTCCTCAGTCTATGAATTACTTTTACACTTAAAAATAAATAAAAAAATTAAGTTCCAGAGGTATTTAGACATTTCAAGTATCAAGGTCAACATTTTGCTTTTGATATCTGGAAAGCCATAATTAGAAGACTCGGGACACCTTAATAAAGAGGTAGTAAAATTGATGAAAATGAGATCTCAAACCTTGTATCTTAAGTGTTCCATGTCCGCAAGATTCCATTGGCGTCTACACATTTCGTAACTCCATCCATTGCCTTCTCTGGGGAAGTCAATCCACTCAGGATGCCCAAACTATAAGAAGCATTGGTAGCAATTAACACAAGGATTAGACACAAATAGAATACCTGATTTTTAAGCAAAAGAGAAGGAAAGAGTTTCTCCAATTCAGTGTTAGATAAGAGAAGAAAAGATCCAGGTATTTAAAATGTTAGCAAATTAGTATATCTTATTTGGGGTATGCGCTCTTGTTGGTAAAGCCTTTAATCACATTTACTTTAAAGCAATGTCAAAGGAACATACAGCTCAACCTTACATAATCTAAAAGACTCTGTTTGTTGAAGAATTTAAAATGTTAATAACATGATCCATGTTTATTATACAAGAAGATATCTAGGTCTGGCAATTCAGTTGCCCCAGGAATACAGAATGAGCTTGTGTGCTTACTTCATTTCCCATAAAATTAAGGTACCCCTCGCCACCTAGTGCCATAGTTATAAAATGTATCATCTGCAAAATACAATTACAATAATGAGAACAAAGAAAACATAATAATATTAATCATTGAGCTGGATCCAATTTACAAATTTTTATACCAGTGGTTTCCTGGGCCAAAAACAAGAAACAGCGTCTCAAGCATAGCCATATAATGTTTTTGACTTGGAAAATCAAAGAGCTGAGCCTAAATGAGTTTAAGGTCACAGGGATGGGCAGACAAAAGCACATTTAGGGAAAGAAAGAGAAGTTACTGTTGGAGCATGAACTGAGGAGAGTGATCTGACATATTATCATACCTTATGAAGAGCAATCCCTCGATCAACAGCAGGTGGTGCCTCTGTCAAACAAGACATGCCAGAATACATTTCTTTATCCATCAGGATGAAGGCAATAGTCTTGTCACCTACAATGGACTGCAGAATGAAGACACCATTTTCTTGAGAAGGACATGAAGGTAAAAGTGGACAAGAATGAGAAAGATATCATGCAGGGTAACAAATATAACTAGAAGTATCTGACTACAATAAGTCTAACTACAGAAGAAGACAAACTGGAAAGTTCAAGACATCATACCTGGTCATGGCTCTCGGCATAAGCAACACATTTCTCAGTATATCTCCTATTAGTTAAGCTCCGGGAGATTTCATTCATTGACCACTCTAGATCACTCTTGTTTTTCAAGTAATCAATCCATTTGTCAGGGATGGCCATTGCCAGGCGGTAGTCAAATCCAACTCCCCCCTCAGAGACTGGACAACCAAGTCCAGGCATACCAGAAACATCTTCAGCAATCACTGTTGCATCTGGCAAGATATTATGTATCAGATAATTAGCCAGCATTAAGTAAACAACAGCATCAACATCTGTTGCCTCACTGAAGTACTCATTATAATCTCCCGTGAATGCCATGTTGATTCCATGGTGATGGTACAGCATAGAAGTTACTCCATCAAATCGAAACCCATCAAATTTGAACTCCTCAAGCCACCATCTCAAGTTGGATAACAGGAAGCGAAGAACTTCCCAATTAGCATAATTAAAGAGTCTACTGTCCCATAAATTATGGTAGCCTTGATCTCCAGTGTGAAAATAGGACTCTTGAGCACCTTGGCCAATGTCAAAACCATTGAGACCATCAGTGACATTGTTACTTGCATGACTGTGGACAACATCCATCAGGACACGTAGACCCAAGCTATGGGCTTTATCAATTAAATACTTGAGGTCTTCAGGATTTCCAGATCTGCTGCTAACAGCAAAAAAGTTCGTAACATGATAACCAAACGATGCATAATAGGAATGCTCGATTACTGCCATTAGTTGTACTGTGTTGTAGTTATTTGCTCGTATACGAGGCAAAACATTATCAGCAAATTCTCTGTAGGAATTAACACGGGGTTCTGAGCTACTCATTCCAACATGAGCCTCATATATGCGTGGGGCATTGGGTTTGGGAGGCCGCGGGAACTTAAATTCATACCTGTATGTTCATAGAAGAAATAGCTCGATGAAGGAAAATTCAAGAGAACAACCAAGAGGATTCCTTGTTCTGACAAGTCTAGACCTCAATGATGGTATCAAGGTGATCTACAATTGTATGATTCTTGGAAAATCTAACAGGCCATAATTTGGATTAATAGCATCTAATAGATTAAGCATACAACTATAATAGGGTATGCCAAACACAAGTAATTGGTACCTTTCTGAAGTTGGTGGGTCCCAGTACACACCATCATATGGTGCTCCAAAACTTGCAGGATCCACAGTGGCATATTTAATCCAAGCAGGTATTCGATCAACCCAAACTCCATTACCTTGCATGAATCGGAACTTGACCCTTGAATTGTGAGGAATTGCTGGATTTCCACCAGAATCAGGTATTTTAATACTCCAAACACCAAATTCATTCTTTTCCATCCTGTGGTTGGAGCCATCCCATCCATTGAAGTCCCCGATAATCTGTGCTTCCCTGCACCATGCAAAAGATAGCTTCCAATTACACAAACAATGACTAACAAAGTTGTAGTTCAAATTCTCAAAAGAACAAAAACACTCACTGAGCTGCAGGGGCCCACTCACGGTAGACAATGCCTCCTTCATCTCTATTAAATCCAAATTTCTGATATCCTACATGATGCAATCAGAAGAGTTCAGCACTGATAAAGAGACCAGTAATCAAATGGAAAAAGATAACAAATCTGCTAAACATAGAAAGACAAAAGAACATAAATCTAGGATCCAACCAACAGATTAATAGGTTTATCAAATTTCCATTCAACATTTTGATCTTGACTTCCAAGCAAAAATCACGTGCTAAAGTGAATTTAATGAAAGTGATCACAAAATTGTCCCATTTAAAAGGAAAACTTCAGGTATCAGTTAAATGTGCTGCACCTCAAATGCACAATGTGCAAATACACATTGTCCAACAGTTCAGAAAGGTTTATGTATATGTTGAAAATGAAATCAGAAGGAATGATACTGAAAATTACCAAGTGCAAATTCCTCAAGACCTCCTTCGTATCTTTCAATGAGCTTTTTCTGATCTACATATCTTTTCATTCTATATCTGAAGTGATCTTTAAATGATTCCAACCCAGGATCAATGCTTACAAGACCGATATTTTCCATGCCATCCCCAACGGTTGTCATTGTTGGGTCATCTGTCAAAACCGCTGATATAGCGAAACCATGGCGAACCTTTCAATGAAAAAAAATGCATTATGTCAAGACATTTAAGAATATTGCACTCATAAATTAGAGTTAAAAGGAAACCATCTTGGAAACAAGTGGTGGCCGAACTAAATTCTCCTGTTTTACAGCCTAAGAAAGATTTTTGTACCATATTATCTACTCTTCATTAAGAGAAAGAGCCACCAAGTCTCCAAAAAAATTGTTTCATTTCTGAACATTTTCAAAAATTATATAGATTTGTTCCTATCAGAAACCAGCTCATACGAAAACATTAGAAGCTTACAGGCATTCAATTCAATGTCCATGCTCAAATTTCCAAACATACCCTATCATTATTTGAGATTCTTAATGGAAAACAAAATCTGCTGTGACAAAGCAATTTCTTAGACCCCCCAGAAGGCGGTCTAACTGGCTTCTCTTTTGCAGTGCATCTTTTATACCTTATAGCCTGTCAAAGAAACAGGAAATATATTATTATGCATAAATCACTAGAAAAAACACCATCTTTACACAGCTTGAAAACATAACAAAAAGGGATGATTTTTCAAATCAAATACTTTTCAATTTCCAAAAAACCCAGAAAAAAACCAATGAAGACACCATAAAAGATTCCAACAAGAAGCAGTCCAGTCACTCGCACGTACAAAAACAAGTAAAAAATGCTAAAAAAATCTCAGAATGCAAAAAGAAACGCATACCCATTTGGAATTCTTAGCCACAGAAGGCGACAAAGGAGGTGCTGGCAATAGACCTGAAGAAGAACCTAACATCTTTGCTCCAAACTCAGTTTTTCTGCTTCATTTCTTCTTTCTCCCTCTAAGCAAAGGAAACAAGAGAGAGAGCTTTAAATTCAGTGAGAAAAAAAACGATCGTAATCATAGCATCTCCACCGACATGTATGAATGGTGTCCCAGATTAGGAAGATATCCAACCGTTGATTAGGTGGCCCGCGCTGATTATAAATTATTGTGTACCCACTTATCCCATGATTTGGATTTTGAATTTGCTTTTTAACAAAGAAACGAACAACAGAGAGCAAAGCATATACTCCCACGTGAAAGCTCACTCGCCGTGAAAAATATCACGAATCAGGAGTTGCCACAAAAGAAGTTTGATCGGACGGCAGTCGATTATATCATAATTTATAAAGTACAGTTATCACATCATGCGGTCACCTCTCAATTCAAAATCTTGTTTGAGCCTGGTTTTTTTAACCATTTTAGACGATGGATTGATTAAAATCGAATAACTCGAAAAATCAATTCATAATCGTGCTATCTTTAAAAGTTTGTTGTTATTGTTTTTTAAAATATTTTTATTTTAAAATATATTAAAATAATATTTTTTTATTTTAAAATTTATTTTTATATTATTAAACCAAAAAAATTAATTTTTTAAAAAAATATAGTTAAACTAGAAAGTCAATTACTTTAACCATCAAATTCTAATGAGATGGTGCTTGGGAAATGTGATAACGATTATTTTTCAAAGTATTTTTTATCTAGAAATGTATTAAAATAATATTTTTTATTTCTTTAAAATTATTTTTGACATCAAACATCAAAATAATCTGAAAACATAAAAAAATTTAAAACAAAAAAAATTAATTTTCATAGAACACGGTGCAAGACATTATCTGATCAACTTTAAAGATATGTTTTTAGTTTTCATATTCAAAACAAAATTGTTTAATTTTTTCAGATTTTCATTTAAAATAACATTATTTCGTTTGCCAAAAAAATCAAGCTAGAACATAAAAGCTTTAGTTGCATATTGTTGGGAGTTAGTGCAAAGTCCAAAACCTACAAGTTTTATGATTTAGTGTCAAAAAGGATTGTGGTGAGCTAAGATGTAAGATTTGCCAAAAAAATAAAAGAATAAAGAAGCGATGACTGATTCTTCAAATAATGTGAATGAAGAGAGCTCGTTTAGCTCTAGTTAAGAAGGATATGAAGAAAGGATTAGAAGACCAGTCTAGATGAATGATTACAAAAGCAATGAAGGCTTATCTAAAGAAGATGATGTGACTGATTTGGTATTCTTTGCATCTACCGACCCTATGTATTTTGAAGAAGCAGTAAAACATGAGAAGTGAAGAGCAGTTATGGACTCTGAGATGAAGTCCATTAAGAAGAACAAAACTTGGGTATTGACTGATCTATCATGTAGCACCCCACTAGCAAGATATTATCTGTTTTGGCCCATAGGCCTCACGGATTTGTTCTTGGCAGCCACACATAGCCCCAAAATGTGTTCTACTAGTCAAGGTGAGCATGCTCATATAAGGCATTTCCCCGAGTCCTCATTCGCCGATGTGAGATATTACAATCCACCCCTTTAAAGAGCTCGACGACCCCATCGACACCATCTGACAGCCGGTGAGTCAGGCTCTCAAAACACGTTCGTGAGGCCTGTGGACCAAAGCAGATAATATCCTACTAATGGGGTGGGATGTTACATATCAGCTGATACCAAAAAGATTAATGTTTAAGTGGGTCTGTAAGACGAAACTTAACTAAAATTGGGAGCTCAAAAAGCATAAAACACGTCTAGTAGCTAATGGTTATGCATAGCAGTATGGAGTCAATTATATCAAAGTATTTGCTCCAATGACAATGATGGATACATTATATATAATTATTGCTCTTACTGCATAAAGAGGCTGGATAATGTATCAATTAGATGTAAAGTCAAGATTTCTACAAGGTGAGTTAAATGAGGATGTGTTCGTGGAACAACCAAAGGGTTATTAGAAGAAAAACAATGCAAACGAAGTGTATAAATTGAAAAGGACTTTATACGGGTTGAAGTAAGCTCCACGAGCATGGTTCAACTAAATAAAAGCTTATTTTTATAAATGAGAGGTTTGAAAAATGTCATAGCAAACATACCTTGTTTGTCAAGGTAAGTAAATAAGGTAAAATCTTGATTGTCAGTATCTACGTTGATGATCTTATTTTTATTTGGGATAATGAGTCTATGATTAAAGATTTTAAAAATTTGATGATGAATGAATTTGATATGTCCAATCTTAGAATGATGAGATACTTTCTTAGTATTAAAGTACTGCAAAGAGATGATAAGATCTTTATTTGTCAAAAGAAGTATGCTATGAAGGTGATGAGGAGATTTGATATGGAATAAAGCAACTTGGTGCTTAATCTAGTAGTTCCAAGTTTTAAATTTTGCAAAGATATAAATGGAGTTAAGGTGGATGCAAATTTCTTTAAAAAAATGGGAGGTAAGTTGATGTATTTAACGAGTATTAGACCTGATCTAATGCTTGTGGTTAGTCTCATTAGTCAATATATGGGGCAACCAACTTTGTTGCATTTACAAGTAGAAAGATGGTGTTAAGATGTTTGAGAGGAACAAACGATTATGGGATTTTCTACAAGAAAAGATGGAGTGAAAATTTAGTGGCTTATACTGATAGCGATTACGTTGGTGATCTGGAAGACAAAAAAACACTTCAGGCTATGTCTTTTTTATGAGCTCAAGAGTTGTTTCATGGTCATCTAAAATATAGCCAATAGTTACTCTCTAGACAACCGGTGCCGAGTTTATGGCAGTTGTTTATTGTGCTAGTCAAGTCATTTGGATGAGAAGGATTTTAGAGAAACTTGGTCATTCACAACGTGGAAATGCTATTATGTTTTGTGACAATAGTTTAACGATCAAAATCTCTAAGAATCATGTGCTACATAGACGTTGCAAACATATCGATGTTTGTTTTCATTTCTTGCGTGATGTTACAACTAAGGGAATTGTAGAGTTAGTTTACTGTGGAAATAAAGAGTTGATATGATGACCAAGCCTCTAAAGCTAGATGTGTTTCAAAAGCTTCGATGTTTGTCGGGTGTCTGCTAAGTATCAAAAGTAAACTACTTGCTAGTAATTATTTAAAGGGAGGGAATGTCGAGTTTGTAGGTGTTTTTGTTAGGTTTGATAATAATCATTATTGATTAAGGAGTGAATTGTTTTGTTTTAACTCTTTCCTTTGTTGATTACCATGTTTCTATTAAAGTAAACGTGAACTATAATCTTGCTTTTATTTAGAAAGTTGTAATTCTATATAATAATCAAAGTTTCCTGAAATCAATAATAAGTCATTCTTCCAGATTAAGTGTATTGTTTCGTTTAAGTTATTTCACATAAAGAGGGTCTCTCATTTGATTTTTTTTTACCTGTTTTTTATGATTTGAATTCTATTTATAATTCAAATCAATCTTTTTAAGAAAAAATTAAATACATAAATTAATTTAATCTTTGAAATTAAATTAAATTTCAAGAATTCCAAACAATCTTTAAATCATAACATAAACCAATCTAACAACTATATATAAAAATGATGCATGTCGAATGAAATTTATTAAGTATCTGTTTGAGATTGAAATATAGTGAGGCAAGGTTGAGTTCTTTTATAGGTACAATCCTCTTAAAACACAAACTACATCTCACTTAAAGTTAAAAATACATGTTTTTGTTTTTTTACAAGTCATATAAAAAAACTTAATCACACATCATTACATCTCAATCCCAAACATCCAACTAATTTAGGTGTGTTTGGAAGTATAGTCGAACCACGTTTTTAAAAAATTTTAATTTTTTTATTTTAAATAAATTTTTTTATGAATAGTTTTGAACTTTTGATAGGTTAATATTAAAATTAAATTTTAAAATATATATAAAAAATTATTTTAATATATTTTGAAATAAAATATATTTTTAAAAAAATTTAAATCGCTGGTACGACACGTTAGGAGCCGCCAGAGATTTTGGTACAGCCGTTTGTTATTAAAATCGCTACAGCTCGATGACCTGTAGAGTAGACACATTGCGGCCATTTTCCTTTTTAAACGCTGCAACGCTTACATGTAGCCTGAATATTACGCCACGTCAAAAGGCTGATCATCATCCTTATTACTAAGAAGTCCCTATTTGTAATTAGATGACAAATCTACCCTCACTAACTACAAAATAAAACGCAGGCATGGAGGGAGGGAAACGATTAGATCGTTGTCCTTGGGGTTATTAGGGTTTTGCAGTGACTGAGAGAAAGAAGAGGAGAGATGAGCAGAAGCTTGGGGATTCCGGTGAAGCTACTACACGAGGCTTCCGGTCACATAGTGACGGTGGAGCTGAAGAGTGGAGAGCTTTATAGAGGAGGCATGGTAGAGTGTGAGGATAACTGGAACTGCCAGCTCGAGAGCATCACTTACACTGCTAAGGCACTACTGCTTTTTCACTCTTTTCTTGATTATTTTTGTTTGTGAAACCCTGGATTTTGCGATTGTGGAGTGAAATTATGAGTTGAAAGGGTTTTAGGTTATTGTTTTGAAAAACCCTAGGATCTATTGCGTGAGATTGGGAAAATCTTCATGGACATTTTAATATTCTGCTAACAAGTCGTGATGTTTTATTGCGGAGAAGGGGAAAGGGAAGTTGTGGCCGTAAAACCCTAAATTAAGAAGCTTTTTGTTTACAGAATTTTTATTTTAAAAAATGATCCGGGATTCTTTGTATTCGTGTATAGTTGCTGATGGTCTTGAGTTTAGCTGTCCATTTTGTTCAGTAAATCAGTAGGATAGTTCAAGAGAAAGACACTTCCTTTTGATGTATAGTTGGTTTAAGGATTAGGCGTTCAAAATTGCGTGTCAATGTTTGTGAAAAGTCACACTATAATTAATGAATGATATCTAGGATTATGTATTTCTTATGTTATTTATGCTGCGCAAAATTGGAAGATACGTGCTTTGAGTTTTTTTAGATTGATGTAATGGCTATATGAGGTGAAATAATGATTTGCCTAATGAAAAGATATCCAATCCAAAATGATGGTTTATTAGAAATATTCAATTTATAAAGTAGGGACAGGAGAATTTAAAGAAATTATATGTGCTTGTAATTTTAGTCCGTGTTATAGTGGTTTTAAATGAAAACATTCAGTTTTGAGATGTATGGATGCATCTGTGGATGAATGCCAAAAAGATTTTAGAGAGAGCTTATTTTATATCTTTGCCACTTAGTTGTTTATATCTATTGTCCATATCTATTATGTTTTGATCTTCAATCAAGCTAATCAATTTGAATCATTGTGTCGTCGACTTACTGATGCTAATCTTAAGAGATTATTCGATGCAATGGCTATCAGCTTGGATAATTAGTTTATCTTTCTTTCATTTGTATCTTGGTTTTTTTTATCTGGTTACTGATTCTGGTCTGTCACTTGACAGGATGGGAAGGTCTCACAGCTTGAGCATGTTTTCATTCGTGGCAGTAAAGTCAGGTACCTAATACTATCCTTGGTAAAACTCATATATAGTTATTGAGTCATTATGTTGGATTTTCACAACTTGGCTGCAATTATTTGATGATAATGTGAAATTTGAACAGATTCATGGTTATACCTGATATGCTAAAGAATGCTCCCATGTTCAAGCGTTTGGATGCTAGAATCAAGGTATGCTCCCACTTGCAATCCTTTAGATTTTTCTTGAATTTGCATTTTCGTGATGATCTCTAATTACCATTTCTTATGTGCTTGAAGGGTAAGAGTGCATCGCTTGGGGTTGGCAGGGGAAGATCTGTTGCAATGCGGTCTAAAGTAAGCATTTTGATTTCATTTATGTCTTAAATTTAATCATCCATCTGGTATTTTCAGTCGAAAACAATTTTACAGCTCTGTATCTAAGCAGCTTGTAAAGACCAACTCCTGATTCTATTTTACTGTGTAGGCCCAAGCTGCTGGGCGTGGAGCACCCCCAGGCAGGGGCGTTGTACCACCTGTCAGGAGGTAATCGGCAATTCAAATGGCAATGGCTCGAGCAATTAGGATCCCTGAACTTCAATCAAATTTGGTGTATAAGGTTGAATTTTGTACTGCTTTCTTTAAATGATGAAAAATGAATCCGGGATTATGAGTGACATTTCTCTACTTGCATGAATGTATTCAGTTTCGGATTGGATAGTTTATACGAGTGATACGAAGGAACATCATCCAGATTAGCCACCTAAAATACATTATATATATTGGCTTGATTGAAGGCAAGGATGGCCGTAGTGTAACAAGTATAGAAGACAAAATCCAATCTGGTATTAACCATTTCAGCGTGGAAGGATTGAAAAAAATAATAAAAAGAAGCGCCGATGAAAGCTAAGCGATGAATTAAAATTTGGCCTCTCAATCTCGAAAGAAACAATATGTAATGTTCATTCAATCAAACAAAGTATCTATTCATTTCCTTCGAATTCAATATCATACCTGCTTCAAGCATGAGAACGGACACCGAGTAACGTGCAGGACCGCAGGGTCCTCAGAATCGTTGATTCGTTATTGTACATACCGCAACGGAAATTGGGAACCAAACGACTGGGGCCTCACTACACCTGTGTATGGGCATAAAGGTGAATACAGAAGTTACAGCAACCGTACAATTCATGCAGAGAGTTTCTTTTCATTTGGATTGCAGACGCTTGAATTTTTATTTTCATTACGCAGGAACTGTACATAAGAGCTGTAATGGCTACATTTTGTTTTGGTTACAGTAATGGATTGCATATTGTTGGGACAAGAAAGGACATCTATAAATCCCATCAAAATAAGAAGGAAACACACCGAAGCGTAATTCTATCAAGCTAGTGGAAGTAACCATAGAGTTCCAAGAAGCAGATGCACAAATTGTGGGGGTTTGAGGCATCTGTCGTCGGACCTGTTAGAACAACCCTGAAGAACCTAAAAGGAAGTAGAGCATGTGGCCCGGTTATGGGCCATGATGCAAACTGATCAGCCTTGCACATTGTTTGGTCGTTCTCGTGCACTCTCAAGTTCGTCCATGTCTTCCCATCCAGTGAACCCTGGGATGCAGTATGGGACAGTTACGATAGGCAATCATTGGCATTAAATCTGGTTAATGGGATTTAAGATGGGATAACCATTTTGCAGGCTTGGAGCGTGAATATCTTGCAAAAGGACTAAATGTTTTACCTGCAAATTCCAAAATCTTATGAAGGCTCTTGACCCATCTTGTCTCAAAGTGTAGTGGTTGCACATAAGCTGCATCAATCATAGCAGGGAGAAGTGAGTAGGGGCCAAGCACTTGAGTCAGAAAACTAAGTTGGATTGGATGACTGTTTTATGATTGTTGATACTTTTCTTTGTTGCATTTAGACAAACACAATCGAAGAAACCTTTTGAGTATAGGGAAAATTAAAAGGAAAATTTACTAGGGTTGCGAAGAGTAAAGGAGGGCAACAACCTGATGATCTTGGCCAATGTCAACCATCCACCATGCACATATGTGTCCATCTTCCATGCAAGGCCCAGCAAAAGACGTTCCCTAACACAGGAAAGATAACTCAATTACCAATGAAACACACTATACATTAGATATGTTACAGACTTGCAGACATCACTCATACTAACCTGATAAGTTCGTGACACCAAAGTCTTGGGGTCGGTATATCTTGAGGGGGGACTGCTGGCAGTGATCGTGATTCTCTGGAACATTCAGTTAAGAGGATGAGAAGTGGTGTATCGAATGTGGTTCACTGATCTACCTAGAGATACTTGCAAGATAGAAAAAATAAAGAAAACCACAAAGTTCACCTTTGCTAAAACGGGATTAATCCACTGATGTTCTCCATAAGATGTACCAGCAAAGTAGAGTACTCCATTGCTGTCACCATCACATATGTATTGGAGCTCCTTAAAGCTAGATCGCCTATGTTGAAACCTAGGGCTACAAAAATAAGACTCCGTTAGCTATTATGTCTTTAAGCCATGGCTCATCCAAAACTCAATCAGCATGGAAGCATAGAGTTAAAACAGTAGCATTGAAATTGCATAAGATGGTAACGTGACACGATAAATGCTTCCACCTAGCATGTACAAAAAAAATCCTTCATGAAGATGACACAATAGGAAGGGAATTAGATTTTTAGAAACGGTTCATTTGTTTTTGAAAAACCCCCCAATTCAGCCCTTGTGTTTGTGTCAAATAGGCAAACAAGCCCCTTAAGGAAAAAACTTCATCAAATTTACCATATTTTCATCGCATTCCGTCAATTCAACCCATTTGGATGAAATTATAAACAAACTGTGATGAATTTATCCTAAAGGGAAACTATATTGTTTAGGATTCATCCCAATTGGTTTGAATTGATGAAATGTGACCCTTGGTGATTTTTTTTTCGGGGGCGTTTGCCCAATAGACACCAAGATAGGGGCAACTGGGGAATTCTCCTTCGTTTTCCTCGCAACAGGATATAGTGGTTAAAAACTTCTACTAATATTCCTGTGAAGATTTCCTATGAATAATAATCAGCTCCCTCCATGTATAACTTGGATTAGATAGTTTAGACAGATATCCATCTCCACTATTGAACAGGCTAAGAAAAAAATAAAATGAAAGGATTAAAAGGCTAGACCACTCTCACAATCTAGATCAAGATACATGAAAGTGAAAGTGAAAATAGCATCTTACACTTACTTTTGGTCATTCCCTGGCCTTAGGGATCCAAATTCTGCATAACAGATGCCCTCCCTCACCTGTGAAATTACCACACAAGAAATCTAGTGATGAAAATGAATACCCATATTGTCTGTCAACAATCACTCTCCCTAGAAAGATGACAACTTACAAGATCATCAAAAATAGGGACATGCCTGCGTATGTTGCTTTGCCCCAGCTGCAACATGATAACAGGAGTTCAGGGTACCATTCTCAATAGATTGTCTAATTGTCCTTTCCATAACCAAAGCTTACTTACCTTCTTAAGCAAGTCATATGGAATCAATGGAAATCGCACAAATGGCAACAAGTTATTAAGAGATTGAAGCCTGTCCCTGAAAAGGAGATCAGGAGTAGAAAGTGCAAGTAGCTCAGCGATGACCTCCCATCCACACAATTCTTTATCTCTCATACACCACATGAAGATTGCATTGAGAACTCTTTCTTCAGATGTTACAGTTAGATCTTGATGCTGCAAAACCATCCTTTGTTATAGAGAATGCCTACGATTTTATTTGGCATTTGACAACATTCATGAAGAAACGAAGAATTGCTTTCAAGTAAGAAACTCATCAGTATAAGGTATTTCACATGTTATCCTTGGTCCATTTTAAACTTAAAACAACTAAAGCATGACTTCAAAATTCCTTCTCCTATCTATCAATTGATGGCCGTTGGGTCCAGACCCTCGTTTATCCCATGCACTAAACCACTAGCATACCATGGACTTCCTTCCAATCTAAAAAAGGAAAAGATATTCCAAATGAAAAGCACTTGCTCCGCCTAAATTTTCAGACCACTAGCCCTGGATTCTGTGGGCAGAGTACACTTGTTTTGACTCAGCTCTATAAATCCTACAGTCAATTGTCAATTTCAAAGCTATCAATTCAAAGAATGAGAACCCACCTGAATGATATTGCTAAAATTTGTCTCATCTAATAAGATGAAATCAAGGCTTGTAGTGGTACAATAATCAAAGTGCATAGCAAATTTCCTCTCGCATGTTTCTTCAATGAGTTTACATGATGGAATCGATGACACCGCTTGAAGGATTGGACCTACTGAGTCCTGCAACAAAGTTCAACAGTTAGCTTCAACAGCAATAGCCAACAAAGTTCCCAAATTGTCTGCTTCGTCGTCCATTATAACTTGTGCATAATAGAAAAACTCTTGTTGTATGACCTTCTTCCACTAGGAGAACTCCATCCCTGCATATAATATGTACATGAAAGGTGTCAATATCTTTTGGTCGCTTCTTTTGTTTTCAGAAGTCCGAAACCGCAACTCACTTCTCTGTTCTTTTAATTCTAGCCAACAAGATGCATATCATAACAACAAAACAAAGATATGATAATACTAAAAAACTCTTAATTAAATTACTTGTAAAATAAGACTTAACTACCTCCGATAGGCACTCTAAAAGTGTTTTGCAGCATTCTTGGTAGAGGAGAGTGACCCCAAATTGATCAGCTAACAAAAGAGCCCGGAGGAGCAAGGTTCCGAATTCCATGGAATCTTCCAAACTGAGTTCTCCACTATACATGAATTCGAGCATAACCTTGAAGGCTTCAGGTGACACATCCCTTAAGAAAACCTCTGAGGATCTACTCTCACTCATTCCATTTGTAAACATCTGTTGAATTCATTTAATCAGGTATTATGTAGTTGTCAGTTCCTTATACCGTGAAAACATACTTTCATAAAACATTTCCAAAACATGCTATGCAGAGAACATGGAGACACTAGAAGCTAGATGAAGATGGCTCACCTTTGAAAATGGAACACTCCATAAACTTAGAATGACTTTGTGAGGTTGAGCAACAAGACCATGACCCTCAATGTAAATGTTTATGTCACTATAGTCTCCAGTCGACTGCAACTGTTTAAGCCTTTGCACATTTATAGGCAGTTGAGAAGGGAAGGCCATACAACAATGGGGCTGGGAGCTTGGATATGACAATTCCACATTCTTACCAGAGTCAAACAACTTTTTATTCAATTTAAATCGCTCCACAATTTCCTCACAGAACTTCCCCAGTGGCATCACTTCAAATTGTAAGCTCAATGCCCATAGAGAACCAAGTTGCGACTCTGAAATCTATATTAAAGAGGGAACGGAGTGAGATTAAACAGCCCAAAAGTAACTAGAAGTGATTCCGGCAGCTAGAGTCATTCTTAAAAGAAAAAACATGACAAGAAAACAAAAGGCAGAATCATCCTCGTTGAACAGTTACGATACCTGTGTGTGGCCGGTGTATATATATTGAAGAAGTGCATGAAGAATTGGATATGTTGCATCCTGTAGCTGAATAACATCTTCATTTGACGAGCTCAAAGGAAAATTACCAGATGCTTGTAAGATAACCTTATGAGCTGGGACAAGTCTTTCCTCCTTGCCAACAATGAACAATACATCATATAATTCCCAACTCTCAAGAAAATTCTCAAGTCCCCGTCTCTCATAGCTCATCTGTCCACCTTCTAACTCCTCTTCTCCATCATCTGTCCCCTCATATTCTCCAGAGTCAACTTGCTTCCATAGCAACATATGATTCTTTGGCAACGGCAACACATTGACATTTCTATACCCGACATGTTTATCCCAACTGCTAAGACCAACATACCGAACGCTACAATTTGGATTTGAATCTAACCACTGAAACACAAGATTCTGAAAAGGGTATCTCCCTTTTCCGACACTAATCAACCCATCATAAATACTGATCCAATAACTTTGAAACATGGATGAGCAGCAAAGCGCAACACCTTCCTCATCAACAACTGTTTTGCCATCAACCTCAATTTTCAGTCGACGATTCCTATGACTCCCAAGAATCACAGTATAATGAGGACTATTATCCCTCTTATAATGGTAGTGTTGACTCCCTACATTCTCCCTAAACACCACTGTGACATCATTGTGAGCAAAAGCATCAAAAGCCACACAACCTCTTCCAGCTTCCCTAAATTTCAAATCTTTCCTCCAAGCACACTGAAATGGTGCTACTGTGAGAAACTTCTTCTCTTTCTCTTCTATCATCTCTTCCTGACTATTGAAAAAAAAAATACAATCACTTATAGGAGCCTAGAGATTCCAAGTAAGGGCCGCCACCTTATCTATCAGGAAAAGGAAAGCATTAACAGTTGTATTAGATTTTAGGCTCTAAAATTCCCATAGCTCAAACAAATAAAAACCATCAAAATCAATTGATCAAACTATGACAAAATATTGATATTAAATAACAATAGCAACCTAATGAATTATCTAGAGAGAAACTAGAATCTGCCACAAACAACACCATCCAACTTGACAAAAAAACTGTGAAACCCATCATCAATCCTACACCACAATCTCATTTCAAAGACAATAACAGTACATTAAAATATCTTCAAAACATACCCAAAAAGGGTCATGGCCCATGAAAAAGATGACGACAAGTAACAACAAAATATCAGATTCAATGTAAGTTTTTTCTTTTACCTGATAGAATATTCAAGGGACCATCTTCGTCGACAACTTGAACACGAAAAATAATGAGGACCAGATTCAAATGACATATTTAGATCATCAACTTGAAAAGTAGGAAACTTTACGACAGAGAGAGAGACTACTGTTTTCTTTTTCTTTTTTTCTTTTTTAAGGATCAGGATGCCACGTAGATGAGTCGTGGCTCAGATAGATTTGGTTGTTTCGAAAGCGAAACGTGGCACTTAGCGGTACACGTGTTTAGACAAGGACTGCTTGACTCAGAACTGCCACCTCCTTTCTGACAAAGTCAGTCAGCCAGTGTTGATTTTCATTAATCTCTGCTACATTTGTGACAAACACTTCTAATGATAGAATTTTGCTTTACAATAAGAGCCATGTGAGATTTATAGGAAGTATGTTTATGCATTTTACAGATATTTTTTAAAAAAATTTAATTTTTTAATTTTAAATTATTTTTTGATATTTTCTAACCGAATATACTAATATTAAAAATAAAATTTAAAAAATAAAAAAATTATTTTAATATATTTTTAAACAAAAAATACTTTTAAAAAAAACCATTACTATAATTTTAAACAAAATTTTAATTTAACTAAAAAAATTATTGATAAGTCGGGGATTGAATTTTAATTGGTTTTACTTGGCTTGATTGGATCAAGACAACTTAGAGTTACTAGAAAACATAATTTGAATTTTATAACTTGAAAACATACATAGATATAAAAGGAAAAAAAATATAAAAATATCTTTGAATTTTTTAGAGTTACTAGAAATGAGTAAATATTGATATTTATTCAAAATTCCTCTATTTTGATATGGATTATTTATACATTAAATAGTATAAGATTATGAATTAATTAATCTAAACGACTGAAAACTAACTCCATTTAACAAAGAAATCGAAAAAAAAATTATATATAAACAAAACAAAAATCAGTTGTATTAAATGAATTCAGTACAGGGCTTTTAGTACTTCTGATTTGCGCTATTTGTAGTTTTATGATCTTGATTGATGAGATCATAGATGGAATTGTCAGCTTCATTAGGTGAACTAGCCCTTTGATGTGATTTTAACAGACAATTAATCCCTGTTTATAGGTGCTTTTGGCCTCTTGAGGAAAACCGGGAGCTTGAACTTCTAGTTAATTAAAAATTGTGTAGCCCGATAGAGATAACAGAGAGCAGAGCATAACAATGGGCATTCTAAGGGAACGTTTGATGCTTTTGGACCCAGATTACACAGCAGATACAACCGCATTCTCAAACGAGCAAAAAAGTCAAACCAATCCATCCAAAACAACCCAAGTTCAGTCATTATCTCAAATAGCATAAAAGAAAGAATACCAAAATTGGGAATGATTCAACAAGAAATATACATTAAAAATCAAGCCTTAAAAACATTATTTTATTCTTGGACACCAGTGACATTGTGACAACATCCTTCCTGCTGTGTTCAAATAGCATAAAAGAAAGAATACCAAAGTTTCTCTATGTTCAAGAA
>Ga0325402_1000127_pt1 | contig 39366 bp, 28 predicted proteins | sample PopdelMetagenome_22_FD_207212 | JGI IMG/M metagenome (GOLD analysis project Ga0325402, IMG submission 207212) | Populus deltoides microbial communities from Bellville, Georgia, United States - Xylem-PdKOR-R3 | ecosystem: Host-associated > Plants > Phyllosphere > Stem > Wood/Secondary xylem... | reverse complement strand
TAAAGGTATCTTAATATATTAGATACGTTATTATAAAACATGCTTTAGTTAAGGAGTTATTGATACTTCAAGTGCAAAATGATGATATAAAACCTTGATAAAAATGCACTTTTAAGTACTAATCAGCGCCTTTGAGCCCTCACTTCTCCGGTAGTGCGTTTTATAACCCTACCTCATTCCAAGTGTGCCTTTGAGCCACTACCATTTGGGTAGTGCGTTTTCTAACCCTACCTCATTTCGAGTGTGCCTTTAAGCCCTCATTTCCTTTTGAATGCGCCTTTGAGCCTTCACATCTTGGGTAGTGTGTTTTCTAACCTTACCTCATTTCAAGTGCGCCTTTGAGCCCTCTCTTCTCGAGTAGTGCGTTTTCTAACCCTACCTCATTTCGAGTGCGCCTTTGAGCCCTCACCAACATTTTTCTGGGTAGGTCACCCATTACAACGTGACCAATTCTCCATGTTTTTTTATCTAGGTAGGTCACCCATTATAATGAGACCACTCTTCCACCTAGGTAGGTCACCCATTATAATGAGACCACTCTTTCCTTTTTCTTGGGTAGGTCACCCATTACAATGAGACCGACATTTTTCTAGGTAGGTCACCCATTACAACGCGATCAATTCTCCATGTTTTTTCTACCTGGGTAGGTCACCCATTGCAATGAGGCCATTCTTCCACTTGGGTAGGTCAGCCATTACAATGAGATCACTCTTTCCTTTTCCATCTGGGCAGGTGACCCATCACAATGAGACCACACTTCACATTTTTTCCATCTAGGCAGGTCACCCATTACAATGAGACCATACTTCACATTCTTTTCATCTGGGTAAGTCACTCATTACAATGAGACCGCACTTCATATTTTTTCAATCTGGGTAGGTCACCCATCATAATGAGACCGTTTTTCACATTCTTTCCACCTAGGTAGGTCACCCATTACAATGAGACCACTTTTTACACATTCTTTTGTTTTGATTAAATGAGGTCACCAAATGGGATCTCAGGTAGCTTTGGTTAAAGGAAATCACCAGATGGAATTTCAGGTTGACCGAGCTCCACATATTTTTTTGGTTTTGGTTTAACGAGGTCGCCGGATGGGATCTCATGTAGCTTTGGTTAAATGGAATCGCCAGATGAGATTTCAGGTTGACCGAGCTACATATATTTCTTAGTTCTAGTTTAATGAGGTCGCTAGATGGGATCTCATGTAGCTTTGGTTAAAGAAAATCGCCAGATGGGATTTCAGGTTGACCGAGCTACATATTTTTTTAGTTCCGGTTGAATGAGGTAGCCAAATGGGATCTCAAGTGGCTTTAGTTAAAGGGAATCACCAAATGGGATTTCAGGTTGACCGAGCTCCACATATTTTTTTAGTTCCAGTTGAATGAGGTCGCCAGATGGGATCACATGTGGCTTTGGTTAAAGGGAATCGCCAGATGGGATTTCAGGTTGACCGAGTTACACATATTTCTTTGGTTTTGGTTAAAAGGGATCGCCAGATGGGATCTCAGGTGGCTTTGGTTAAAGGGAATCGCCAGATGGGATTTGAGGTTGACCGAGCTGCACATATTTTTTTGTTCTAGTTGAATGAGGTCGTTAGATGGGATCTCATGTAGCTTTGGTTAAAGGAAATCGCCAGATGGGATTTTAGGTTGACCGAGTTACACACATTCTTTGGTTTTGGTTACAGGAGGTCGCCAGATGGGATCTCAAGTTTTTTTAAAAAAAGAGAGAGAAAGAAACAGAAAAAAAAGAGTAAGGTCTTTAGATGAGTGGATTCAATAAGTTAGGAAGACAAGTTTTTCTTTACAAAGCTTACTATGCAAAACATTTAGGAGTTTTGCTTCGTAAGCATTGTAAAGAGGGGGCATTTGTTGCTACCCAATTTTTGACCCATGTTTTGATAAATTTTCAGAAAAAATCCAAAAATAGAAAAAACAACGAAAATCCAAAAAAATATGTTTTTTAATATATTTTCATCATTTTAGCATTTTCAACGTTGTCTAAAAAAGAATTTAAATTTTTAAGGGTCTTTCGAACGCGTTCGACTTTTCACGCGTTATTTTTAAAATCATTGATTTTCCTCATCAAGTCGACGTTGATATTGCTCATTTTCAAAAAAATACAAAAAAATTAAGAAAAATCAAATTTACAAAAAAAGAAGGAAGTTGAGGGACCAAGTTTGAAAACCTAGCAACATTTTTACCTATAAATACTAGTCTCCTCAACAAACTCAAAGGGGGGGGCAATTTTGAAAGGGAAAACCTAACCCTAAACCTATCTACCCAAAGAGCCGCCCCCCACCCGGCTGGATTTTTTTGCTCTCTGAAACCAACCGTTCAAGCCCTTTCCCCCTAGCCTTTTCCCGACCGACAGTTATCCCTCCTTTCCCTCCTCCACATCGTCTCCAACTTCTTCTTCCCTCAGCCACACACACGACAGAAACCAGAGCTCCCCTTCTCCTCTCCCAGCCGCCACCTACACTTTCCCCTCTCTCATCCTATCCCTCATTTCCTTTTTCCTACAAACCAGAACGCCGCCCCTCTCAGTTGTTCTCTCACCCTAGACAACCCCAACAACAATCGCCACCCTCACAAACCCGGTGACTCCTAGCTTCTCTTCAATCGGCCACAAACCCACGGTCGCCCTATCAACCACCATGAATAGCCGCCTTCAGCATTTCCTTCCCTCAGCAATAGCACCATCACCGACACCCACCAATCTGTCCATTCCTCCACCTCAACACCGCCAGCAAACTCATCTCCACCACGGCTTCAGCGGCCACGGACGACAGCCACCAGATTAGAGGAAGGAGAAGATCGAGAACTAGCCGACCACCGCTGCCACCAATAGGAGTGAAGACCATCAACACAGCGACCACCACCGACAGCTCCCCCCACAACTACCGGCCATCTAAAACAGAAGAAGAGGAAACAAAAACAATATGCAAAGAAGAGCAGATCTGAAAATGAGAAGGGAGAGAAGCAGATCTAAACTAAAATGGATTGAAATTGATTGTTTGTTGGGTTTTTGTTCTTTTGCAGGTGACGTTGGGTGTCACCACCAGCAGAGAAGGGAAAAGGAAAGGAAGCTGAGCCAGACCCCCCATAACATCATTATTTTACATACACCCACATATTTAAATCAAGTTACTTCTTTTCTTACTTTATCTTCATAATTCCTCCATCAAATAATCCTTCTATTCTTCGTTCCCTCACATCATATTATTATTTTATCTAAACATATGTAACAACTATATTCAAACACAATCTAAACATCTTGTCTTCATGCTTTCTTTTAACTAGTTCATTTCTCTTTTAAATTGAATTTACTTATTTTTTTCTCAACTCTAATGCTATTTCTTCATTTAGTCTTTCTTACATATTTCAAATATCATGATTAAACATAGTTTTCTAAACATTAGCATCAAAACTCATATCTTCACTTTTTCTTCATTTGGCCAAATGTGATGTTCCTTTTCCTCCCCTAAATTTTTGTTCATTTACTTGTTATTTCAACTTGTTTTCATTCTATTCCACTTCAACTTCATCATTTTTCCTTCCCCTCCTAATACCCCCAAATTCTCATAAGAACCCTAAGTTCAAGAATCAAGGATTTAAGGGAAATTAAAGTAAAATTCCATGAAATTACTAACTCGATTTCAGTCCTAGATGACCATTAACCACCGCGAAGCAAGCATGAGAAGTTTTGCAAGAATCAAACCAACAAGCTGACAATGTGAGAAAGGTACGTATATAAAACCTACGTGGTGACTTTAAAAAGTTACATATGCTTAAATCATATAATATTTGAGAATACTTTGCAATAGTATTGACCATATACAATCAAATAAAGAGATACGGGGAGAAGATGGAAGAGACACGTGTGGTAGAGAAGATCCTATACTCGTTACAAAAGAAGTTCCATTGTGTGGCGTTCGTGTTAGGGGAGTCATAAAATATGGATTTTCTTTCAATACAAGGTCTTATGGGAAAATTACAAGCCTATGAGGAAAAAAGCTATAGTCAAAAGAAAGGAATGAATTATATTGAAGTTTTTGCTTTAATTCATAACATTAGAGGTAAGCTATAAGAAATTGAAGATGTGCAAGCCCAAAAGACATCGAGCACTGCTGGAGGATCTTTAGCATGAATGGCCTCAAGAAATGAAGTTGCTATGAAGGCAAAGAGAAGGAAGGAGAGCCTTAGAAATTTAGTGGTCTTCATATTTGTTGAATATAAGTATTAGTTATCTCAATACTGCGTCTTGTTGATCTTGTGTTGAAACAACGCAAGGAGAGCATATATTTATATGGAGCAAGCATTTGGATTATTTGTTACAACTAATTAAAAAATTCCATAAAAATATAAATTATAGTGTTTTACTCGAGCCGACCTTCGACAAAACTACAAATTATAGTCCTTTAGTAAAGAGTTGTCGTGTAGGTTTTGAGCTCTTGCCTCTTGCTGACACGATTAAAGAGTTGATGTCTTATCTCAAGTGCAGGAATGTCAAGTAATAAATAACCCGGCAAGACCGGGGTCGAACCATAGGGAGGTGAACTATATAAATAACAACAACAACAACAACAACAATGATGATGATGATGGTGATGATGAGTTAAAAAGGACTTTGAGATGTAAGATTAATGTGAAGATTAAACAATGATAAAACACAAATGTCAAGGTTAGAGAATCCACTAATAGTATTAAAGATAAGCAAAGTATAAACTCTTTATAAATTATCAACATAATCATATTAATCATCTTATTTACGTAATAAATACCATACTTATAAATTTTATCAGTAATTCATGATGCTAACTTATGTTGACAACAAATCAAGTTCCTCTCATAACAACGATGTCAGCTGAAGACTATGAAGGATCAAGTATTTGATGTACTAGTGTTATACAACAAAAATCTACATTAACCATTTAACAAGCAAGGTATTAAGAATTAATAAGAAAAAAATGATAAGACATGTTAATAGCAAGTTGTTTAGGATATAAGCATTGAAGTCTATATTGAGTTTATATTATACTTATCTTAACACCATTAGTGAAACCTTTTCACATTGACATGATAAACTTAGCTAAACATAATGAAGAAGAAAAATATAAATAAACAATATAAGAACATAAACATGATATAAGTTAACTAAGCATAGTAAAGGAAATGAAAAGCATAAACAAGAGATTAATGAAAGCAAAACTTAAGCAGTACAAAAATATAAAGAGAGAGAGCAAGAACATGATTTTGATCTGAAAATCAAGATGCCTAAATGAATGACAAATGCCTTTTTTTATAGGCTAAAATTCAAAACTATTCATTTGGTACTTGATTATTGATGTAGTGACCAACTATTGACTTAGTGGACTTGGTGGACATCAGCACTCAAGCATTTTGGCTGGATGCAAAGACATTGATGCAATAAGAATTAGGCAAAGTGTCCTTTATGAAAGTTGTTAAAAATTATCTTATCCTTCCACCCACTAAATTTCAAAGCATTGGGATAACTACATCTCGAGATATGTCTAAAATACTAAGTACAACTTCTGGTGGACATGGTGGATAGCCCTCAAGCTCTTGTCTGGATGAAATGTCATTGCTAACATCAGAATTTAAGTAGGTCGTCTTCTTGAAAGTTGTTTGAAATTGTCTTATCCTTCCACCCACCAAATTTTACATCATTTTGACTTCTAAAACTCCAGCTAGGGGTAACATTCCGAGCAGTGTTTGGGCTGGATTGTAGGACAAATTATGACTTCTCTTTTGTGGTCAAACTTTGAAATTGAAAACGGTAGATTTGGGTCTTCCACTATTCATGAACTTTGTAGGCATATTTCTTAGCTTTCTAGCCTTATAAACCAAATTGAAATCCAAGATCTATAGCTCCAGATATGACCCAATGACTAAACAGTGTTCCAATTTGAATTGAATTGGCATCTCCTTTCTAAGCTTAGCCTTTTATTTGTCCTTTCACTTTCAATAGTTAATCACAACAATCAATCCTTTGAATTGTGAGATATGCCTGCATTTAAAATAAACATTTACCATAAATTAAAGCTATCTTATATTATCAAACTTGTTATTATAAATCATGCTCTAGTTAAGGAGTTATTGATATTTCAAGTGCAAAATGATGATATAAAACCTTGATAAAAATGAACTTTTAAGTACTAATCACATCCCCCAACCAGCTTATTACTAGTCCCTAGTAATCAAATCGTTAAAATAGAAAAACAATTTGCAAATTCCACAAAGCAAGACATTCATCATTCAACTTCTATTAATCAATCCAGATAAACAAACTCTCATTAAATTTATATATCTGCTTCATACTGTTGAAACAAGATATTAATAAATCTTCCTTTTTATGTGCTCAATGTATGAAAACATAGATGATGGGGCTTTTATTGGAAGAAAACAATATTTTGTTCTAATGTTTTTCTAAGGTTAACTTTCTTAGGTTGGGATTATTATCTTTTATACACACACACACACACACACATATAAAAGATAATAATAATAAATACACACACACACACATATATAACTTAAAACATAATGCATCTTTAACCCATGTAACGAGCTTTCGCCTAATAACTCCCAGACCAGTTGGTCTTAGGACATTAGGTGTTGAGACACCCCTATGAGCTTAGTAACTCGGGCTACAAATACTGATAAGTAGATAGTGCAATGTTTGATTCCCTTAAGCTTTTCTCCTTAACCCATGTAACAAGCACTGAGCCAATAGTTCCCAAGTCAGTTGACTTTAGGGTATTAGGTGTTAAAACACCCCTTCAGGCTTAATTGCTTAAGTTAGGGAGGCTACGAAACCAAACTTATCTACATTTTTATTTATTTATTTATTTACATTTATTATCATTTTTTTCTATTATTTTTTTTTCAAATTATATACTATCATTTTCCCTTAGTTGTTACCTTTAACAAAAGAACATAAATAATGTAATAATCCAATATGCAATCCACAATCATATATTAAAGTGTGTGTGTGAAAATGAAGGTTTAAGAATACTTGTTACATGAGTATATGAGCAGAATTAAGTGATAACAATGTGAGAGTTTGTAAACCTGAATATTTCAAGAAGTATTCTGATAGACCTTGTTAAGAATGTTTACTAAGATGTGTCTCAAGAGTCACTTTAACAAAAGAACTCCTTACCCTGCCATCATAGTAATAATAGTTTTGCAAATGATTTATAAAATAGAAAACACAGTTAGATAATTTTTTTATATCAATTACTACCCTCTCCCCCCAACCAAAACGAGACATTGTCCTCAATGTCCTAAGGTAGAAAGATAGAGTATAGAAGACATCACCTGAAACACCGAACACTGACAAACTTGAAACACACTTAAACAAATATAAGAAATAACAAAACAAAATAATATGCTATTAATAAAACCAAAAGACACAAGGATTCACAAACGAAGGCTCAAATCCAATCTAAGCTTTTTACGGCTTTCCATAGTTGACCAATTTATACGACTCATGGAGGGATCAATTACAGGGATGAAAGATTGTAGTTCGTCAATCAATTGTTCGCAGTAGTAGCAAAGATTATGATTGTCGTGCCAAATATGTTACTGTTCTATAGCATGATCAAGAAAAGACAACAACTTATCATAAAAACCATTAACATTTAACAGACCTATGGGTTTATGGTGAATGTGCAGTTGGGACCAAGAGGAACTATGAAAGATATCTTCCAATATGCCCAGACCACCTGGTAAGGCAAGAAGGCATCAGCGTGTTTAAACATTACATTCATTCGATCAGACATTGTGGAGACCTATAGTTCCTCTCCAATTATTTTTTCAATGATGTCCCCTTTTGCTAAAGCTTTGGAGACAACCCCCAAAACTTGACTACCTCCTAAAAATACAGTTATTGACACTCCCTCCATTAACCCAAGGCTGCCTCCCCCATATACTAAATGAATCTTTCTTTCAGCTAGTACCTGACCAAGATGATTTGCTGATTCTAAAAACTCTATTTCCTTTCCAGGATTGGATCCATTGAAAACACAAATGTTTCTTACGTGATGACTTGAGGAACCTGCCATTTCTACACACTTCTATATCTGTTGAATGTATGGGTTGAGTAGAAATGAAGGGAAGGAAGAGAAGATTTTATAGATGAGAAATTAAAAATGCAACCATAGCACCTATATATAGGCTAGCTAGAGTCTCACTCTCTCTCTTTATTTATTTATTTTGAAAAAGCATGTGTATGTACAGGTAGTTGTGATTGTGGCTCATATCTTCCCTTGGTTTTACGTCCAAGAACGGCTTAAATGCCCTCTATAGGTCGGGGATAGGCTTCCCATCCAGTTTTCTTAAAAACTGGCAAACATGATCTTTTTTAGTCAAATTCCCAAGACTATGCTGAGCATATTCTTTATGAAAAAGGGGTTATAAGTCATGAAATGCACAATGCACATCACCACTAGGATATGTCCTAAAAGTCAATAGAAGATTATCTAAAGATTCCTTATGTTTTGAAATCAATCCTGACTTTTGACAATTTTCACAAGCTTTGCAGAACACATGTGTGTCTTTGAACATGGTGGACCAATAGAATCCATATTGTAAGATTTTTGCAGTTGTCTTTTTTGACGAAAAATGACCCCTACATGCCTCAGAATGATAAAATTTAATGACACTACTTACCTCATTGTCAGGAATGCATCTTCAAAATATTAGATCATGACAATATTTGAATAAGTGAGGGTCATCCCAATAAAAGTTTTTCACTTCGTTCAAAAACTTTCATGTCTTCGGTACTTCAGCGAGCTAGCAAATCTCTTGAAGAAAGAAAATTGATATGATTAGCAAATCAAGGCATTGGACTAAGAGAAAGTAAGGATTTGTCAGGAAAGTAATCATCAATTGGTGGAATGTTAGATGTCGAATCTATTGTCAATTTTGACAAAAGATCCGCATTAACATTTTCGATGCCTTTCTCATCCGTGATTTCTTCTTGAGAATAAATCATTTGTAAATCTTCAGATTCATCAAACTCAATTGTACTCAAAGTAGATTCAAATTGATCATAAATTGATTCTTCAATAAGATCTACTTCTTGTAAATGATTATCATCTCCAGGTTGCTTGCAAATGTTGAAAATATTCATCTCCTATAATTAATCAATGCATTAGAAGTTGCAAGAAACATACGTCCTAAAATAACACGAAATGAATTACATGCTTCAACAGGTTGTGTGTCCAAGACAATAAAATCCACGGGATAAATGAATTTATCAACTTGTACTAACACATCTTCAACTATTCCTCTAGGCATTTTTACAGATCTATCGGCAAGTAAAAGAGTTACAAAAGTTGGTTTTAACTCACCTAGATTGAGACTTTAAAAAACTGAATATGGAAGTAAATTCACACTAGCTCCAAGATCAACGCTCTTTCAATTCTATGTTCTTCAATAAAGTAAGAAATTGTAGGACAACCAGGGTATTTATATTTCAAAGCATTATTGTTCTAAAGAATGACACTTACTTGTTCAGCTAAAAATACTTTCTTTTTCACATTTAGTTTTCTCTTCATAGTGCACAGATCTTTTAAAAATTTAGCATAGAAAGGTACCTGTTTAATAGTATCCAGCAAAGGTATATTGATCCTTGTTTGAAAGTTTCAAAGATTTCATAGTTGTGATTGACTTTTTTTTTTTTGGTCATGGCATGAGAAAATGGAAGTGCTAGCGGAGAATCAGTCTTTTCTTTGCAATGTTCAGATTCAACCCCTTCCTTACCCTCAGAGATTGGCTCATCATCTTTCTCACAAGGTTCAAGAGTAAGTTTTTCAATAACCTTACCACTACGAAGAGTAATGAGTGATTTAACTTGATCTATGTGTTGGCTTCCAAAACTACTTGCATTTGCATTGTATTGCCCATTGGGATTTTGTTGTGGTTGAGATGGAAACTTACCTTTCTCCTAAAAACTGAGAGCAGATGTGAATTTTGCAAGAACATCTTTTAGATTTGCCATGGTTTGAATATTTTAAGTGTTGATTGTCTTTTGCTTTTCAATGAATGCAATGTTTCCTCAAGATTTCTTCTAGGAGGTGGAGTATAAAGAGGTGCATATCCATGAGAATTTTAGAAATTATGGTGTGCTTGAAACGGTGGTTGTGAAGTTTGTGCATCACTCTTCCAATTGAAATTTGGGTGATTTCTCCAACCAGGATTGTATGTTTGCGAGTATAGTTTATCATTAAGCCTTTAGAAACTATTTAAAGCATAAGCTTGTTCATGGAGGCATTCCTTGAAAGAAGGCAAAGTTGGACAGTCATTGGTTGAGTGTTCATTGGTTTCACATATTTGACATACAATATGTTGAACAGATTTTAATTTACCACTCTTTTTTAATTCTAGTGCCTTGACTTTTCTAGCTAAAGATGCAAACTTGGCTTGGAGGTCATGATCTTCCCTAAGGCTGTACATACCTCCACTAAATGTATAAGGTTGAGTTTTACCCGTTGCCTTATAAGTACCTGTGGTGTCCCAATTTTGAGTGCGCCTTTGAGTCCTCACTTCCTTTTGAGTGCGCCTTTGAGCCCTCATCACTTTAGTAGTGTGTTTTCTAACCCTACCTCCTTTTGAGTGCGAATTTGAGCCCTCACACCTTCTTATTTTGAGCGTGCCTTTGTGCCCTCACTTCCATTTTGAATGCGTCTTTGAGCCTTCACCTCTTTTTCGAGTGCGTTGTTGATCTATCGGTTCTTTTTGAGTGCGCCTTTGAGCCCTCACCTCTTGGGTAGTGCGTTTTCTAACCCTACCTCCTTTCGAGTGCGCCTTTGAGCTCTCACCATCCAATTTTTTAGGCAGGTTACCCATTACAATTTGACCAATTCTCCATGTTTTTTTTTATCTGGGTAGGTCACCCATTACAATGAGACCATTCTTTCACCTGGGTAGGTCACCCATTACAACAAAACCATTCTCCATGTTTTTTTATCTAGGTAGGTCACCCATTACAATTCGACCATTCCTCCACTTGGGTAGGTCTCCCATTACATCTCGACCACTCTTTCTTTTTCCACTTGGGTAGGTCACCCATTACAATTTGACCATTCTCCATGTTTTTTTATCTGGGTAGGTCACCCATTAAAATGAGACCATTTTTTCACCTGGATAGGTCTCCCATTACAATGAGACCACTCTTCCTTTTTCTACTTGGGCACGTCACCCATAAAAATAGACCAGGGTAAGTGTGAGTGTGTGGGCTGGTCGCCCCTGAAAATAGACCACTTTGAGTATGCTTAGGCAGGTCCCCCATGAAAATAGACCACTTCGAGTATGCTTGGGCAAGTCGCCCATGAAAATAGACCACGGTAAGTGTGAGTGCGTGGGCGGGTCGCTTGTGAAAATAGATCATCTTTCTTCAAACAACAAAGAGTTTTAGACACATAGAATTTTGGTTCTGGTTAAAGGGGATTGACAAAAGGAATCTCAGTTTATCCTAATCACACAGGATTTTTGGTTCTGGTTAAAGGGGATTGACGAAAGGAATCTTAGTTTAGCCTAATCATACAAGATTTTGGTTCTAGTTAAAGGGGATTGGCGAAAGGAATCTCAGTTTAACCCATCCACATCGAATTTTGGTTCTGGTTAAAGTGGATTGGCAAAAGGAATCTCAGTTTAGCCTAACCACACATAGGACTTTGGTTCTGGTTAAAGGGGATCGGCGAAAAGGATCGGCGAAAGGGATCTTAGTTTAGCCCAACCACACACAAGACTTTGGGTCCAGTTGAAGTTTTAGGTCAACCAAATTTTGAGAAGACCAGTTTTGTTTATCTTTACAAAACTTACTACGCAAAATCTTTGCTCTATAAGCATTGTAAAGAGCAATGCTTATTGAAAAATAAAATACAAAATCACATTTTTGGGTTATTCCCCAACTCACAATTTTTTCTCTCTTAAAAAAATAAAATACGAAAAAATCAAAAAATATTATCAAAAAAATATACTAGTGAAAAAAGATGACAAAACGCTCAGAAAATGGTCAAAAATTGGTTGAGAAGGTTCAAAAATACAAAAATTAAAATTTAGCAATATTTTATTGATTGATGAGAGCCTTGTTGATAAAGAAAATTCAATTTGAGGAAGAAAAGTCCAAAATCAGATGTTGATGGACTCAATTAAATTTTATTGAAGGTTTAATTGAATTTATGGAGGGTTTGATTGCAAGAAAAATTGATTTTGAAGTCAATTTGGGCTTTAATTGGAAGAAATTAAATTTATGGGGTCAAATTATAATTTTTTAGAGTTAATTCGATCAAATCAGGGGCTTAATTACATAAATATTGAAGTTTGATGGCCAATTAGGGACTTAATTGAAAAAATCTGAAACCAATGGCCAAAATGAAAAACACGCGTAAATAGAGGGGTTGCAATTAAACCAAATTAGGGGCCAAATTGAAGAAATTAGAAGTTTATTGCTCAATTGAGGGTTAAATTGCATAAATTCAAGACGAAGGACCAAAGTGAAAGAGGCGACCAACTTCAGGGCCGTTGTTTGATTTTTGGCAGGGATGCAATTGCATTGATTTTTAAATCAAAATTGCAATTTAGGATTTGATTGAACAAATCACAGATTGAGGACCAATGTGAAATCTAACACATTTTTGCCTCCTTTTCCTTTTAAATGAAACGACACGTTTTGTCCAAAACGGCGTCGTTTCATACATTGTTCACGAAAAAAAAAACGAAAGGGATCAAAATGGAGCTGTTTTGTCGGCACCGTGGGTCTTTTTCTTCCCTTCGACGTGCGAGGTAGGGGAAGAAGAAGATTTTTTCTTCCTCTGTCACTGCCATGTCTCTCTTAAAAAAGACATCGACTCCCTCTCAAAAAGACGCCGACCAACCCCACTTGCCCAAAAACACTTTCCACGTGTTGGAGGGGTGGCAACACACTGTACCACCCCGGTCTCTCTCCCTTGTTTTTTTGCCTATAAAAACAGAAGAAGAGAGGGCAAAAAGAAAATGAGGAAAAAAAGAGAGAGAAGAAGAGAGGGAGAAGACCAAAAGAAAAAAAGAAGAAGAAGAAGAAGCAGAGAAAAGAACGAAAAAAAAAGGATAGAGGAAGAAGAAGGAGCAGCACTGCTGGCAGCCGCGAACCACCAGCGCCGCTGCCTATCGACTCCAGCAGCTCCGCCAATGACAACAACCATTGCAGGTCAGCCCTTCTTCCCTTTTGTTTCTCCATTTCGTCCCTGCATGCCCTCTAGTGTTCATGTAGCATGTGAAGAGTGGAGGGCACTGTTCACACGGGTTGCTTGAGCCCAACCCACGTAGTTGAGCTGGGTTCGACCTAGCCCATTTCAATTTTTTTTTTTCAATATTTGTGATTTCCCCACTTTTTTATTTATGCACTTTTTTTTTCTTAATATCGATTTATATTTTTACACTATAAAAATACAAATTTGGTATTGAAATACCTGGTTTTTGTCAACTAAAAAAAAGTAAAAAATTTTGAAAAAATGTTTTTGTGTATATGGCCAAGTGTCTCAAAGCTAAAAAATCATATTGTGTTTTTCATACACCAAAAAATAATGTTTTAGCATGCATTTTGGCTTTAATACCCAGTTTATTAAAGTCAAGAGAACATTGGCCAAAATATCAAAAACAAAAAAAAATTATTTTGTGTTGTTTTAGTATCAAGGATTTCAAATTTATATGTAAAATGTATTCATGATATTAAAGAGGTATTTTCTTTTGACGACATAGAATAATTAGGTTTTTACCCGATAAGATAAGGATCTCCTTATAGAGGAGGACTTTTCTTAAACCGTAGATAGACCATAATTAGAAACCATAACAAGATTTTAAATTTTATCAGACAACAAAACAATGCAACTTACCTTAGGTAAGGTATAGTTGGGGTGCTAATACCTTTCCTTTACGCAACTAGTCTCCGTACCCGATCTCTAAGACCAGTTAGGGTTCCTAGTGACCAGAATACCAAGTGGTGACTCTCATTCCATTTTACTGATAAGAGACAAGAATTCCTTGTCTCTCCATATTTGCCAGATAGATAGGCCTTTACATTTTCCTTGAGAGTGGACAATCGCCGTGACGCCGCACACATGCGACAAATATTATAGCCGGTTCATGCAAAAGAATATTTCATTGCAATTTCATTGAAAATTAGATTATGCATATGACATAGAATTCGGATTAATCAAAAGTTCATGAATAAAGTGATAAGAAATATATATAATTGAGAGATAAGAAAGGAATATATATTGGTAACTCTTTCTCTCTTGAACGGCTTTCATGCTTTGACAAATGCACTTGTATGCAATTGCTCAATGTATTTCAACCTTGTATAAGAAGTTGTACAAAAACACTTAAGTTATCATTCTTTTAATGAAAGTTTTTTCAAACTTGTATACATCACCACTTTTCCGTATTGAAGTTTTTTAAGTACTAATAATGGAGATTGTATGGAAACTTGAAGAATGGGAAATGGTATCAATCTAATCAATGATCATTTATTCATTAAATCGAAATCGAAAACCAGGTTCTGCTCATCACATACTACCAGTTGTTGATGTCATTTTCTGCCACGCATCGTCGCAGCTGAGCAACTCGTCACAACTATCCCAATAGCTTCTCCATGTTACCAAAAACCCCACCGTGAACACCAGGTCTCTTCAGAATGTTGAGAAACGGTAGAGAGAGCTGAAAAAGAGAAGAATAAAAGAGAAGAGGACTGAACCTTTGATCGTGCAGATCTCTCCCTTTAGACATCCGTTTGTCTCATCGTCAGTCTAGGAGCAAAGAGAAGACCTGTTTCAGATTCAACAGCACACGCTCTTCCATCGGCAGTGACACGTGAATCCATGTGCTGGAAGTGGTGGTGGCATGTGGTACACGTGCTATCATTTATTTTAGCGATCTTCCAGTGTCTATAACAATATACCTTGACATGTTAAACAACAAGAAATGTCGAGTCATAACCTTAAAATATTTTTTTAGACAAATTGCTATAATGTTGTGAAATTTTGGGAAAAAATACTTATTATTGTGTTTTTTTTTCCGGATTGTTGGACACTTTTAATTTGAATTGATGTGTGTTATTGATTTGAAATAATTTGAATATTTGTGGTGAATTATGAGTTTATTTTTAGATTGTTATTGTTTTTTTGGACATTAAATATATATTGATGCATGAATTATGTTTGGGTTTATGTCGATTTGTTTGGATTAATATGCAATTTGAACAAAGTTTGTGAAATCAATAAGATTCATGTGGATTTTTGGTGTTGTTCGGCTTCAAGTTAATGAATGATATTTTGTTTTGAATTAATATCATGGTAAAAGTAGCCTTGATAAAAAATAATTTATCTGTGTTTTACTAAACATGGTCTTCGTCCATTTTCAAAATCCTTGGAAGATCATTTTCTAATTAATTTTGAGTTCGCCATATTTTCCTACATGCGAGGCGTTTTGAGTGTGTCAAACAAATCATTTTTCCTTTTATAAAAACAACAAAAAAATCTCTTTCAAAAATACAATCTTATTTTAAATAACATACAACCAAGTCTCTCAAAAATAAATAATCATATGTAGCTTAAAAAATAAAATACATGGTGTGTTTTAGTATTTTTATACAGAATTCAAAAAAAAAAAAATTTGCATGGATTTTGGATTTAATAACTGGTTTATTGAATCCATAAGAACTTTATCAATATTTCAATAATCCATAAAAATTTTTAATTCATGAGAATTGATGGTTAATATTCTGGTATAAATGTTGGACCTATAAATAGGCTGGTATTTAAATATCAAGAATTGACCAGAAAATTCTCATAACTATTTTAAATATTCACCAATTTTAATTGGAAGTATTTTTCATCACAATACACGAATTGTGAAAGAACCCTTCTACTTCCAAGATTGGTGAACATTGTTAGGACACCTATATGAATATTTTTCATAAAAATTCTTTTGGGCACACGAGCCCTTAATAAATTAAAAAAAAAACTGATTTATTCACATGAATAAATCCTCATCTTAAGCCATAAACATACCACTAGTTAGTAACCCATCAAAGCCTTCAAACCACGTTTAAACCACCTTAGGTTTCGATTCCTGCAATCTATTTAAGCACAAGGCAATAGCAGAGCAAATCTGCTATTTATAGTCAAGTCATATACTCTTGCTTGCAGGACAACAATCTGAGAAGCTCCCCACGACTCATCATTTTATCCTTGTGCTCAGGACAATTCCAAAATGAGGAGATAATTATAATCTCAAAATTATTCAGTGAAATCACACCTTGAAAGAGCTTCAGAGCATTTGAACATCAAATTAATTATGTATTTGCTCTAAACAGACTATATAGATGGTCTAGCAGATATTTTCATGTACTAGTAAGACATGTTTAGTCTCAATAGAAAGCATGGTCATGCAAGACTAGAGTAGTGGCCTAAAATGACAATAACAGGAGATCTAACCGTTGGATCGGGTGCAAATTTTTACAGGAGATTCTACTAGTTGTTTTCCCATTAAAAACCACTTAGTAGTTATCAAAGCATTGAATCTTCAAAAATCAGGCTCATAAGTTATTATTTGGGATAATTTTGTTATTTTTCCTTAATTTTCATAAATTTATTGTTTATTTTGATATTTTATGTTATTTCCCGTTATGTTTTGGGATTCTGATTTAATTTGTTTCCAATCTTGGTTGATTTTTCTTTTATATGAAAGGGATTGTAAACATCTTTAGGAGGTAGACTTAATCCAATCAATATTTTATACATAAGATAAGGTTTTGGGATTCTTTGTGTTTTAACATAATTCCAATCTATCTTTCTGTCTTTTTATGTTTGCTGCTATATTGTTATGCTTTCGTTTGCATTAATCTTTCACAACCACTATCGCACGTGTCGCGGCGATCGTCCTTCAGGAGTTGAGAATGGGATAGGGAAATGGACAGGACAACCTTGTTCTTTATTAGTGTAAAGAGAGAGTGACAGTCACCACCTAGTATTTTGGTTACTAGGAATCCTAACTAGTCTGGTTGCGTAAAGAGTAGGTATTAGCACCCCTAAAATGCCTTACCTGAGGTAAGCTACATTGTTTAATTGTCTAATATAACTAAAGTATTGTTGTGTTTTCTAATTGTTGGTTTGTCTAAGGTTTAAGAAAAGTCCTCCTCGATAAGGATATCCTTATCTTATCAGGTAAAAACCTAATTGTTCTAATGTCTATATAAAAAAAGAACTATCTTTTTATTTAATATCGGAAATATGTCTTACATATAAGTTTATAATCTCAGATACTAAAAGAAAATAAAATAGTTTTTTGTTATTTTTGAAACATGGGCCTAGTTCTCATGGCTTTAATAAACTGGTTATTAATGTTCAAAATGCATGCTAATACATACATTTTTTCTTGAAATTTTTGTATGAGAATATGATATGAAGTTTTTTACATTTTTTAGACACATGGTCGTATGCATGAAAACAAGATATATATTTTTTTGTTTTCTATATATGTTTTTGCAACATTTTAGAGAAAATCAGGTATTTTAATACTGGATTTGTATCTTTATAGTGTAAAAATGCAAACCAATATTAAGCAAAATTGGTTGAAAAACACGCGAGAAAATTAAAAATTTTTGAAATGTTTTTTTTTAATTTCTTGTTTTTTTATTTCATATATAATATTATATATTATTATTATATTATTATAATATATAAATAAATACATTGGGTTGGATCAGGCTGAATTATATGGGTTAAGCCCAACCTAGTTGGGCCAAAACTAGCCCGGAAAAAATAGGGTCAAGGTCGGCCCAAAAGAGTTGGGCCAATATTAGCCCAAAATAGAGATGGTGGCCGAAGAAGAAGAAGAAGAGGGGGAAGTTGACCTAGTAGTGGCGAACGACGGTGTTCATCCCTACTAGAGCTGGATCTGCTGGTTCTTCTTCAAACCGAGGTTGCTATGCGTTGGGGGAGCTGTTTTGCTAGTTGGTGGAGAAAGATTTAAAGGGGACTAAGAAGTTCCTCTTCCTCTCTAGGCAATACCAAAGGGTGTTCTTCTCTCTTTTCTTTCCTTTTTTCTCTTTTCTTTTTCTTCCCTTCCTTGTCCTCTCTCTGTTTTCCCCTATTTTTTCTTTCTATTTTTTTCCTTTTGTTTCGTTCTTTTTCTTTTTTTTTTCTCTTTTTTTCATCTTTGTTTTGTCGTCTCCCCTACTCCTAGTGAGGGGGGTATTTATAAGGGAAAGGGGGAGAGAGAGATACCCTACCCCTATCCAATCACACTAAAGGGGTAAGGTGTTGGACGACTACTATGCAACTGCTCTAGGGTCGCCCGCAGGGCTTATCTCCTCTGTTTTTCATCTTGATGAAAGGCCATAGGGGGTGTGGGTTGTGTCAGTGTTTTTGGGCAAGTGAGAGAGAGAGAGAGAGACGCTGCAAAGGAGGGGAAAAAAACCTTTTTTCCCTATCTTCAACGCGTTTAGGGGAAGAAGAAGATGTATAGTGCAATCAAAATGACATTGTTTTTTAGTTTTATCTTCTTGTTTTTTTTTTTTTTTTGAATAACAATGAATGAAACGACATCATTTTGTACAAACACATGTCGTTTCATTTAAATAAAAATGGCACCTAAGAAGTCCTTGTTTCCAAATTAGTCCTTAATTTTTTTATTTATTCAATCAAGTCCTCAATTGAGATTTTGATTTTAAGAATCAATTTAATTGTATCTCTACCAAATTCAAATGCCATCCATAAAGTTGGCCATCTTTTTCATTTTAATATTTGGTTTTGAATTTGTGCATTTTTACCCTCAATTGATCAACAAACTTTCAATTTCTTCAATTTGGCCCCTGGTTCGGTCAATTTTAGCCCCTATATTCACGCGCCTTTTCTAGTTTAGTCTTTGGTTTTGGATTTCTTCAATCAAGTCCCTAATTATCCATCAAACTTCAATATTTATGTAATTAAGCCCCTGATTTAACCAAATTAACTCTTACAAATTGTAATTCGACCTTTAAATTTTAATTTCTTCCAATTAAAGCCTAAATTGACTTAAAAAATCAATTTCCTTGTAATTAAACCCTCCATAAATTAAATTAAACCTTTAACAAAACCTAATTGAGTTCTTAAACATCCAATTTTTAATTTCTCTTCCTTATTGAATTTTCTTTGCTAGCAGGACTTTAATTAGTAAAAAATATATTGTCAAATTTCAATCTTTGTACTTTTGAACCTTTTCAACCAGTCTTTGATCATTTTTTGGACGCCTTGGTGTCCTTTTCTCACTGATTTATTTTCTTTTGTTTTCTTCGAACATTTTTTTTTTATTTTATGTAGGAGTCCCCAAAAATTGGTAACAACAACCACTATGTCAGTTATCGAAGCATTGGATCTCCTGAAAATTAGACTCATAAGTTATTATTTGCGATAATTTTGTTATTTTTCCTTAATTTTCACAGATTTATTATTTATTTTTAGATTTTATGTTATTTTTCATCATGTTGTGGGATTTTGATTTTTTTTTCTAATATGGGATGATATTTCTAGCCTATAATAGGGATTGTAAACCTCTTTAGGAGGTAGACTTGATCACATTAATATTTTAGAAATAAAATAAGGTTTTGGGATTTTTTGTGTTTTAACATTATTTCGGTCTATCTTGTGTCTTTCCATGCTTGCAGCTATATTGTTGTGCTTCCGATTGCATTAATCTTTCAATATTTCATGCTAAGTAATAGAAAACAATGATATATAAATCACAAATTTTTTTTTGAAGAAGTAAGAAGAAGCTCCTCGTCTACGTTTAGTAGAGGGAGAATAACACAAATGGAGGAGGTTATGCATACAAGAAAGCTAAGTGATTAATCACTAGGTCTTTAAAACTGAACTGGTTTCCCCTTAGTATAATCGATATAAACCCTTCCCTTGTGGCGTTGAGCTGCCTCATTGCTGTTGGAATGGGAGAACACAGCAATGGCGTTGGAATGTCAGAAAAAGTCACTGTACCATCTTCTCTTAATTTACATGTTGATTATATTATCACTAATACAGTTGCTGAAGCAGTAGCTGATACACAACAGGAAAAACATAGCAATGTTGTTGGAATGGCAGAGCAGCACCTTAAAACTGATAACGTAACTGAAATACAACTGGTAGAATCTGACCATGAAGATAAAATGCATCGGCAGCACCTTTCTCACTCACAATCCAATCCTGCTTCTCTGGAATCAGACTTGCAGCTTGTTCATTCTTCGTGTGCAACCCCTCCTTCACATACCATGGTTACCAGATCACAAAGAGGCATCCTTAAGCCTAATCCAAAATATGCCTTAATATCCTCTAGGACTTCAGCAACCATTCCACGTGAGCCTTCTAACTTTCGGTCTGCGTTAGCTCACCCTTGCTGGAAAGCTGTAATGGACGAGGAACTTGAAGCTCTCCATAGAAATCAGACTTGGGAACTTGTCCCTTGCACACCTGCCATGCATGTTATTGGCTCTAAATGGGTTCTAAAAACAAAACTCAAACATGATGGTTCACTAGACCGCTTGAAAGCTCTGTTAGTAGCAAAGAGGTATCACCAAGTTGATGGATTGGACTATACTGAGACTTACTCTCCATTTATCAAACCAGGAACTATTCGTATGGTTCTCTCCATAGCACTAGTTAACAAATGGTCCATACGTCAACTTGACGTTAAAAATGCCTTCCTGCATGGTTTTGTTTCAGAAGACATATATATAGAACAACCCCCAGGAACAGTTGATCCACAGTACCCATCACATGTGTGCAAGCTCAAAAAGGCTCTTTATGGTCTCAAACAAGCACCCTGTGCCTGGTTTGATCGGTTCAGTATCTTCCTTCTTAAATATGGGTTCTTTTATAGTCTTGCAGATCTATCACTTTTTTTCTTTCACTCTAACTCTGATACTTTAATCCTTCTTCTTTATGCTGATGATATACTCCTCACAGGATCCTTTGTTCCTCTGGTTACGCACCTGATTCAACTGTTGAGCTCAGAGTTCGCAATGAAAGATTTAGGACCCATTCATCATTTTCTTGGCATTGAAATTACTCACACATCTGAAGGACTCCATCTCTATCAATAACACTATGCGCTGACAATCCTGGAACAAGCTGCTATGGTGGACTGTAAACTAATGAGTACACCGCTTGAAGCCAAGACTAAAACGACAACAACTGATATGCTATTGCAAGATCCATAGTTTTTTTCATGGGCTTGTTGGTGCTTTACAATATCTAACACTCACAAGACCTGATATCTCTTACAGTGTCAATTTTATCTCTCAATTCATGCATGCTCCAACTGTTATACATTTCAAAATGGTTCATCGCATTTTAAGATATGTCAAAGGCACAATTGACACTGGATTAAATTTTATTTCCCATTCTACACTTGATCTTTGTGCTTTCTCAGATGCAGATTGGGGAGGTTTCTCTACAACAAGACGCTCTACAACTGGATACTGCACATTTCTTGGTAGCAATCTCATTTCCTGGTGTGCAAAGAAATAACCCACTGTCTCTCGTTCCAGCACCGAGGCAGAATATAGAGCCATGTCTAACACAACGATAAAGCTTACATGGCTAACCTTCATTCTACAAGATCTTCACATATCACCCTCTTCACCACCTATCCTCTACTGTGACAATTTCAGTGCCTTACACATTACTGTCAATCCTATGTTTCACGCTCGTAGCAAACACATTGAATTGGATTACCACTTTGTGCGTGAACATGTTGCCCTTGGTCTTCTTATCACTCAGCACATCTTCACCCATGAACAAATAGCTGACATCTTCACCAAACCCATGTCAAAAGGTGCATTGGCCTACTTCAAAGACAAACTATGACTCCGACTCCGGCCTAGTTTGAGGGAGGATGTTAATGGTAATAAGACAGATGCTCATGGAAACAATTCAACTGCAGTAGTAAGCCAGCAACATGGAAAGAAATCAGACAGATAAGAAAGAAATGTTGGCTGATTAGAATCACCAGCAACATGGAAACAAACCAACTCTCATGGTAACAAAACACAAACAGAAAGAGACGTTGGCTTATTATGGAAATAAATCAGTAGCAGCAGCAATGAAGTTCATGACAGAAACCAGAAACAGAAAGAGATGTTGGATTGTTATGGAAATAGATCAACTAAGAATTAGGCAAGTCAATATATCTAAATTAAGCAACTTGTAATGTTATAAAAAACAACAACTCGTATAGAATAGCAAGTTGTATGTTCACGTTAATATTCAAAGAAACAGAGAAACCTTTCTTCCATTGAAACATTCTTATTTTTCTCCAAATTTCCGCTTATAGGAGGCCATGCCAACGTTTATATAGATAGGAAAGGTTTGGTTGACAACAGCTGTCAAATGAATAATGTTAGACAGTACTCCTTTTTGTAAATAAAAGCACCCAACATTTGTGTATTGCTTTAAACTGTATCATCAAGTTTAAATATTATAATAATAACCACTGCAGAGAGAAAAATCAATAGCTTTCTTTCATCTTATCACTACCGACGATAAAACCACCATAAAATGAAAAAAAAATAAATTTATCATCAAAAGTTTATTGATATCAAATTTAAACACAAAAAAATTAAAAACCGTTTGATTTTACTGGTTTTTTTGTTGTCCGACCACCATCGATGACAAAACCATCACCAAGATTTATTACTATCGACTTTAGATGAGAATTGAATATTGTTCTAAATACTTAGTAAACGGAAAATAAGGGACGCAAACACTGCTCATTAACAGCTGTTGTCAGCCAATCATTAGAGCCACTTTTATGAATTTGTGTTGGGCATAAATGAGAATATCTGATCATGTGATTAAAGAAAACAAAAGCTTCCCTGCTATTGGACTAATTCTGTTTCTACCGTTCAGGAATCAAGTCAAAATGCTTATTGTTTTTTCAATAAAGCCTGTAAAAATTTTGATCAAAAAGTGTAAAAAAAATAAAAAAACCTAAATTCAAAGTTTTTATTCTCCAAGTAATAAAGTCTAATATAGTATGCATCTTTAAAGGTTTATAATTTATTTAGATAGGCTAGGAGATCAACCTCTACGTACTAGGTAATAAAATTCGAATCCTAGAAAATAAAAAGAAAATAACAAAAAATTCAAAATAAAACATGAAATCTAGAAAAATAAAGAAAAACAACAAAATTAGCTCTTGCCGGATCTTCTCAGCTTAATTTGAAGATGGATCTACAAGGACATCGCGGTAGTTGACACAACATACGCGGTTTGAAAACATATCCTGCAAAGATTAACGTGAAAAGAAGGCAACAGTGGGAGTTGGATGTTGTAGAAGCTGTTCAGAAATCCACTGCTCGGAAACTCCTTCGAGAAACAACGTTCTTCTCTCCGACATATTTCTATCCTATTAGATCATAAAAACATATGCTATATAATTTGTTTATGGTTGATCTTTATCTAGCTGCAGTTAGATCCCTTTCTGACTACTCATAACATTAAGTTTTTACCATTTATGTTGTATCATTTAATTAGAAGCTAATATTATATTCATCGAGTTTAGAGTATTCATTTTAATTTTTATTTTCTAAATGCTATTTATTATTTAATATAAAATAAAAAGTAATATATATGTATACATAAAAATATATATATTGAATTCAGATTGAATTAATATCTCTAATAATTGCTTTCAAGTTAGTCCGAAAATATCTATTAACACCGGGAAAAAAAGGGTCTATGCATAGAAAACTATGGATAGTTATTGTTAGTCCAAATGTTCCCTTTCTAGTGCCAAGTTCCTAAAATATATATCTAAAAAATTCGCATTCATTTATTGAGCACATGATTCCGTCCAACTAGTTTCGTAGAATCGATGAGACTCTTTAGTTTCATGGTGAATCTGATTCCATATAACCAACTTTTCCTCTCTAATTTCTTTTGATAATCTTTTTTTCTTTTTTCTTTCCTTTTTTAACTGATCCTTATTCTTTCCAAAACCGATGTAACATGACATAATTAATGTGACACAACGTCACCATCTCATGGCTGGCCTCAGATCCGAGTAAACGAAGTTACTTGCATTAGACCTAAATATTGACAGAATAATCGAGAGAGAAATTCTGTATGAAAAATATCAAGAACATGTTCTTTATTTGTAAGTGCAATTCCACGATACTACACTAATAGGAAATAAGCAGTGAAGACTTTGCCTGCTCAGTAATGCTAAATAATCAGTGAAGGCACTTTATTCTAGCTTTCTTTATTTACTTAAGGATGTGCTAGATTTTGTAATAAAATACGATGATAAATATAAACAAAATAAAACTCAAGGCGTGCATAAATATTGTTCTTAAAAATATTTCCTCAACACAAGGTTCTCTTCTAGAATTCAACAAGCTCCTCCTCTAAAATGAGAATTACAGAAATAGTTAGATTGAAATCAAAAGGAAATATCAACAAGCTTTGCATACACAAGAAAATACTATGGTTTTTTAGCACACTTTGATTGTAAAAGTTCATGGTATATATAGGTTGTTAACATGAAATAACTATGCAAAAAATAAATTAAAAAGCTGATATAACATTTCAAAAAAAATAAAAGAGCTGTAAAGTAGTTAAAAAATTATAGCTATTAAAAAAGTTTTAAAATAAAGAGTTTTTAGGATTTGGTAACTATTAAAAAATTAATTCCAAGTGTTTAAAAAATTATGGTTTCTGTTCAAGAGTCAGAAACAAATTATTGTTGGAAACAAAAGATTCAAAAAGTATAAACATTGCTTCATGCGCTGGAGAGCAATCAAAGGTTTTCCTCTTGCTTGGTTAAACCTTATACACGCGAGTCCATTATCTTTTCCTTATTGGTTACTATCTATATTAAAGTTCACTATATAAACACTTGATAAATGTTTTATTTTTTTAATATGGAATATAAAACTTTATATATATTCTATGTTCAAAAGAAATAAGTTGTATTTTTCTAACGTGGGATAAAAACCTTTTAAAATAGTTTCATTATTTACCTAGATTCTATAATAAGGGGCAATCAATTGAGATCTCAAGGATATGAACATATGGTTGTCCTTAGAAGCATTCTGGACATTGTACCTCTCAATCCCAATATTATAGTACAAACAGTTAAGTTATGGCTTTCCGTTTTGTTAATAACAATAGGAAAATAGATTCTGATACCACTTCATAGGTTCATATACTCACAATTTTTAACATTTTTTTTATACTGGTACAAGATATATCGTTTTATATGCGTCAAATTCCTCAGGACTTCCTTTGAGAGACCATTTTCTTGGAGGGGTACTCTGAACAAATTTCAGTTCTATGTGATAACAGAACAGAAAAAGAACACTCTCTCGGATAGGACCCATTTGTGGCAGTTTCATGTCATCAAAAGATCACTAGAAGCCGATGCTTGCAATCTTTATGTTTCAGAAGCAATAATATTCTTTTTAATATGTAGAGAAGGCAAAGGCAGTGGGATGCTGAGGAAGTAAAATGAAATATGGTGGAAGTTAAAGCACAATCTCATTGCATTTAATAGTAGAGATTCATATCATACATTAAAGTTAGTGAAAAGAATCCGCATCATGTTTGATGGGTCCTATTTATAATGAAGGATTGGAAAAGATCAAGAAAAGCTTTATACTCAGAGCTTTTCCCCCTTCCCTTTTTTCCGCAAAGACATGTAAAGCATCAAAGGGAGGCCTACTAATCTCATTCTCATGGGAGAATAAGATTTTTTTACTAGATAATCATTAAAGTGCATGACTGGATTCTAACTGATAAGTTCTCTCTGAGTTTTACTGCAATCCTAACTTTATAGGAATTGGAGTTCTGCTGCCTTTAACAATCCATTCCTTTCAAGTTAGGAGTGTTTCCAAGTATGTCTGTTATGTGAGAACCCAAATTCATTGTGGAAGACAACAAAATGATGGAAGTTAAATCTTCATAGATTCCCAACAATATCAGCTTATAATCTGTTTTTTTATTTTTATTTTTTGCTTTAACTGATCTTGATTCTCTCCGAAACTTGATATCTTTATTCCTTACTCTAGTTAACTTCAGTAACATGACATAATCAATGTGACGCAACCTGACCACCTCATCCAAACAAGAAATCCGAATAATCGAGAAAGTTTTGGGTCAAAATCCGAATAAACAAGATTAAACCCCAATATTGAAGGAATAATAGAGAATGGAATTTTGGTCAAAAAGTTGCCTCAGATTCTATTTTGACATAGACAAATTGATCATATAATAATCATAAATATAATTGTGTATAATAATAATAATATATTGAGATTTTAGATTAACTGAGCTAAAGGTGACATTTTGGTTTGGGTTAAAGGAAGTCTCTTGATTGAGATTTCAGGTTAACTGAGCTGAAGAAAACATTTTTGTTATGGTTAAAGGGAATCATCTGGTTAAATAGGGTCACTAGATTGAGATTTTAGGTTAACTGAGTTGAAGGTAACATTTTGGTTCTGGTTAAAAGGAATCGCTAGATTAGGATTTCAAGTTGGTCGAGCCAGAGACAAAGACAAAGGTTCTGGTTAAAGGGGGTCTCTAGAATGATATTTCAGGGTAACCGAGCTGAAGGCGACATCGTGGTTCTGGTTAAAAGGAATCACCAGATTGGGATTTCAGGTTGACCAAGCTAAAGACAATGACCAAAGTTCTGGTTAAATGGGGTCTCTAAATTGAGATTTCAGGTTAACCAAGTTGAAGGTAACATTTTGGTTCTAGTTGAAGGGAATCATAAGAATGGGATTTTAGGTCGGCCAAGTTGAACTCAAAGACCAAGATTCTATTTACAGGGGGTCTCAGGATTGAGATTTCAGGTTAATTAAGCTATAGACGACATTTTGTTTGTTGTTAAAGGGAATCGCCGGATTGGGATCTCAGGTTGACCTAGCTAAAAAAAAGGCCAAGGTTCTTGTTAAATTGGGTCTCTAAATTGAGATTTGAGGTTAACTAAGTTGAAGGTAACATTTTGGTTCTAGTTAAATAGGATAGCCGTATTGGGATCGCAAGTTAACCGAGCTAAAGACAAAAACCAAGATTTTAGTTAAAGGGCGTCTCTAGATTGAGATTTCAGGTTAACCGAGCTGAAGGCAACATTTTAGTTTTGGTTAAAAGAAATTGTCAGATTGGGATTTCAAGTTGGCTGAGTCGAAGACAAAGACCAAGGTTCTCGTTAAAGGGGATCTCTAGAATGAGATTTAACGTTAACCAAGTTGAAGGTAACATTTGATTCTGGTTAAATAAGATTGTCGGATTGGGATCACAAGTTGACCGAGCTAAAGACAAAGACCAAGGTTTTGGTTAAAGGGCATCTCTAGATTGATATTTCAATGCTGGCAGCGATAGCCCTATCATCACTAGTAGCTTCAGTCACCCACGATGTCTCCAGTAGCCAGCACAAGCTAAAATTTGTGTTTTTTTTCACTAACCACCAAGTTGAGAATAATTAAGAGGCTTAACCTATTGGTTAGCCAACCTTTTCTATATATATATATATATATATATATATATATATATATATATATATATATAAGTAGCACCTAGATTATCACACCAAATAGTAGGAGTAGAGGTAGAATGAATCTACAGATCTCTCAATAAATAGTGAAGCAAAATAACCTCATCAGTGCCATCTGCCAAGGCTTTATACTCAACCTCGGTGGAGGAGCGAGCAATTATGCGTTGCTTGCTTGATTTCCATGAAACCGGCGTCTGACCAAAGAATACAAAATAACCACCCTTAGACTGTGATAATCAATACTACCTGCCTAATCTGCATCTATAAAGCCATGTAGAGCAAAGGAGGAACTATGAGTGATATGTAAGCCATAGGTGGTTGTACCCTGTAGATAACGCAGAATGCATTTAACGGCACCCCAATAAGAATCTGTAGGAGCATGCATAAACTAACAAACTCTGTTAATAGTAAAGCAAATATTTGATCTCGTAAAGGTGAGATATTGACAAGCACCCATAATTTGACGAAACTGTATAGGATTAGAAAACAAGGGATCTGGCAATATGGTAACTTTGGAAGTAGAGATAAGAGTATCAACCGATTTGCAGGAAGTCATACCAGCTCGAGTGAAGATGTCAAGAATATATTTATGTTGTCATAACATCAGACCCATAGTAGTGGACTGAACCTCACTACCTAAAAAATAATTAATGGCGCCGCCTAAGTCACGAAGCTTGAACTTTGAACTGAGTAAATGTATTAGATGGTGAAGCATAGTAAAGTTGCTACCCGTAAATAGAATGTCATCAATATAAACCAGAAGATAAAAGATATTAGCACCAACAAACAAGATAAATAAGTAGGTGTCAACCTTGGAAGCATAAAAGACAATAGAAAGTAGAAAATCACTCAGACGAGTGTACCATGCTTGTGAGGTCTATTTTAAACCATATAAAGACTTATGCAACTGGCACACATGAGAGGGAAAAGCAAAGTTGACAAAACCTAGAGGTTATTTTATGTAGACCTCTTCGACAAGAACACCATTGAGGAAGGCATTATGAATATCAAGTTGATGAATCCTCCAATTACACGAGACCGCAATGGAGAAGACTAATATGATGGTCGCTTGCTTAACAACTGGACTAAAAGTTTCAGAATAATCAATGCCTTCTTGCTAACTAAAGCCTCTAGCAACCAAACATGCCTTATATCGCTCAACACTGTCATCCACACAACGCTTTATCCTATACACCAGTTGCTACTCAATTTTTGACCCATCTTTTTATAAAATTTTTGAAAAATCCAAAAATAGCGAAAAACAACGAAAATCCAAAAAAAATTGTTTTTTATATATTTGCATCGTTTTTAGCATTTTCAGCATCGTCCCAAAAGAATTTAATTTTTCAAAGGTCTTTTGAACACATTCGAATTTTCACGTGTCATTTTTGAAATCCTTGATTTTCCTCATTGAGTCGATGTTGATTTTGCTCATTTTCAAAATATATAAAAAAATAAAAAAATCAAAATTTACCAAAAAAAAAGATGAGGGACCAATTTTGAGAAACAAGCAATATTTTACCTATAAATATAAGCCAAAAAAAATTACTAAGGAGGAGGGGGGGCAGTTTTGGAGAGTAAAAAAAAAAAGAAACCCTAAATATATCTCTTCTCCAAGCAGCCGCCGGTCCCCCCAGCTTGGACCCGTTGGTTTCTTCTCCTTCACCCATCTCCTGAACCGGCCTCCATCTCCCCCACACAGAACCTTCTAACCTCTCCCCCCGGCCATCAGCCCCCATTTCTAGATCTTGAACCTTCCACCCGACAACCCACACGAACACAGCCCTCATTTCCAGCTTCTCCCAAACCATACCAGCCTCCCCTTCACAGACAACACCCACCGTTTCCACATCTCCCAAGATCATCACTCATTTTTCTTCCTCTTCCCCAGCCGCCGACCCTCACTTTAGCCTCCCCTCCCTCAGCCGACAACACAGACGTCTCCACCATCGGCCACCCAAACCAGCCGTCCTCACCAAAGGTCCAGCAGCCCCCCGATCCCTGTCATCTTCCTCTCTCAGCCGACCCATCGGCCTCCCTCTCCGGGTCAACGAACAGACTCGACCACAGCAGTCAGCCACGGACCAACAGCCTCCACCTCCAGCCAGCTCCACCCGGCAGACCACATAGAACCCGCCAACCGGACAGCTTTCCCCATCTCAAGAGCAGTTTTAGCTGCCACGGACGACAGCGTCACCGCCAGGTCTGTCACCAGCAGGAAGAAGGAACAGCAAGCCGAAAACAAGAAAGAAGATAGAGGTTCACAGATCTAAAAAGGGGAAAAATCTGAGAACGATCTGGACTAAACAGACCGATGGGTTGCGTTTTTTGATTGTTTTGTACGTCACCGCCGGCTAGGAAAGAAGAAGGGAGGAACTGTTTCGGATCTCCCATACTGCTGGATTTTTTCGGCGGCGCGTGAACCCACGCACCGCTAGCGACACTGTCTTGCTGCTCAGAAATCCTGCTGAACACTGTTCCGGCTTGCAGAAGGTGTTCCCTGTAAATTCCAGATTGTTTTGGGGCTGTTATTGTAATTTTAATGTAATTTTTTTGTTTATTTGTTTTGAAATTGTATTTTGTATTATGGATGTAAAAAAAAAAAAGAAACGAAAAGAAAGAGAAAATAATAATAGAAAAAGAGATGTGTGTGTATTTTTTTTATGTATGTTATTGAAATCAAAAGAGAAAAAATGAATTTAATATTTTAATTTATATGCACAAATATCTAAAGGACAGATAAAATTATGTTGTATTTTTCATGAAAATGTAAAATATGTATCTACATATATTTTGGGAACTAATAACTGATTTATCAAAGCCTTAGAATTGGGCTAAAATTTTATTTTTAAAATCATATCAAGTCCACAAAGCTTTCCTAGTAGCCTTCAATTAAATACTAGGTGGCGACTCCCAACGATGTAATCAAAGCAAACGAGAAGAAACGAAAAATCGCTAGCCCGATGCCGCGCAGATATTAACGTGCGACAGAATGGCGACTCCACTGGGGAAGGTACTGTTTCTGGCAATATTGGACTAAGCTTTGTGTATTTGATGTGTTTAAGTTTTTGCTTTTTTATCTTGTTTTATTTTTGTTTTATCCATGCATTTTTAGAATTGTTTCATGCATCACCTGTATTTATTTTTAAAAGAACACACACAAGCTTCTAGGTTAGGTGGGGGACTAGCAGCTTATCTTATGACTTTTAGTCAAGGTTTAAGTTTGTGTAAACCCCAACTCTTCATTGAGTGCTTAGACTGGTAACAGTTGGTACACATGCCATCTCATTGCCTACTGGGCCCCTATATTGCCTTCAAGAGGGTGATCACTAGGACAACGAGAGACTCTTTTTAGAGACCAAGTAGTAAACCTACCTTTTGTCTCACTTAAAAAGATTAGAACCTGCCTTTAGGATGTGTGCTCCGTATACATTATTTTGTATCCGAGCAAGCCCTTCTTGAAGCATCTTGAACTCAAGACTTGTGGGTGACACAATGACCGTCACTCAGAAAATTTTCATTATAGAGTTTGGGCAAGAATCAAGATTCTTGTTTCATCATGCAAGAGTTACGATCATATGTCATCCCTTGAAGGGCGAGTTCCTCATATAGATTACATGTTCATACATTTATCATGCATGTACCAGGAGGAAAAATAGGTTCCCCCATCCGAGGTTTACTACACTGGATGGAAAAAGATGGATAATAAAGAAAGGGGTCAGAGAGAGGCACAATGTCAAAATGAGTTGAGAGCATTAAAGGTGAAGTAGCTAGACTCATATCTGCTTGAACAAGTGTTGAGCATTAAATGGAAAGGGAATGTCTGCATAGTCTTTTGTCGAAACATTGCTTGTCCACGTCCAATTGAAGCTGAACCTCTTCTTTTCAGCCATGAACAACAGCAGCAATGCCTTCAGTCATCAACTAAGGACAACCCTTGTTCTTGTTTAGTTGCACTGTTAATTGTTCATCACCTCCATATCTTCTAAATGGCACCAAATAACCGCTAGCCTTCTATGCATGGTGCATTAGCCTTCTTTGAAGTTACCCCAACTGTGAGCCCAATTCCAGTTCAGCAGCACATGATTAGACACTGAACCTCTACGTGGCAGAGCTCTCTCTGTAGAGATTTGTTTGTGGATTTTCTAGTGGGGAATGCAAGAGGGGATGCAGTACTTTCATACGCTACAAAACTTTGTCTCATCAGTTTCAACACCGAAACACTGGAGTAGGCAGAAGAGTCAGACCTAGTCTGAAAACATGAGCAGTCGTCAAACTTCAATGTGGCAGAGCTCTCTCGGCAGGAATCTGTTTGTGAATCTGCAAGTGGGAAATCCAAGAAGGGATGTGGTAGTTTCAGATCATCTACAATTTTCTCTTACTAGTGTCAGCATTGAAATACAAAAGTAGGGAGAAAAGACAAGCCTTGACTAAACAACATGAAGAAGATTGAAACTTCAATAGAGGAGAACTCCCTCTACAGGTGTCTGTTTGTTGCACTGTTTGTGAGCAATCGAAGATGAGGCAGAAGAGTTTTCGATTCATCAGGTTCTCTTCCAGTTTTGATAATGTGTGATTCCACATGCTTTGTTTTTGTGCGCTGCAAGGATTACCTAGGTATTGAGAGGTTTCCAACAATCCTAAAACAACAACAACAACAACAACATTGGAAGATTGACATGAAGTTGTGTGGATTGCCAAAAAAATTGAACAAGCTATCAAGATGGGAAAGATTGAAGGTTCTGCCAAGGATTCCATAACAATGATGAGAGATGCATCAAAAGAAGACTCTGACGGTGGGAAACCTTAATTATGTGGTCTAGCCAAGTATCGCTGTATCATTGACCACTCCAATGTCTTTGCCGAAGATAGACATTCTTTTGCCATGTGAGTTTATTTACCAGCATCTGCCAGATTCTAGACTTTTGCCTGACTCCGACAAATCCCATGCAACTACCGTTTTCTAGGTGGTATAATCTAGACAAGAGATGTGATGTCATGGTGGGGTCCTCAGCCATTTTAATTGAACAGTTGCAAGAATTTCAAGAAGCGAGCCCGGAAGTTGGTGAGCAAGAGACGAGTAGATTCTGTGAAGGAGGGTGTCATTAGCTATATTGTCCCCCGAACATTTTCAGAATGACATGTGATTGAAAATGCTTGGCAAAACACAGATATCGCCAGAAAAGCTGATTCAAGAATGGCGATGAATTGTCAATCATATTGTTGTGGAATGTTGCATTTTTGTTTTGGGATCACATCTCATCCTTCAACGAAACATGTCTTGTTTTTGTCTCTTTGTTGTTTCGAAATCAACAAATGTTTAGCATTTTATTCTGACAAAATATTTTGATCAAACTCCAACATGCGATAAAGGTTAATCAATCTTGAAGATTAAAAGTGTTTTGATTATAGAAATGACTCGATGTTTGTTGAAATGACATGATAAACAACAAGTGGTGACCGAAAAAATTTTGAGCTCACACACAAAATTGAACCACACATCATATAGCTAAGTTTTAGTAGTATGCATAATGACATGTAGTGGATTCGGTATTTATGGACTCGTGAATCATGATTCTTACAAGTCCCAATCATTACACTAGATGAGGTCAAAATTTATTTGTTCTAACCGACCTTGCTTGAAATGAGAAAAGGCCATCTTTGATATCCCTTCACTTTCTAAAAATTATATCCCTTGCAGTCCCATTTTGAGTTGGATAGAATATTTTTTTCATAAAAAAAACTGACTAGGATCACACCCCACACTGGGGGAAAATGAGAGATATTTTGAAGACATTAATGGATAAAAAGAAGGCTTAGAACAAAAGTCCAATGATTGAGAGAGGGCTAAAAGAAAACACATAGACTGAGGGCATATAAGAAAAATTTGAGGAAGGCTATGAAAAAAAAAAAGATTGAAAAAAAAAGATGTTGAAATTGCCTTCACTTAAAGGCAAGTCAAAGATAAAGGAAAGAGAATGCCTATCAAGCCTAGGAAGAGCAAAAGAAATTTCAATCAAGGAAAGACACAACAAAAGTCAATAGCAGAAGAAAGACTAAGCTATAAATATGACTTTTGGTATCCATTATAAAGCCTCTGATGTTATCAGATGATTGAGGTTGGTTATTCATCAAGGAAAGGTGGTTTTGCATTATGACTTATGTTAAGAGAAGTCTGATCTTTGAGGTTAACAAGGTTATATGTCGTTTCCTCGACAAAGACAACAATAGAAAAAGAATTGATGAATAGTTGATGTTGATCCTAGGTTTTTGAAACCCTCAAATACCTTTTGAGCCTGTGAAATTCCTTTCTTTCATAGCTATGAACCATAGCCTGCATTACGTGCTTTTAAAAGCACTTTTTAATCAAGCAAACAATTTGAACCGATAAATGGCGCTCTCAAAACTTGAAGAGCTTTTCCATAAGGGTCGTGACTTCATGAATTAAGCTATTGATTATTATGTATGCTGATAAAATAAAAGCTCAAAAAGAAACAACCTCTCTTGATAAAGCCTGAGATTTGACTTGGTCTTGTTTTTGAAATTCACATAAAGGTCACCTCATCACAGACCATCAAAAGATATACCCCAAAATCAGAGTCTAAAATGGATACAAAGAACCATAAAAAAAAAGCCATTTTAGTCTTACAAGGGGTCAATTTCTGTTTTCAAAATACATGACAATCAAAGGACTGTATATTTTGAATAACGTGTGTTGGATCTTTGATAAAAAAGCTTGATTTTTAAAAGGTCTTTTCAAAAAGGACATCTTTGATTTCATTTCAATAAACTAGACTTTGAATAGACATGATCTTTGAAGTATGAGAGTTGATTCCAGAACAGAAAGATTGTCAAACAAGAAGAATATCGATCGAGTTTGCAAAATCCTTGACAAGAATGACATCAACACTTCTTGACACTCCTTGAAAAGTTGACCACCTGGGGGCAATACAGTGGACCCTGAGAAGGAAAACAAAAGGTATTCAGATCAGCTGGGGGCAAAGAAAAAAATCGAACGATGAGTTGGCGAAGTCCATCAAAGTCATTCCTGGCGATCACAAAAAACCATTTGGTTATAGACAGAAGAATGAGCATGTTCAGATCATATTGGGGGCAATGTTGTTCAAAGACAATCCATGATTTAGTGAACTTCAGCAGCAATTGATGGGCAACGCTGCATTTGAAAGATATTTTCATATCTTTATGTTGGTTTATCATCCCTAACATAGCTATGACTTTTGAACGATGTTATCACATAGTCGCATTTGAATGAATGTTGGAAGGATGCACCCACTAAGACTGACTGTGGGGCCATTTGTTTTGAAGCTCAAATGCGCACTTCACCGCATAAATATGGGTGATGAACATCATTGATGATGCCAGTGCATTTCTTTTCATGATCTTATTTGACAAGCTGAGAGGAATCCATGGAGAAGAACATTGAGTTTACAACGATGAGTTTTTTATTGCAAGCTATGAGATGCATGTCCGGATGACTTGGCAGTTTTCAAGAAGGTTGATGATAACATATACTTGAAAAGTATTGTTTCAATTGGAGGCAAGTTCATGACTAGTTGACAATCTTGATGGGTGTTGGCATGAGGCACACATCAGAGGATAATTCTCAGAAGAATCCAAAAGAGAAAATCCTTTATGATGAATCAAACAACACCACACTTGGGGGCAGAGTCCAGCTTGATAAACAACGAGAGTAGTAATCGTCATGGACAGCCTAAGATGGGCATTGTACTTGCATTTGAGTGGAAGGCTAGCACGCAAATGAGCCAATGCATCGAAAGAACAAAGAAAGCTTTGGAATGCAAACAAAGGCACCCTATGATGATGGATCATCAAAGAGGGGGGGACATATATTTCAAATCAGGTAAGGATGCATGCATGTCATCTAACCTCAAAGCACTGCACATGTGATTGTTACAGGAAAATCCTCAATGAAGTCCAGTAAGATTGTGGACAAAGAAAGAATCATTGAGTTGATGATAACAAAGAATCGATTTAGATCTTAGAATGAGAAGAGAATGAGATGAACCCTGCTAGTAGGAGAATCTCAAAAAAAAAAAACGAGGAGATCAACCCTGTCATCAAGAGGAGTTTTCAAGTCAACCCTGCAATCGGGAAGCGCCGTTTATCAGCCTTATCCTGTCAGGACTTTGCCTGCCAAGTCTTTTTGCTAGGTAAGTCACATTTTTCCATCTAGGTAGGTCACCCATCATAATCAGACCATCATCTTTCATTTGGGGTAGGTCACCTATAACAATGAGACCACTTCACATTTTTCTTTACCGGGTAGGTCACCCATAACAATGAGACCACTTCAAATTTTTTCCATCTTTCATTTGGGTAGGTCACCCATCATAATGAGATCGTTTTTAACATTCTTTCATCTGGGTAGGTCACCCATTACAATGAGACCACTTTTTACATTTTTTTGGTTTTGGTTAAAGGAGGTCGTCAGATGGGATCTCACGTAGCTTTGGTTAAAGGGAATCGCCAGATGGGATTTCAGGTTGACCGAGCTACACACATTCTTTGGTTCTGGTTAGAGGGGATTGGCGAAAGGAATCTCAATCTATCCTAACCACAGAGGATTTTTGGTTCTGGTTAGAGGGGATTGGCGAAAGGATTCTAAGTCTATCCTAACCACACGCAGGAATTTTAGTTCTGGTTAGAGGGGATTGGCGAAAGGAATCTCAGTCTATCCTAACCACACACTGGATTTTTTGTTCTGGTTAGAGGGGATTGGCGAAAGCAATCTTAGTCTATCCTAACCACAGAGGATTTTTGGTTCTGGTTAGACGGGATCGGCGAAAGGAATCTCAGTCTATCCTAACCATACGCAAGATTTTGGTTCTGGTTGAAGGGGATCGGCAAAGGGATCTCAGTTCAGCCTAACCACACAGATTTTGGTTCTCGTTAAAGGGGATCGGCGAAGGGATTTCAATTTAGCTTAACCACACACAAACTTTGATTCTGGTTAAAGGGGATCGGCAAAGGGATCTCAGTTGAGCCTAACTGCAAAGGATTTTGGTTCTGGTTAAAGGGGATCGGTGAAGGGGTCTCAGTTCAGCCCAACCACATAGATTTTGGTTCTGGTTGAAGGGGATCGGCAAAGGGATCTCAGTTCAGCCTAACCACACAGATTTTGGTTCTAGTTAAAGGGGATCGGCGAAGGGATTTCAGTTTAGCTTAACCACACACAGACTTTGGTTCTGGTTAAAGGGGATCGGCGAAGGGATCTCAGTTTAGCCTGACTGCAAAGGATTTTGGTTCTGGTTGAAGGGGATCAGCGAAGGGGTCTCAGTTCAGCCCAACCACACAGATTTTGGTTCTGGTTGAAGGGGATCGGCGAAGGGGTCTCAGTTCAGCCCAACCACACAGATTTTGGTTCTGGTTGAAGGGGATCGGCAAAGAGATCTCAGTTCAGCCTAACCACACAGATTTTGGTTCTAGTTAAAGGGGATCGGCGAAGGATTTCAGTTTCGCTTAACCACACATAGACTTTGGTTCTGGTTAAAGGGGATCGGCGAAGGGATCTCAGTTGAGCCTAACTGCAAAGGATTTTGGTTCTGGTTGAAGGGGATCGACGAAGGGGTCTCAGTTCAGCCCAACCACGCAGATTTTGGTTCTGGTTGAAAGGGATCGGCGAAGGGATCTCAGTTCAGCATAACCACAAAGGATTTTGGTTCTCGTTAAAGGGGATCGGCGAAGGGATCTCAGTTTAGCTTAACCATACACATGATTTTGGTTCTGGGTAAAGGGATCGGCGAAGGGATCTCAGTTTAGCCTAACCACGCATAATTTAGCTTTGGTTAAAGGGAATCGCTAGAGGGGATTTCAGGTTGACCGAGCTACACACCGATTTTGTTCTTGTTAGATCGCCAGATGGGATCTCAGGTAAACCCAATCAAAAGGGCAGGTCGCCCGTGAAAATAGACCATTTTGAGTAAGTGTGCGTGGGTTGGTCGCCCCTAAAAGTAGACCATTTTGAGTGTGTGTGGGCAGGTTGCCCATGAAAATAGACCAGGGTAAGCGTAAGTGTGTGGGTTGGTCGCCCCTGAAAATAGACTAGTGTGAGTGTATGGGCAGGTCGCCCTTGAAAATAGATCAAAGTGAGTATGTGTGGGCAGGTCGCCCGTGAAAATAGACCAGTGTGAGTGTGTGGGCTGGTCGACCCTGAAAATAGACCACTTTGAGTATGTGTGGGCAGGTCGCCCGTGAAATAGACCAGTGTGATGTGGGCTAGTCGCCCCTGAAAAAAGGACCACTTCGAGCGTGTGTGGGCTGGTCGCCCCTGAAAATAGATCACTTTTCTTCAAAAGGGGCAGGTCGCACAAGAAAATGAGATCAGTTTCTTTTTCTTTTCTTTACAAAACTTACTATACAAAACATTAAGGAGTTTTGCTTCGTAAGCATTGTAAAGAGGGGATATCTGTTGCTACTCAATTTTTGACCCATCTTTTGTATAAAATTTTTTAAAAATCCAAAAATAGCGAAAAACAACGAAAATCCAAAAAAATTCGTTTTTTTATATATTTGCATCGTTTTTAGCATTTTCAGCATCGTCCCAAAAGAATTTAATTTTTCAAAGGTCTTTTGAACACGTTCGACTTTTCACGCGTCATTTTTGAAATCCTTGATTTTCCTCATTGAGTCGACGTTGATTTTGCTCATTTTCAAAAAATACAAAAAAATAAGAAAAATCAAAATTTACCAAAAGAAAAAGATGAGGGACTAATTTTGAGAAACAAGCAACATTTTACCTATAAATATAAGCCAAAAAAAATTACTAAGAAGGAGGGGGGGCAGTTTTGGAGAGTAAAAAAAAAAGAAACCCTAAATCTATCTCTTCTCCAAGCAGCCGCCGATCCCCCCAGCTTGGACCCGTTGGTTTCTTCTCCTTCACCCATCTCCTGAACCGGCCTCCATCTCCCCCACACAAACCCTTCTAACCTCTCCCCCCGGCCATCAGCCCCCATTTCTAGATCTTGAACCTTCCACCCGACAACCCACACGAACACAACCCTCATTTCCAGCTTCTTCTCCCAAACCAGACCAGCCTCCCCTTCACAGACAACACCCACCGTTTCCACATCTCCCAAGACCATCACTCATTTTTCTTCCTCTTCCCAAGCCGCCGACCCTCACTTTAGCCTCTCCTCCCTCAGCCGACAACACAGACGGCTTCACAGCGCAGAAGCGGTGTGCCTTCACAGCGGGGTCAATTCACCTACAAGTACCAGGCACAATGGAAGGATGACCTCTCAATGTAAGTTTGTTTAGGTTTTACTTTTTTTTTTATACTTATAACATAATTTATGAACAACTAATTAATATTATTACTTTTATTTAATTTCAGGTTCACAAGCATTGAGGCTGCAAGGGCTATAACATTAGCGTTTAAATCATCGATGGAGATTCCATTGTTTCAATGGAGCCAGGTTTCCAAACATCCTGAGTGGAAACCTAATATCGATGCATGGTATAAGCGATTTCAGGTCGGTGTTAGTTTTTAATTTTCAGCTTATTTTTAATAAATAATTTTTATAATTTTATATATTGTAATATTTTTATTTTGTATGAATTATTTATATACACATAACAAATTTGAGTGGGATAAGGCGAGCAACAATGTTGTGAGGAGGGTATGGGAGAATCACGCGGCAACTAGGTAACATCGAAAATAATATTTATTTTTGTTTTATAATTTTATGTTTTAAATTCTAATTTGTTACTATGGAAGTAGGTTGCG
>Ga0325402_1000124_pt1 | contig 39567 bp, 30 predicted proteins | sample PopdelMetagenome_22_FD_207212 | JGI IMG/M metagenome (GOLD analysis project Ga0325402, IMG submission 207212) | Populus deltoides microbial communities from Bellville, Georgia, United States - Xylem-PdKOR-R3 | ecosystem: Host-associated > Plants > Phyllosphere > Stem > Wood/Secondary xylem... | reverse complement strand
TTCTTCTTCTTCTTCTTCTTCTTCTTCTTCTTTTCTTTGCAAGACTAGATATAATAAAAAAAAAATCAGGAGGTGCATGCTAATAGGTAGCAAGGCATGTACAGATGAACCATATTTATTAAATCAAACAAACCTTTTGTTTCCCTCGCCTCTACTAGTTAGTCTTAGTTTTAATTTACATTAAAATGATGAGCAAGATTCCGGAAGTGTTTGCACAAATTTCTAAAACTTAATTATTGGTAGCCAGCAATATTGCACTGAGCATTTTCTATTTCCCTTTGTACTGATGATGTTTCTTCTTTTCATTTTGTTGTCCAAGATATATGGGATGTGCTCAATATGCAAACAAATTAAGGCTTACAAATTGTGTTCAAGAACATGACTACATGAGGAAATCCATTAACAACCCATATTTCATCCACAGAAAGAAAAGAAGGGAAAGAATAAAATAATCCAAAGAAGGAACTTCCACTATACGAGTACTTGAATTGTTTCTTAAAATTCTACTTTGATTGTCTTTTGATAGAGTTCTTGTGTTTGTCCTTCAGTAAAGGGAACTAGCTTGGTACATACTCTCTGTTGTCACTCAAACTGATATCTTACCGTATGAAGTATTGCCTAGACAGCTAGCTGTTTGGTTCTTCTTTGCTTATTTTGGTTAAGGACGTGCGATGATCTTGCATTATTGAGGCATGTAGGAGGGAAAGTTGGTGTTGACACAAGATAACAAAGAAAGGCCAAATTACTATACCCGTGCAACACCCTGCATATACTATATTTCTTTGATGGTGACAGCAGCAAAGATTTTAAGATGTAAGAATTCATAAATTGTAGTCCATGATGACGCAGATATATGTTATATATACACGCACACACAACCGTATCCACGAATATATATATATGTGTGTGTGTGTGTGTGTGTGTGTGTGTGTGTGGCCTATAAATATTTCAACTGGTTGTTACATGCAAAGCCTAATCCTTGCTTATTAATTAACATTTATGAAACCACTGGATTATTGATCTCATGACCTGGTCAACTATCATAAAATTGATCAGTCTCCATTGGTGATCAACATGAACCATGAAAGATGTATTATAGTTTAGCATTTTCCAAAGTTTTATAACTGGCAAGCCTTAATATAAAAGATGTGGTAGATATTAAATGAAGATACAAAGAACAACAATCAGCCTTTCTCGTTCAGATTTCTATGTTTATTTATTTTTTATGAATATTGTTCTAGTAATTCTATTAAAATTAAAGATGGTACAATGTCCAAAACGAGAGAATTGGCCAAAGGAAACAAAGATAAAAGAGAAGTAAGAGAGGCTTCAAAATGTCATGAAGCTAAAGCAAAGATGGGGACTGAAACGGGTTGCAGTTTCCTTTGATTTGTTGTTACCATCAGAGTAAGAAGATGGTGATCCATACCAGTTTCCATTGTTATTACCATTTATGATCAATATTAAAGAACATCATTGTAATTAAGAAGCAACCGGTTTAGTGGGATTTCTATATATAGTCCGGCCATGTATTTATATTTCCCCAACTGTAATATCCTGATTGTTTTAATAGTGAATTATCGAGGATAAATTAATTTCATGATTATAACTCTTAAGAAGATTGAAGATAGGGTTGTGATCACAACTACTAATAAAATAGTTGTACTACAATTAGGAGGCTATCCAAATTTTGCCCAGATGAAGATGGCTAACAATACAAGAAGAGAGCAGTAAGTCCTCTCTGCCTTCTCTAGATGTAACGAAGAGTTGGTTGGCCAATTAATTATGTCCCATCTAATTAAATTTGACCATTTACCGTCTAATGTTGCTGGCCAGCTATATATAATCAATTCATCTCTACATATAATGACAGACACATGCATGATTTTTGGAAGTCATAATGGTCTTAAAATATGCAAAAGTGTGCGTGTACCATCATGGACAGTGAGTTGATTGTCTTTACTAAGAAGTGAGACCAGCAACCCTAAAGTAAATAATAATGCTACTGGCATTTTCCATTTGAGAAATAAGTTTGTGCTCAAAGGAAAGCGACCTACAGCTAGATTTCTGATTTGATGCCCCTGCACAAATTATTATGAGCCTTTAAAATCTGGACTAAGCTGGAAAGTATCTATGTTTAGCCATTTCCTTCGTTGTATTGATCATAGAATCCGTAGGGTTGGGGGCTAGTTGTTATCTGTTGTGTCAAGGAAGAAATACATGGTATTATAGTATATCACTTAGGTTTTACGTAGGGTGAGACAAAGGCAACGAGCCAAAGACCAGGCTCGAGATGGTTTGTCTGTAGCACGCTGCCTCCGCCACCAGACTCCATTGATAGTCCCACTGCAAGAACACTTTCAGGTTCTTGAAAGGCCTGTTGAGGACAAACCGGCCCCCCCTTCAGGGCCTTTTGGTATTTGTCCAAATTGTGTCTATATAACCTTTCTTATCTGATAGGTTATGATTTTTGTGGTCAGCAAGTTCAGTCCAAATTTGGGTTTGAGCATGAGTTCGAGTTTGATTACAATAACATTAAGCCTGCTCTCAACTTCACTAGGCACTGACAGAGCAACTTTGGGCCAACCACATCGACCTAGTAAGGATTTGGGTCACACTTCAAAGAAAGGACCTCAATACCTCATCATATAAAGCCAGGCTCACAGTGATAACTTCTCTGCCCGAAGAGCAGAGACTGGAGATTTTTTTTCCCTGGATTTCCACGAGTATATTTTACTGTGCCGTTTATGGAAAACAAATTATTATAGTACTTTTATATTGAACAATAAAGGATATTTTTATATATTGTTGCAGGGGATATCTTGACTAACTAAGAGTAAAAATAAAAAAATAAAACCTAACTAGTCTTATGAGTTTTAGATAAGAAGTTGTTTATGCTCAAATAAAGATAAATATCATCCTAAAACATCCTATATAAAATAAGTTTCATATAAAAATAGGTAAGAGTTATTGCAAAAATTGGCTTAAATTGGTATGTGTATAATTGGTTAAAAGAAAAATTATCACTAAATCTAAGATAATAATTTAGACTTGTACTTGATAATAAAGCTCAATCCTCACTTAAAATGATAGGTGTTGGACCTGGATGATAGCAAATGACAAATCAAAATTTGAACTCGTTTCTTTTGTCATGCCTAAAATAAGCATAAAAATCATTGCTCACACTCAATAGATTTTTTTGGGGTCACGTTAACTCGGACTAAATTCACTAGTAATAATGGGACAATATCCTAATCACATAAAAACATTATTTAAAAAAAAACACACATTGACATTAATGAAAAGGAAAAATATTTACAAACAAAGATAAATTCATTGGTATAATTTTATTAAGAAAATAAATGTTCCCACCTTAAGAGCGACTCTACCAGGAGGATAACAGTTTATTGTATGAAAGAGAAGTAAATTAAAAGGGAACCTTTCAACTCATGAATTGAATTCATATTTTTGAAAAACAAATAATATATATGTATAATTATGAAAAGGCTAGTGGTTCTGTAAGAGAGAGGGGAAGAAGACGGGAAATTGTTATCAAATTGATGGGCTTATCTAAAAAAATGCCTTTTTGATAGAAAATTATCATCGGACTGATGGGTCTTATTTGAGAAATTGTTATTTGAAATAAAACTATCATTTTAAATGTTGTATTCGACATTGCAGTGATCATGCCCTCTTTCTTGAGAAGGAGAAATTTTGTGTGTGTGTTGAGAGCGGGGAGGTGTGGGAATGTCTTATGTTAAAAAGAAGATGTTACATAGTATTATAATCACTAGAAAACCCTATCATCCTAAAGCATCATTGTAACTTGTCTTTTATTTCTAATGATATATTGTCTTTAATCTATTAGTGATCTATCTATATTAGTGATAATTCATTCACTACAATGAGTTGAACCTTAGATAGATGTTCAAGTCTAATTATTCTAAGATCTTGTTTATCTTTGTCACTTCTAAGTTATTATCTTTTTTTTATATATATAATACTTAGTGAATTGACATGTCTATAACTAATAACTCCTTATCATGTCATATAACCAATAATCTATTAAGTCATTCCAATGAATAACCAATGGGCTTATATTGAGCTCTTTTAACCTAACCTAGATCTTAAAAATGGTTTATAAATAATATCACGTCTAAGATTTATTTATAATATTTTTTGAATGAAGATTGTGTGCTCATTTATTTGGAATGAGATCTAAGTGAAATAAAGATCTCATTTGAACTAAGTATTGATAATGACCCTTTAGTGTTCATTTATCTTTTAGGTATATTATTTAACATTCATTTTTTTTTAAAATTTATCTTGGTTACCCCGCATCACTACGAATGAACAACCCCAATCCCGTTTGTTTTTAATTTGTTAAACATACATATGAAACTTGTTTTAAAGACTAAATATCTCTTATTCAAAATCATAAAAGAAATACGTGAACAATGTACACATGTAAATTATACAGAGATTTATTAAGTATGATACGTATAATATCGACATAATGTGAAAGGATTGACTTCTTCATCATCAAAATGATTTGAGTCATAACGACTCATTTTTAATGAAAAGCAGCATATCTTATTGGTATATAACAAAATTTATATATGAAAAAATTAGAGAGAGTGAAATGAAAAAGATTTATTTATATATAATAAATTGGATTTATAGTGAGAAATAGAGGAATTATAAAATTTAAAGAGAAAAAAAAATGACCAGGAGCAATGAAACAAAGAAAGTGTTTATACAGGGAAATGATGTAAAGAAAGGGTTTTTTTCATTTTCCAGGTTGACTTAAGTCAACCTAACTAACTTGAGACCCGACTATTATTCCAAGTCAACCTTCAGGCCGAGTTTTATAATTATGGTTTCTAATGATAAAAATAATTATGTTCTCTTGCTAAAATTGGTTGAAACTGATATATGCATATTTAGTTAAGAGAAAAAGGATCATTAAACCTAAGATAGTGATTTGAGACTTGGTCCTTATAATAAGGCCCAATCCTCACTTTAAAAATATGACAATTGAACCCAGGAGGATGATAAGTGACAAATTAGGTTTTGAGGTCGTTTCTTAGGTCATGCCTAACATATACTAAAAGACCACTATTAATATTCAATAGGTCTTTTTAGGTTTATGTTCACCCTGCCTAAATTCTCTTGCAATGATGGGACAATATCCGAGACACATAAAAAAAAAAACTCTTAAGAAATGCATGCAATGACATCAATAAAAAAACATATTTACAAACAAAGATAAATTCATTGGTATTTGTTTTTTAAAAAATAAATATTGTCAGCAACTATGCCAGTAGAATAATGGTTTAATATATAAAAGAAAAGTGAATAAAAAAAGAACTTTTCACCTCATATATCAAATTCATATTTTTGAAAGAAATAATATATGTATGTAATTTTGAAAAACAAGTTATTTTTTATTCAACTTTCAAAGAGCATGACTCATTAAGTGATTGTATTACCTTTGGGTTGAACCTAAATCACAAAAAAAAAAAAAATTTGACATCTAATTGATAAGACATGTCCAGTGATCTACTAATAGGTCAATCCTTTGATAAAAAACAACCAATAATATAAATGTTTAAATATATGTATATATATACTCAAAATATTCCTACCATATTTAAAAAAATTCATTGAAGATTCTAGCGTTCTGAATAAAAAAATCTACATTTAAACGCATTGAACATGAAATTCAAATGTTTACCAACACAAATTCTCCACACATATTTAATCACATCCATGTAAAATCAATAAAATCATGCTGAGAAACTATAAATCACCCAACCTAAACAGATAGATACAAATATAGATCAATAAATCAACACGTATAAAAATCACATTATTCAACAAAGTATCACCCAAATTATATTAACACATGTGCAGATAAAAAATCAATCCACACTAAATCATCTACACATCAACATTACAATACAAGTAATTCAAACAAATTGGCTTTTAGATATGAAATTGACCTTCTATAACTATTAGAAATGAATCAAACAAGGTAGAATAATGTCAACGCGTGCTTGTCATGCGTTGAAATACTAGGTTATGATAAATATAGAAGGCACATGCTCTTTATGTGCCAAGGATGTACCTGCAAAATCACATAAAAATGGTGATCTTTTAGGTGGATATGGAAGCCGGTTGTTCCTTGTTTATTTTGGGGATGATTTGGTTGGGTTTTAGTTGTATTGTCGGGTTAGATTGAGGTAATTTTTTAATGAAATTAAGGTTACGATTTTGGGTTAAAAAAAGATCATGATGATGTGTTGGGTGGTGGATATGAAGGCTATTCTATAGGGTGATAGAAAGGGAGCAATGGATGTGTGCGACAAAAAGGTGAGAGGGATTGTCATGTGGAGGAGATGAAGGTAGTGGAGCGATATAGAGAGAGAGGACAATAGTTAGGTTCGTGGTGGTCTGAGAAGCAATTGTTAGTTTTGTTCTCTGAAGAGAATGCGATTTTTGGTGGTTTACTCAGTCTGTTACTGGGTTTAGGGTTGCTGGTTTGACCAAAATTCAGCGAGAAAAAAAAAAGGAAAAGGCTTACGGTTGTGGAGGAAGAGGGGAAGAAAAGGCTTACTTCTTCTTCTTTTTCTATCTTTTTGTCAACCTTTTTTTTTTCTCTTTGCTCTTTTTTTTTTAAAAAAAAGATTTTACTCTCTAGCTTCTCAAGTAAAAATTTTTCTAGGATCTCTCAAAGTTCTCTCCATTTTTCTGCGCATATTATTTTTCTTTGAGATTTTTTTTGTTTCTCGATTCTCTTCAGTTTTGTTTCGGGAATTTTTTTTGCACTGTTTATTCCTTATTTATAGTCCCTTCACCATATAGTTTTTAAATTCTTATATTTTCTCCTCTATTTTATCTCCTAATCTCCTTTTTTATTTTAAATTCACAATTTGTTTTGGAGATAAAATCAAACTCTAGTATTTTTTTTTATTTCAATCCATATTCTTCATTTGATTGGTGTTTCGCTCCTCAAAAATTTTTTATTTTTTTAATATGGGGTCAAAAATTGATTATGATATATATAAACTTATACTAAATTCTTTTTTAATGATCATAAGTATATATCCCTTATATTAGTATGATATATTGAAAAGAATACATTCATCAAACTTATCAACTACTCTTAAATAATACAAAAAAAAAAAAATTATGATTGCTATCTTGTATTACTTCCAAGAAAATATTAATGATATTTATGAATTTGATTGGCTCTAGATGATTCAAATAAACAAATTAAATGTATATTTTTTAAACCTAACTTGATTCAATGGCTACATCCAAGAAATTTGATGACCTAACGTTTAATTTGGATAGATTCTAAAATTAAATTAAATAAAAAGTTGATCTGGTAAAATTTCATTGACCCAAATAATTCTCGAATCCTACTGTTTTCATCAACAGTTACAAAAAACATACATTAAACACTTTGAAATTATAAGTTCTGAGCGTGCACCTAAAACTCACCATAATTTAATTTACAAAACAAGATTAAACTCGTTAAAACTTCCTCTATATCGATTAAGCCTCTGCAGCGTAGTGATTTATCACTACAGATTTACATGCCGAAGATCCCCAGTTCGACATTAATGTCTTCGAGGATTAAAATGCAAGAAACTGAATAATTCTTTATCCCACTTCGGCCGAAACTTTAATTCAGAATCCGAACATTCATCTTTATGCTCTTAAATATAATCTTTAGTAAGCTTCCAAGAAAATCAAGAGAGGAGTACACTGCCCCTAGTCTCACATCGGTGCTTAGCTTTTCTTAATCACACACTCAACATTTAATTAAGAAACACAAGTGATCACGAGCACTCAAATTATTCGCTTGTCACATGAGTCTAATGAGCACACTTTTAATAAATAAATAAATAAATAAATAAACCTCTGCAAAGTCCAGTAATCCATCATCAAAGCAGAATATTGGTGACCCCATAGCCATTTTGATAGATAATCGAACCCATAAAAAGCTACTCAACTAATTTTCATAAAACCCTTTTTAATACAAAAAGCTAAACCCTAAACCTCGTCGTTTAACAACTTGTTAATCATCCAACCAATATTATAATCAGAGAATGTCTAGCTTCACTATTGATACATGTCTTTGTAGCTTTATTGTGGTTAACATCAATCATAATTGTCTACATCGTTTTTAGCAATGTTGGCCCTAGACTGCATGCTTGGTTATAATAATGCCTCACAATTCTTGCATCTTACTCTACTTTTATGGCTATAGTACTCGGAAATGCTTGTTTTTGTGGTAAAAACCGTATTTTATAAAAAAAATTAAAAATTATTTGAAATTAATTTTTTAAAATATTTTTTTATTATTTTAATATGTTAATGTTAAAAATAAATTTTAAAATAAAAAAATATTAATTTCATGCATTTCAAAATAAATAAATAAAAAATCATTCCTACGTTACCAAATACTAACCAAATACTAACATGGTGGCCCTGGACAGCTCGGAGGAGTCACATATCACTTCCTCATCAAGCCTATTCTTCATGCTTAGCTTGAGTTTATGGTTTTCATTTAAAGATACAAAAGGAAATGGACCTCTCGGTACCTTTTTTGTATGTATAATTTATTATACAAGCATTAATGCTTCTACAGTGGTAGCATGTGTTCTCTATCATCAAATCTTGAAGGAACCCTCTCCAATCTAAATCTATTATTATTTAGAAACTCTTGCTATACCTAGTAGGTCCCTTGTTCCCAGCTCCATGTTTACATATTCATAAACATCCAGTTACCCTTTCCAACTGTAATATCTCATCTGTCTAAAACCCTTTTTTGATGAACTTTAGGATCTGCATACGAGGACAGCAACAAGCTGTGCTTGCCAGCACTAACCTTTTAAGGCCATTTTTTACCCATAGATGCATAATTTCCCATTTGAATCTGATCTCTCATATGGGTCAATCACACCAATGGTGATGATTTAAGGAGGACATTTTGCAGCAATATTCTATCCAATAAATTAAACATGTGTATGGGCCATATGTTTATAAACCCTCATCACAATATTGACATGATAGGGATTTAGGCATAGTCTATTTAGCATTCATGCATGTTAAGACTTGCTTATATCTGAGACTTAGCTGAGCCTTCCCTCAATCTGCTGTTAATTTTATCACCTCCAGTTAAACACAAATACAGTCTATAGCTCCTAATCGCATACATGGATTCAATTATGAAGCCATCTCCCTCTGAGGCACATCCTGAGACAATGGATTTTCTTTCGAGCACTTGGTGCAACTTTGCTGTTCAAGCTCTCCAACCAGACTTGCAAAACCAGCCGATTATTCTCCTAGATAATCCAATCAAGAAACTCGATTGCGACGTCATGAAACCTCCTTTCTCGGTGAGTCAATTTGTAGCAGTTTCTATGTTTGCAGTGTTTTATGATTTGAATGTTATTGGAGCAAAGGACATGAATGGAGGTTTATTGTTTACCTTGCAGAAGATGGACAAGAGTGTCAAAATGGATGATGCCTTCAAGTCTCTGCCACCATGGAAATCCAATGATATGAAGGTAGGCACACTACAGCAATAGTATAGTGGTTATGATCAATGTTTATCATTTAGTTGAATTTATCCAAACCAAATTCATTGCTTTATTTCTTCGGTTTTTTGCTTACAGTCATGGATATGGATGCAACAAGCAATGCATCCTGAACTGAACTACAACAGTTGTTTCCGCAAGAAATGGGTGCATAATCTTGTTCTCATTAACTTAAGCTTTTTTTATAATCTATAAAAACACATGCAAAAGAACTTAATCTAAACAATTCTCAATGCAGTTCCCATGGAAAAATATACTGCCCTTTAAGACCATTTCAATAAAGAAATGGTTGAAAGAGATAAAGCTGAAGCGAAAAGAAGAAGAGAGGCTACAAAATGCTGAAGTACATGCAGCTATATCAGTAGCAGGAGTAGCTGCTGCCTTAGCTGCAATTGCTGCTGAGAACTCCAAGAAAGATGAATCCAGCACTGCCAAGGAGGCTGCCATAGCCTCTGCTGCTGCTTTGGTTGCAGCTAAATGCGCACAAGTCGCAGAAGCAATGGGGGCAAAGAGAGAGCAGCTTAGTAGTGCCATAGGCTCAGCCATGAGTGGCACAAATGCAAGTGACATAGTAACACTCACAGCTGCTGCAACAACTTGTAAGTTCCTTCAATTATTTTTCTGTAGAAATATGAGGAGTGTTTAATTCACTTGATAATAGAAAGAATTATTCTTTTTTCGCAAATAGAGCTATAATTGGGCTCTTGGGTTTAGATTACTAGATTGGCCTCACAATGGGGCCATGGCAAAAATAATATGCTAACCCAGAGAGTTTTGTTCACTTACTTCCCTAGTTGTGTGCTTTTGGTTACAATTGTTTATAGCATTGAAAGGAGCTGCTACCCTTAAAGCAAGAACAGGATGCAAGAACAGACTAAATGCACCAGTTCTCCCTTTAGAGGATAACAATGACATTGATTTTGACTTTGAGAAGTGTAGATCAGTACTTGCCAATGGAACAGAGCTCCATGTTGAAACACCTGATGGTATGTTGATGGAGAAGTCACTACTGGAATGTCAGCTAGTTTAAATAGTAAAATCATTTGGCATTTTGCTTGATTATAATTTTTTGTGTAAACAGGAAATTTCAGGGTGAGATCTGTGTCTATCATCCTTAGCAGCAAAGCCAAGGTTTGACTAATATTCTAGTCTTATTTCAGATTCTGCAATGCATTAATCATCAGAGGTCATCAAAGTTCACAAGACATCATCATGCATGGACAGTTGAGATTAAATAGTCAATCATCCATAACATTTCTTTAAACTAGAAGTTTATGTAAATTTTTTCTCTGGTGTAATCTTAACCATTGATCATTGAATTAATTATACAGGTTATTCTTAAGTTGAGGAAGCTCAATATCCTGAAAGGCAAGAAGGAAAGTAGGTTATACTATTCCTGCTCTCCATTTTTCCTTTTAATTACTTTATCTTAAATAGTACATGTAGCACTAAGTTTTCTTCTAAATACAGAATAGAAAATTAACCATTATGAGTACCATAAATATGCTTCAGGTATTGTACTGGACTTGCATGCTGAGTTGTACAAAGATTCAGAAGCTGATCGAGAGACTGGTCATACATGTTATCTTATCGTGTTAACAACCAATATGGGGATAATCAAGCTAGATATGGGGGATGATTATCATCGTTACAAGACATGGGCCACAACCATTAATCACATGCTCATGCTCTCTACTTCTTATGCAAACTATGGGCTTCAATTCTATGAACACTGAAGCTGCTAATCTACTCTGTTGTGCCAGGTCGATTTGCATATTTTGTACTTTTATTATGTAATTATTATCAATTACATTATATTTTTTGTTTAATACATATAAATAAAAACTGTTTCAGGGATATCATAATCTAAGGTATTGTATGTCCAAAATATTGTTATTCAAATGGTGTAAGCGATTAATCAGAGAAGAACATAGCTGTCTTATGGTCTATCTTAGGTAATAATTTTGCAACCAGAACTTAATACCAAAATAATAATCAATTCATGGTGGATCAAAACAAGATACATGAGAAACATCATAAACGCTGTAGATAAATCATGCGTAAAAGCACACCAGATATGATTGAAAATTATGAAGTGATTGCAGGTCATGATTTAGAGGGGGGTAATGGTAGAGATAATGTCTTTGTATGTCTTAAAGCTTCTCATATTGATTAAAGCAATATGTCCCTCATAGGGCTGAAAGGCATGGGCATGATGGACCTAAGATCATTTAGCTACTGAAAAGCAAGGGCAAAGACTAGCTTTCGAAAACAGTGAGAAAAGTTTTGGAGTGGAAGAGATGGGGGCGATGGAGCTTTGAAGAGGGAAGAACAGATTTATACTTGGGTCAGAGATAGAAACTAACAAGCCTAAAAGAAAAATAAGAATGGCTAGCTGGAATGGGAAGATGGGTTTCTAATTGATCTCTTGACATGCCTCGATTCTTTGAGTGAATCAACTAGTTATTACAAACGCAGCAGAGCATAACATGGGTGATCTTGCTTTCTTGAACTTACACAAGCATAACCAACAAAACATAACTTCATTCACCATAGTAACAAAGAAGTTGGAACAAGTGCTATTGCAGTTTATTATGATGTCCACAAACATTAAGAACAAGTGTCTGACAGAAATTACACTGGCAAGTGGCATCTAAAAGCTGAATTTGTGAAAGATACAAGATGACTAGGCAGACTCATAACTTGATGTTACACATGGAATTGGCACTTACATTTTATACAGTTGCTGAGATGCCAACGCCACGAAGCAACTCAATCTAATTAATCTCATAAACCTGCAGGAGACACTTCAGAATATGGACTTGCAATTTTAGTTTCATAATATGATCAATAGACTTCTGAAACAAAGTTTCAACATCAGCCTCTTCACAACCACGAATCATTTTCTGCAAAGTAGAAATATTTCTTTTCAAAGAAAATTTAACCAACTTCACCTTCTTTTTGGCTATCAAATCGCCCCTTTTCACCTTCATGTCTCTTTTATTCATGGATAACTAGCAAGCACGTCTAGTCATGAAAGAAATCCTAAAGGTCAAGATATTTGTGAGACTTTAAGACCTAAGGGATAAAGCAGGTTTATATATAGATGAGCTTCACTCACTTGGGACAATAGTGTAAAGGAATATGGGGGAGATATGGAGCAAAGCTTGTCGAGATCCGTTACATTTTGTCATGTTGTGATTTCTATTTACACATTTTAAACAAACTCTAAGCTTTTGTTCCTAAAAATCACAAATAGAAAATACTAGTAAGCTTCACGGAGCGTATTTGATTTTGCTTGCCTCTAGACACTATTTTAGGCAGTTGATGCAGTAGACAAGAAAGCGTGGCGAACAATCACAATTCACATGAATTAAAATTCTCACATTGAAGTTGACTTATGAACACAATTTTATTTCTGCAGAAAGGTTTTGATATTCCCCCACTGATGCTGTGAGTGTTCTCATTCGAGTCATACAAGTCCTGGTTCATGTTAAATTATCAAAATAAAACTTGCCTCGACCATCTATGAGGCTGCTTAAACCACTTCAATTTAAGTATCTAATATACTCAAAATCCCTTTGAAGTAATAATGATCAGCTATGGTTACTGTTATTCCATCTGCTTACTGGTTGAGTGGAACTGTGGAAGGAATATTTAGAGAGACCAGAAGGCGAGGGCCTTCAAGGAATATCTCATGTAAAGGACCTTTCGAGGAACATGAAGTTGAGAGGACCACTTCGTACTTTATTTGGTATGGATGCTTCTGTAATTCTAGCTTACCTCTCATTCTCATTTCTCGTTCTGAAATTCTATTTCATTTCCGTTTCTCCATGTAAACAATGAAGTTGTAATACAGAGCACATTATCAGTATAAACCGACCAAACCAACCGACAAATAAATCTTTGTTCTACTGTAAATCGTCTACATCCCACTCCAGCCAGAGAGTCTCAGTGATGCTGACTGGTTTATTTCTTGCTACCATAATAGGTGTACAGTAAATTTAACAAATCCAACTTTTCTTAAGAAAATTGGCACCTATATAAAATAAACTGACCCATAACTGTAGAGCCTATACTTGCAATTACATTCATGAACCTCCTGTTCCAAGATGTGGTCCTTGCACAGCTTTTTTTTTTTTTTTCCTCTCTTTAGGAACCTAATCTAGCTGCAAATGGGCTCATTTAACTCCACCCACCAACAAGACTTGACATGGGTTTTCAGGGCTGCCATGAGATGATCATTATGGGCAAAATGCAACTCAAACTTTCATGGAAAAATAGTGGAGATTCAAAGAATGTGAGCTATACTGAGTCAAGTAGGCCAACTTGCATAGGAGATACTATTGGCATTTTATTTGGAGTTCACTGTTTCAAGATTGACAGATGAAATAACGGCATTTATCTTAAAATCTATAGAGCTGTGCTAACTCCTAATTGATTAGACACATCACAGAATCCACATTCACACTGCTTTGAATAATGCCAGATATAAAAATCAATTCCCATTCCAGTCAACGAATATTTAACGTTTTACCTAAAAGAAAGGACCGTGATATTTTTTTCCTGATTTCACTTCGGATTATGTAATGAAGTCACCACAAATGTGACTTCAAGTCATTATAGAATTAACAAACTTCCAATTGAGGTAGCAGAGATCAAGACTAGTTGAAATCAGAAGGTCTTTGCTGAAAGGAAACAATTATTACAAATCCTCTTTTCTTAACCACAGGAGCTTGCAAGGAATTGGCGTATGAATAATAGTTGCTTTAAATGCAAAAACTATGTTTTTACCTGTGCTGTCTTCCCACATAATTCGACTGTTGATTTAGCACTTCTCAATTGTTAACTTCTAAGTGATACCAATCAAGGATCATGATGATGCGTTAGGATAATGTTTCTTCAAACATCATGGCACTGTGGTATGACAATGACAATCACTACATAAATTTTAAAATAAGAACATATCAATAATGTACTCCATACCAACTACAAAAATTCCCTTCAAGTGAGGAAGTATGTTCCATATATCAAAAGTGACAGAAGATTTCTACAACAAATTAATCTTGGGAAAGAAAAGGGACAAAATTATCAGAAACCTGTGAATTGGACATGACTGACTGCACAAAAAATAGAACAATTACCACTAGTTAGCCAAAGCATATACAACCACTGATGCTTGAAGATCACGGTCCACCTTGAAGTGGGCATGGAAAAACCTTCTTATCTGCCATTATATTTTAAACTTAGCTACCAAGAAGATATGGTAACACTGAAAGCAAAACTATATATTGACATAGGTTCCGCATGTACCTCTATGAAAGAATGTGAAATCAGAAAATCTCTTAACAACTTCTCCTCAGAATCAAATAATACAACATGACTAGGCAAAGACCCGTTTGTCATCAGTGTGGATACAAAACTAACAGGATCCATCATGAAGTGGTCTGACTCATCTGGGATTCCTTTCTCTTCACTGTTGAATGAGATATCAGACCATAATTGAGAACTTTTAACAATAGCATTTCAAGAAATATACTATTAACCAAATTGCTAAACTCCAAACCTTGGAGAACAATCCAGAATACGCATTGGCAGATCATAATGCAGTGTGGAGTAGTAAGGAGTGGCATGGCAGGGCATTAGAAACAGGATACCCTTTACTTTCTCATTTTGCGCTTCTTTGGATAGATAAATCATGACATCCTCAGTTCCTCTCTGTCTAGCATAATCACATGTAAGATCAACAGAAGAATAGAGGGGGGGGGGGGGGGGTACTAATATGAACCTTTTTCTTTGAAAGCTCCCAAGTCCCAACCATTCGTTCTTTTTTTCTTTCTCAGGGTTGATAGATAGCATTTTCCCATTTTATTTCTCAACTAAATTTGAGAAGATAAAATAACCAAAAAGCAAAAACAGGAATAACATCAAAGCAATAAGCCACATTAAAAGCTCAGCTGTTAAAGCGGACAAGGCTTCTGATCAGCTTTGTATTTGGTAAAGTTGAGGAGGTATCTCACATACCTGATGAACCAAGCTCATGTACAAGGCCATCGGAATGTTAGTGGCAAGCAAGACAAAGATGGCAAATCCCACTTTTGAGGGCCTTTTCATGCGACTGTTAGGAGAACCTTTTCTTCTACTATCAGAATCAGATTTTGCCATAACAGATAACGAATATCCAGAGAACATCAAAGCTATCGGGAGCATAGGCAAGACAAACCTGTAACTCAGTTTATTAGAGGATAAGCTAATTTAGAAACATGAGCCAATCGGTTTCCATACAAAACAAGGACGCGAAGAAAAAAAGGAAAAAATGCCAAATAGAGAGTACCTGAATTCTTTATGCCCCTGAATACTGTAAACAATTAAAACCCATGCAATGAGTCCAGAGAGCTTCCAGCATTTAGACTTTATGCTGCCAGCAATTGAAAATGGTAAGAATGTAAAGAGCATGACTGTAAGTCCCTGAGAGAAGTACCAATGCCACTTGTGAGTTCCGTAATAATCTCCGCCAGATGAAAGAAAATTGAACTTGAGAAAATTAAGAGGTACAATGACCCATGAGCCATACATCAAACGATCCAATAAACATGAAAGCGCAAGCACCAAAGCCCTGATGATAGACAAAATTGTAATTAAAACAACAATATAACTATACAGAATAGAAATTAGAGCAAAAAAATTGAGAAGATGAATCCGTGCAATTTACACTGTATTCTAAAGCACTAACTGCAGTTCAATGCATTGTTTTCCCCTTCCTTGCTATTGTCATGAAGTAGGTTTAATCCAGCTACATTTAGTATGGCATTAGAAGGTTATTAATCACCTCAAAAGTTCCAAACAAAGCAGCTCACCAAATGTGAGAAAAATAACAAAGAAGTAACTAACTAAACAGAACCAAACATTAAGTTCTGAAACTAAAATGCAGCATTTTCCAACAAACCATGTCTTGTATTGTGAAATGTCAGGGCATTTGATACGATTCAATTGAACAAGAAAAATATTTTAAAGTGTATTTTTATGATGTTCATTCAACTCCATTGTTAAGAATATCTCAAAGGGCATGTTTCCTCAATGCTAGAAGAGAGGGTAATATTTTTGCTAGAGATAGCTGGATATTGACCAACCATAAAAATGACAACTACAGGTAGCTTCTCAAGATCAAATATTCATTAAATCCATGAGTTTTATTTGCTAACAGCTAATGGTAGCAGAAGTAAAGGCAATTGCATCAGTAGTGGTAACACTAATGGCAATTGAACAAAATGTCTTAAACCTATGTCTTAATGGTAGCAACCAGGACTCTAAGTGTTGCACCCAAGTAAGGCATGTTGAGTGGCCTCCTTTTGACATTGAACAAATATCCACTGGCAGATGTGACTGGCTGTGTAATCTCCAAGATTCGCAAGCAATTGGAGCAAAGCTCCATACTGTCTCTTTAGGAGCCTGGACATGTGAATTAATAAATGCATGCAAAAAAGCTAGAATGTGTAATGCTCAACACCTATTGCATGCATCAGATAGCATTGTCAAGGGTCAGGCAGATTATCAGAAAAAGTCCTCAGTGATTTAGATGATAAATTCAAGAAATAGAAATTGGAGGCATTGGCAATTTTCACTTCCTATGAGAAGAGACTCATAAACCAATTAGATGGATTTGCAGACATAAAGTGCACCAGTAATTACAATCTAAGTCTTTGTAGAGAAATTACTTTCATGTTCATGCATTACAAGCAAAACTGAGATGAACCAGCCATTAAAAAATAAAATCCCTCTCCCTTGTTCCAGCACAGAAATCAAGTTTCAACAACTAGGTTTCTGACATCACCCTATTTCTATGTTAAATGTTGCAATCATCAAATCATAACTTCCTCATATTACTTGTATTTAATTTCAAAACATTTGGATCATGACTAATCATGCCACAAAATCAAATTAATAACATTACAAACCAGGGAAAAAATAATTGTTAAAGACATACGAAAATTATATGTAGCATGTTAATGAATTCTAGACAAGAGGAAATGAGGAAAGAAACATGACCTACCCAATGGGGACCACCTCCAGAACAAGGAATTTTAATCTATCACATGTTACAGCCAGCTCGAGAAGGCCAACATAGACCCATGTAATAGCACTTGTTGGCCGGATTGCACAAGCTAATGCTGCTATAGCCAAACCCCACTTCCTTAAAACCAGGGGAACTTTGCTCGGAGAAGCTCTCATACAGGGCCAGTAGTATAATCCAACCAGTGTAAGAACTGTTTCCAAACTATTTGACAATGTACGGTTGAAGCAGAAAAACATGAACCAGTTTGCCAATTGAGAAAAAAGCTGTAATGGTTAAGTCCATCATCTTTCACAAGCATGATTGTTACCCACAATAATAACAGACCAGCAGTTTCAAGTTTAAAATGAAAACAAAACATTTCATTTATTAGTCAAAGTTTAATCTGAAAGAAAAAAGAAAAAGGATACTGCCCATTTTGCCACAAAATTGCCAAAGATAGCATTTGAAAGTTTGTAGAAATATAAATCACCAACTGCAGAAAACAGGGCTTGCAGCAACCGTGGTGCGTGTGCCTACAAAGCATCAGACATGAGAGATACATTGACAACTGCTGAATACCGCTTCAAAATGCAACAGACAAGCACCTGTTGGTTGTTTAAAAATGAATATGAAAAGAAGAAAAGTTACCCATTTTTATGCTACTCTTCATATCAAGAGAGCATGCATTTATTTGGTAGAAGTTAGATTCAATTTATTTATTGGTGGTCACCATGTCAACTCTTCAACCGTTGTTATGATGCACCATAAATAGCTTCAGGTAAAAAATCACACGGGTTTCACCATCTCCTTCAAATAATAATAATAATAATAATCTTCTATTTCATGAGAAGCTTCAAGCATTCAAATATAATTTTCCTACACCAAGGTCAAAAAAAGTGTACAACAGCATTCCAGACCCTTCTCCACCTCACAGACTTGCCAGGAAAAATTCTTTTAGAGCTTTATACTAATCACACCCTAATTCCTTTAGTTTTCAACATCTTTTAAAAAACAAAACATTTCTAATTTAAATCCATGATCACTTCTTGATGGTGGTGGTCATCAAAATATTGAATGGCCTTCATCTTACTTCCTATTGAGACTAGTTTAACCCTCAAACCTGTTACAATATGCATTACAGAAAATGGTAGGTCAAACCACTCGATGCCTAAAGTCTCACAAACGAATTTGAAATAACCGTGATTATCCCTTGAAGATTGCTTCACAAAAATGTATCTTAATCAAACTTAACAAAGAAAACAGTACCGAAATATTAAAAATCATATTAATCATGAAAACAAACCGAAAGCTAAATTTACCATGAACCATGGAGTATCAAGACCAAACAGTGCAAGAACTTTGTACAGCACAGCAAACAGCAACGGGTGGAAATAGCTACGAATCCCCTTCCTCCATTCCCATGTCAGATGACCATACCTGCCATTTTAAACACATTTTAGTTATGACAACTTCCTTTATACCAATTTCACTACCAAACCAAAATTAAAACTTTCTCTAAACTACCAAAATCAGAACTTTCTCCAAACTTTGTTTCTATATGAAACAAAACGAATAAAGTTTATAACTTCAAACTCAAAAACTTACTTCAGCTACAAAGAGCAAAAGGGTACTTTCAAAATTCAACTTGAATGCCGAAAAACCAAAAGAGCGCTTCCAAAATAGCATAAAGTTTAAAGCTTTACCTAATTGCACTAATATTTGGCCAAAAGAAAAGGGCGGTTCCCAAATTGAATAGAGAATGAGAGTATTTACCCAAATACAATTCGATGGGCAACTTCAAGGGCTTGCCAGTGCTCATCTGGATTGAAATAAGTTTGAATCAACAGCGAATTGACAATTCGGAACGCCAAACAGAGTGTAAAGATATTCCTTTCAGACGAAAAGAAATTGGACTTCTGGGATTTGTATCCTTTTTGTTTGGAGATATCAGGGTTTTTGGTTATTAAGGGTTTAGTGGGTTGTGATTTAGATGATGCATTTCGTCTCTGATTCATTCTTCACGAAATTAGCAGTGAGAGAACTGAAAATCAGATCATAATTCGCGTCGACTTTCTATGTTACATGCCATGTCGAAAAGGCCAGTTAGGTGTCTAATCATTAAACTAACTACAAAGCAGTCCTTACGTATTATTTATATTTCAAAACAGTCCAGAACATACCAGCAGACTTCAACCTGCAAAAGAAGTATCCATGTGCTTTCATACAAGAGAACAGGAACATACCCGTCCAGGTTGTTAATTTTATTTGTTTTGTTTGATTAAAATATTTTATATCAATTCAAAAAATAGAATAATTTAAGCTTTAAAAAAAATTCAAAATAGTTTTATATTACCCTCTAATATTATACTTCTCCATCAACACTTATGCTTAGAAAATGAATAAGGTATAAAATCTCGAGTTAATAACATATTTTGTAATTATACTCTTATATTTTTAATGTAATTTTCTCATACACAAATTGTTTCTATAAATCCTATGAAGTTTTGCGTTCTTGTCTAATTTTATTATACTGGGTGTAATGTATCGAAAATATGTGTCAATATATATATATATAAGAAAAAAAGTTATATAAAAAATTATATATGGTATTTTAGAAAATCAAAAATATATAAAAAGAATGTGTGTAAATTTAGAAAATGGAAAAATATAAAAAAGCTAAAATTTAAATACTAAAAAAATTAAATTAAATTTTTTGAAATGAAAGGCGTATACTTTTCCCAGTAATTTTAAATTTAATTTATTCAATATTATCTTAATTAATTCATATAATATCTTATCAATATCAATTTAATTTATAATTTTAAAAGATGCAGCATTTTCCCCTTGTTTTTCTTCTTTTGCTTGCATTCAAAGATTTTCCTTTTTTATTTCTGTAAAATGAAACAAGGAAATAAGCCATCAGGAGTATTAGCATTTGGAATACAGTTATTTATTTATTTATTTATTGACCTAATTTAATAATTTTTTTTAATCAAGAACCGTTTTTTATATTAGTACATAAAAACGATTCAAAACATATAAATTATATTAAATTTTAATAAAAATAAATAAACTTTTTTAAGAACACGAATTGCATCATATTCCGGATATGTTATCTAGAGTGTGCGTGTGTGTTCTCCTGGTTTGCAGGTCCTTCCATAAGAAAATGGTGTCCTTTGTTCTGGTCATTTCTCTTAACGAGCTGGATTACATTACATCACACAGTTCGGGTTATTGCCTCTTGTACAATGTGTGGTGGTGTGCATATAAAGCATGCTGCTGCCGCCGCCGCTTATTTTCCTTCAATTATAACCAGTTACGAATGGCGTACTCGCGTAGCAATTGCTATGTCAGCCTATCTGTTGTCGTTGCTCCACCAGCACTTCTTTTTTCTAATTTTTACTGATGAATTGTTAATTAACCAACCCATAGTGCTAAAAAAAGAAGAAGAAATTTGGTCAAACTTGTTTCCTGTCCAGGGACTATTACAGATATTCTGCTAAAAAATCGTTGAACACCTGACCAGCTGACCTGCATTCCAGGAGCTGAAAGCAATTAGGCTTTAGTTTTCCTTCAATATTTCATTGGAAGACCTGCCGTACAACAATTTTCCTATTCTTGATTTTCCCCTGCTGCCGGTTTTTTTGCTTTTTCATAATTACCATTAGTCACCATCTCTATCTTTCTCTCCTGAGAAAACAAAAATATAACCAGGTGTGGAGGCAAGCGAAGCGCTTGTGGCAATATGGATCCCTTAAAACTGTCAAATGTAATCGTCAATTCAACTGGAGAATTTCATGAATCGGTCAATTGTTTCACTCTACCTCCAAAGGTAAATTCACCTGGATTGGAAGAGTACTTGGTCAACAGCAAATTTGAACCATTGAGTTATACATTGCCAAATCTGGAGGTGCTCATGGCGGTGGTATTTGGTATCACCCAGGTCTTGAATGTTGCGTTCAGAAGAATAGGACTGCCATCGCTAATCTCACAGATTCTTGTAAGTTAGATCTATTGTTTGAGTTCATATGCGTGTACTGATTCTATTTAATAACACGTACGCTGTAATGCTTTTGGCTAATACAGGCAGGCCTGATTTTCAATCCAGCAGTGCTTCCTCATAGTGTTTCATATGTTCTATTTTCAAGGGCAGGTGTAGAAAATCTTGTTACAGTAGCAACAATGGGCTACCAGTTGTTTATGTTTCAAAGTGGAGTAAAAATGGATATGGAGATGTTAAGAAATGTAGAAGGAAAGGTCTTACTTCTTGGTGTTTCTTGTGTATTATTACCACTTCTACTCGGTCTAGCAACCTTAACAGTTATGACCAAGCAAGAGTATTTAATGAATTTCTTTATTGCAACAGTGTATTCGATGTCTTCATTTCCTGTGATAGTTAGCCTTCTCCATGAGCTAAAACTTCTAAACTCACAACTCGGCCGGTTAGGACTGTCAACAGCGCTAGTTAGTGACCTTGTTGGCCTTCTGCTTCTTATTGTTTCATCTTTGCTGAGAGCAGCAGGCCACGAGCTCAATGAAACCGGAGATGGTGTAATAGGGATGCTTGTTTTCATCCTTACTGTTGCATTGATTCTTAGACCAGTATTGAATCTTCTAGCAAGAAAGATGTGTGATAGCCTGAAGGAATTGTACGTTTACTTCATCATTTCACTGTTCCTGGGTTCTGTGTTGCTTTCACATATTAATGGATTGGCTGTTTTTTATGGGCCCTTTATTGTTGGTCTAGCTGTGCCATCTGGACCGCCACTGGGATCTTCTGTTTTGGAGAAGTTCGAAGCAATTACAGGTTACATCCTTGCAATTTTTGTCACATCATGTGGCATGAGGGTGGATTTTGCAAACACAAAATTTGACGAGATCAAGTTATCAATCGCTGCAGTTGCTCTTACTGTGATTACCTCGGCCAAATTCTTGGTGTGTTACGTTTCACATTCATTCTTTTGGGAATCGCCAACAAAAAATGGTGCTGCCTTTGCCCTCATAATGTGTGCGAAAGGCGTCGTTGAGTTGGCCTTGTACAGTTTCTTGGATGATGCTCAGGTAACTACTAGTAACCAATCCATGCTTTACATTCATATATTCCTTAATCTTGCAACAAGGCTTAAACTAATGTTCCATCTTCATTTTACTCTACCGACAAATGCAGGCAATAATGGATGATGCTTTCATTTTCATGGTTGGTACAGTCATCGTCTTTGGCAGCGTTGTACCAATTCTTGTGAGAAGGCTATACAATCCTGAAAAGAGATATGTAGGATGCCTGAAAAGGAATCTCATAGAGTCCAGGCAAAATTCAGAGCTGCAAATTATTTCTTGTATCCATGCACCAGGAGATGTGAATGCGGTAATAAATTTTCTTGATGCCTCCTGTGGTGGAGATAGCCCTATTGCGGTTACAGTGCTTCACCACATCAAGCTTGTCGGGCAATCTACTCCACTCTTCATTTCCCACCGAAAGGGGAGCGTAATAGTCTGTGATTATTTACATTCAATGAACGTCATTCGTTTGTTTAACGAATTCGAGCAAAACAGTCGTGGATCGTTATCGGTGAATGCAGTCACAGCAGTCTCTCTGCTGAAATTCATGTATGATGATATTTTCTCACTGGCAGTGGAGAAGCTCGCATCTCTTATAATACTTCCATTTCACATTAGATGGTGGAAACAAGATGGTTCAATTCAATCAGAGGACCACAGCCTAAGGGAATTGAATAACAGGGTCCTTGAAAAGGCACCTTGCTCTGTAGGGATACTAGTTGATAGATGTAGTAACCGGCGGCTAGTCTACAAAGAAGATGCGCCAGAAGTAATCAATGTTGCTATGATCTTCTTGGGAGGTGATGATGATAGAGAAGCCTTAACTTTTGCTATTCGCATGGCACAAGACACCAGGGTTAAATTGTGTGTGGCACATCTCCTTCCAGCAAACTTCAACGAACTGGAAGCAAAACAAGATAATGTGGCGTTGAAGGGAGTGAAGGAAAAGGATCATATTACGTTTGGAGAAGAAGTGGTAGAGGGAGCAGCAACAACTGTTTCACTTATTAGATCCATGGTGCCTGAATACGAGCTTATAATTGTGGGTCGAAGAGACAACTTGGATGGCATTACCCCACAGACAAGTGGTCTAAGACAATGGTGTGAGTATCCGGAGCTGGGGCTAATAGGAGACCTCATCATATCGGAAGACAACAAGGCAGACTGTTCCTTATTTGTTGTTCAGCAGGCACGAGAACAAGTAGAAGAACAGCAACAACAAATGCCTTGGTAAAAGCAAACTAGTGAGCATCTTATAGTTGCAGTGGTAGTCTAAAACTTTTTGTCCCTGTGCTCTTTTTTAAGTTTGGTATAGATTAATTTTTAAAATATTTTTTGATTTGAAATTTGTCAATTACGGTAGATACAGGTTCTCTCTTTGTGAAATATTCCTCTGTTTTTTATTATTCATCTTTACAGCAGAACAACACTTATATACAGGGTGCTAAGAAAACCTATTCTACACGGACTCCTTCTCCATGGACTCCTATTCTACGTAGGATAATACTATGTACAAGGAAACTAACAGATTCCCTATAACTCTGGAATCTATAAATATCTTGATAGCTAACACTCCCCTTCATGTTAGTGCATAGATGTCTATCATGCCCAACTTGTCGATTATACTATCAAAGTCTTTGTTTGATACTGTCTTAGTGAGAACATCAGCTAGTTGACTAGCAGATCTAACAAATGGGAAACATATAATTCTTTGACCTAGCTTCTCTTTGATGAAGTGACGATCTGCTTCAACATGTTTAGTTCGATCGTGCTGAACAGGATTGTGAGCAATCTGAATTGCCGCCTTATTATCACAGTACAACTTAATAGGATTGGTATATTTAATCTCTAAATCTTTCAGAACACTCTTGATCCATAACAACTCACATATTCCCTGAGCCATTCCTCGAAATTCTGCTTCTGCACTAGATCGTGCTACAACCTTCTGTTTTCTACTTCTCCAAGTAATCAAATTTCCTTCCACAAAGGTTAGATAACCAGATGTGGACCTCCTGGTTGTTTGATCTCCTGCCCAATCTGCATCAGTATAGCCTTCAATATTTGAGACATCATTCTTCACGTATAATAAACCTTTGCCAGGCGCACCTTTAAGATATCTCAAGATTCTGTAGACTGCATTCATATGCTCCTCACTTGGCGCATGTATAAATTGGCTTACAACACTTACAGCATATGTGATATCTGGCCTGGTATGGGTGAGATAGATTAACTTACCCACAAGTCTTTGATATCGTCCCATATCAGTAGGGATTTGATCTGGAAGAATCCCAAGTTGATGATTCATTTGTATTGGTGTTTCAACCGGTTTGCAAGCTAGCATTCCAGTCTCACTTAGAAGATCCAATACGTATTTATGTTGTGACAAGGAAATTCCTTGTTTGGACCTCGCTAATTCAATGCCAAGAAAGTACTTTAGTTGTCCCAAATCTTTCATTTCGAATTCTGCAGACAAGTACTCTCACAGTGTCCTTATTTCTTCAGGGTCATCTCCTGTCAAAATCATGTCATCTACATACACAATCAAAGTTGTTACCTTTCCACCTTTATGTTTTACAAATAATGTGTGATCTGCATTACTCTGTTGATAGCCAGTTGTTTTCATTGCCAAAGTAAACCTTCCAAACCAAGCTCGAGGGGATTGCTTCAAACCATACAAAGCTCTCTTTAGTTTGCACACTCTGCCTTCGTGTTCAAAGCTTTGTTTTATTCCAGGTGGAAGTTCCATGTACACTTCTTCTTCAAGATTGCCATTCAAAAAAGCATTTTTTACGTCGAATTGTTATAGAGGCCAATCTCGGTTCATGGTAATGGATATGAGGATACGAATGGTATTCAGCTTAGCTACTGGTGCAAAGGTCTCTTGGTAGTCGATTCCATATTTTTGGGCATATCCTTTGGCTACGAGTCTCGCCTTATATCTGTCCAAGCTCCCATCTGCTTTAAGTTTAACAGTGTATACCCATCTACACCCAATTGTTTTTTTTTCCTTCTAGTAACACAACAAGTTCCCAAGTCGAGGTCTTCTGCAATGCTTCCATCTCTTCATTCATTGCCTTTTTCCACTTTGGATCTTCCAATGCATCCTGCACATTACTAGGAATAGATACTTTGGATAATTGATTAATGGTTAGTGCATAAGATTTTGAAAGTCTATGAGCAGAGACATAGTTAATGATAGGGTATTTAACATTGGTTTTAATATCCGGCTCATATTGTTTCTTTTTAACGCCTTTGTTGGGTCTTTATGAATACCTGATAGCTGGTTGGGGTATGTTTTCAATGATGAGATTATCCAGGACATTCTGGGCAGAAGACTCTTTGGTTTGTGGTGCAGGTATGTCGATCATTACAGTCTCTTCCTCATCAAGATTTACAGCTTCTGCAACTGTGTCACCAACACATGATTCAATCATCTAAGTGTTTTCCCTATCATGATGTTCAACTTCTTTGTCATCAACATAACCCCTATAAAAGTCATTACCCAATAATACATTCCTCTCATCTGAAATAATTTGAGTATCAGCTGGTGAAGTTATATTCTGCTTGGTGTTACTCATCCCTTCTTCAACTGCCTCCAACTCTTTGTCATACACCTTCTCCCCTTGAAGAGGAGAGCCAAAGTCACCTGCTAAGTAGTAAGGGGTCGTTTCACGGAATGAGACATCAACAGAGACATGAAGTTTACGTGTGTGAGGGCAGTAACATCTGTACCCTTTCTGAAAATCAGAGTAACCCACAAATACACACCGTTGGGCACAGGGATCAAGTTTGCTACGCAAGACTTTAGGTATATGAACATACACAGTACATCCAAAGATTCTAGGTTCCAAGTTCGGTTGATGGGGTGTCTCAAAGAAGGTTTGTAATTTCTGGTATGGGGTTTGGAACTCAATCACCTGGGAAGGCACACGATTGATAATATAGACAGCAGACTTAACAGCTTCTCCCTAATAGAAACGGGGCATATTCATCCCGAAGAGAGATGCACGTACCATTTCCATGATTTGCCTATTCTTTCTCTCTGCAAGACCATTCTGTTGGGGTATGTAGGGGCAAAAAGTATGATGTCGTATTCCATGTTGTCGAAGATAATTACCAAGCGAGTTCGCAAGAAATTCCATGGCATTGTCAGATTGCCATACCTGAATTTGTTTCTGAAATTGAGTTTTCACCATGTTGTGGAATTCCTGAAAGGCAGTACTAGCATCACTTTTCTTATGAAGTAAGGATACCCACGTTATCCGAGTGCATTCATCAATAAAGGTAATAAAGTATCGAGCTTTAGACATAGATGAGATTGTTGTAGGTCCCCAAATATCAGAATGAATAACCATAAAAGGTTTAGAGCTTTTATTGAAAGAGGAAGAAAAAGATTTACGATGACTCTTTGTCAATTCACAAATGTCACATTGAAGATCCAAAATTTGCAATTCTGTAAACAAATGAGGTTTCAATTTCTTAAGATAACTAAAGGAAAGATGTCCTAGTCTCTTATGCCAAAGCCACACTTCAGATAGTATCCTATCACTCTTTGTTGCAGAACAAGCCGTGCTATATTGTTGTTCACCGATTTTCGTCAATTCCAAGTAGTAGAGATTTCCTCGTTTAACACCACAACCAAGAGTCTTCCGGGTCAGAATATCCTGAAAAACACAATAAAAAGGCCAAAAAGTAACGGTACAATTTAGTGCTGAAGTGATTTGGCTTACAAATAACAAATTATATTCAAGGCTAGGCACAACCAATACTGTATCAAGAGTTATGGTGGTAGTTAAATCAATGGAGCCTTTCCCTATAATAGGGGAGATACCGCCATTAGCTATAGATATGACCTGTTAGGACGATGGACAAAGATTTTGTAGTTTACGAGAGTCTCTGATCATATGATCAGATGCACCGGTATCAATTATCCAAGTATTATCCATAGTAATAGCAGAGAGAGCACTAGTCTTACCAATACTACCTGGCTGAGTTAAATTTGCAGTAGGAATCGAATTTCCCTCTTGGGTAGAAGAACTTGCACCCGAAGTGGCCATTGCAGCTTTCCCGATAATTGTCTTCCGTGGTTTCTTCGAAAAATCCCACCATTCAAGGTATTCAATAAGTTCGTAGCAACGTTGTTTGGAATGACCAGTTTCACCACAGTGAGTACAAACATAATTATTTTTCCCTTTGGTAGAACTAGTACCTGTCCCTCGTTGGTTTCGATGAGTTATCATGGTTGTGTTTTCAAGAGCTAACCGAGAGAATCCCATAACCTGGCACTGTTGTGACTCTCTTCTTGCACATGCATAGGCTGCTTCCAAATCCAATTTTGGTTCTTTTCGAAGAATTTCACCACAGATTTGATCATACTCAGGATCAAGATCTCTTAAAAAAATATGTACTCGTAACCTCATCATCACTGCATGAAGATGTATAATTCCTTCAACAGATTGTTCTTGAGTTGTGCTGCGATGATCGATTTCCTGGAAGATTGCAACAAGTTCATTATAATATGTGGACAAAGACCTACCATTCTGAGTAGTCGAAAAAGACTTCTGATTCAATTCGAACAATCGGGTTTCATCAGATCCATCATAGAAGGTTTTTGATACTGCCTCCCAGATTTCTCTTGCTGTGACAAAACGGATAAATCTTTGCATCAAATGGGGACTCATTGATTCGATGAGCCAACTCTTGACTCTATGATTTTCAGTAATCCATATATCATAGTTTGGATCATTAAGTACATGTTTTGCCACTACTCCAGTTAAATATTCAACCTTGTTACGGGCTCCAATACGCATCTCCATCAACTGAGACCATAACGTGTAGTTTGTTTCATTGAGAATAACACTGACAGGGAAGCCAGAGGTTTCCTGCTGAATGATGATTGGGTTTGACAAGGAATTGTTTGGGGTGGTTTGAATGATTAGACTTTGTTCGTGTTCTGCCATTATTTGCAGGAGGAAGATTCGTGGATTTCAAGGTTCAAAAAGGGATGCAAGGAAGAAACAGTGTAGAAAAGAAAAGAAAAGAAAAAAAATTCAGGTTCGCTCTGATACCATGTTAATTACGGTAGATACAGGTTCTCTCTTTGTGAAATATTCCTCTGTTTTTTATTATTCATCTTTACAGCAGAACAACACTTATATACAGGGTGCTAAGAAAACCTATTCTACACGGACTCCTTCTCCATGGACTCCTATTCTACGTAGGATAATACTATGTACAAGGAAACTAACAGATTCCCTATAACTCTGGAATCTATAAATATCTTGATAGCTAACAAAATTATATTAAAATAATATATTTAAAACAATTTTTTTTAACATTAGAATACTTTCAACCATCCAAAAACATTAAAAATAAATAAATTTAATAAAAAAATCAGTTTAATCGCAGCCCTTTCACGTTATTATGGATTGTTTGTTATTTATGCTTCTTATATTGATATTTGATAGTCTTAGATGTTCCCGCTGAACCTCCATTGGGGTATGCATTTGTAGAGAAGTTGGAAGATAAATTTATGAATGAATAATACAAAATTTTGACTTGATATCTAAGCCTTCTGAAAACCTCCATTGAAACATAAGCCTCTCTTACTATTTTTGAGCAACAATTGCAAAAAACAACTATAATCATAATCCTTTACTTTCAAACCATCAACCCCAGTAATCCATATCCAATCCAAAAATTTTGTCTTTCATCTTAGAGTTGTCCTCACTGAAACTAATTATGATGTATGGTCCCAAATAATAGAGATGTTAATTATAGAACGAGAGAAACTCAAATATATTCTGGGTAAAACTGATCCATTAAAGAAAACTGAGACTACCTATACAACGTGATATGCGAAGAATCAAAAGATTAAGGGTTGGTTATTGACCTCCATATCGCTAGAGATAATGAAATGTTATCTACGATCATGTACCGCAAAGGAAATCTAGAGTGATCTTATCAAAGAACTCTATGATGAATCGGATGAGACACAACTTTATGCACTAATTAACATGTCATCACCATCAATTTTCCAAGAATTAGATTATTATGATTAAGTTATCGTGAAGGATCATCGTAATGTTGTCACCTATAAGAAATATGTTACATAAGTAACATAGTTAAGAGTACACATCTTTCTTAGTGATCTGGATGCAGAATTTGAATAGATTAAAGGTGAGGCTCTTCGAAAGGACCCCTCTATAAACCTTGATGACACCTATGCCTATGTGCGTCAAGAAACTATACACCAAGATACCTTTAATGTTAAACCCGATAATCCTGAGTCTTCCTCTCTAGTGACTCGAAATGTTAAGCCTCATCCTTGACAATCTACTCAAAACACCGATTCTAACCAAACACGATCGTATAAGGGTGTTATGAGACAGGTGCTACCAATCTGAATGTTTGTGCACTCACTATGGTGAGACAAACCATACAAAGACAAAGTGTTATGACTTGATTGGTTATCCAGATTGGTGGGATCTAGAAAAGGAATCGCACAAGCACAATTTGAAGCCAAAACATCAAGCCTCTGTTGTCGTGACCAAACCTTCCAATGATATTGCAAAAGCTTTTTCTTTGATTGCTACTTCAGGTAACACTGGTAAGGTTTTCTATACTTCTGTATCAAGTAGTAGTGGTAGCAGTAATGGTACTGATGGTGGTACATGGATTGTTGATTGCAGAGCTCAAGGATCACTAAGAGCCTTTTTGTTTGGAAGTCCACTAGTTATTAGGGTGAAGCACTCAATTTTGCATCTTACCTCATTAACCATATACCTTTCAGCTCGTTGAATTTTCAAATTCCTTTTGAAGTCCTTCTTATGCAGACAAAAGCTAAAAACAACAATTAAATAAAGAATACAAAATATTTTAATGGGCATAAAGAATTCCATACGTGAGCTCTAAATTCACAAATTTATTCTCTAAAATAATAATAATAATAAAGGTTGCCTCCTACAAGGTTTATAAAGTCTTAAATAAAACATAAAAACATATCTCGACTATGAAATAAAAATAAAAATCCAAAATTATAAATGAAAGAAGTAAGAAAATTGAAAGAATAAAGAAATCTAAAAATAAGAAGGAAAATCATAAAAATTATCAAAACTAGAAGGGTTCAACAAGATTTTTTATATCTAAAAATCTAACAATCGGATTAGCGATTCCATAGCCTTCTCTAAGGAAACGGTCTTTTAAAACTCCCATAAAAATTTAAGCGCAATCCAACAGTCAGATAAAAATTATAGCCCTTTTAAGCTATTATTCTAGTTTGATATGATCAGACCTCTTTTTAAATTTTGATATATCTCACATCCTTTTAGTTTATAAATGCATTTGTTATCTCATCCACGTAATATCAAAGTTAAATGTATGGATGAATATTGAAGATAAATGCATGAATGAATGATACAAAATTTTCACTAATTAAACACGGACTAAACACCATCTTCTTTTTTCATTAATCCTTTAACAAGCCTGCTATTGATTCTCATTTCCATTTCATCCTAACAAAAAGTTCAGGTTATAAAGGACGGATCATCTGCATTAATGCTTTTCACGTTTATTCTCTCCAGTGGCTTTATATGGTCAACTCACGATTATATGGTTTTGAGGGATTTCAAGGAAAGAGAATACTAGCATATAGAGAGGAGATAGCAAATGATGTATCTGCAACTGCTAAATGAAAATGAGCTAATAATAGTTTGGGAGATGACATCCCTCAAACACTGTGAGTACTCAGAGCTGGGGGTATTGGGTGACCTTATTTCATCGAACGACACCAAGGGTACATGTTCCTTGCTTGTTGAGCAACAAGATCAACAAGAAGAACTGCTCTGAACTAATACTACCAGCTTATACATGTCTGCAAACAGGGTTTAAGGTTCACCGAAAACCTTGCACTTATATTTTGAATATATGACTCCGTACCAAATTTGTTGTAACAATTCTGTTCTTCATTGATACAGCTTAATCAAAGGCTTAACAATTATAATTAGTGTTCCTTAACAAGTGTCTTTGGTAACTGGTTAGCTAGATGTTTTTACGGCATTCCTCATGCTTTGCAATGAATCAGAAGCGTGCGGGGGTAGCAATGAAGCGGCTTGGCCACTTCTATGACTCCAAAAACTATGGCCAGGCCACCTCCATTATGATCACACATCGATCATTATCTGCTAAGGTATTGTTTCTAAGTACAGTTCCCCCCCCCCCCCCCCCCCTTCCAGGTTGTTTTTCTGCAAATCTAAGATCAATATGTATGATCGACAATCCAGGCTGTTGCAGCAAGACAAATTGCTAGTTTTAGCCTAAACATGAGGCTGCAGACCTGGGTTTAAAAATAATCAGAAAAAAACAAGGGTGGCCATGAAAGGTAATTAAGGAGTCAATGGACTCAGAACATAAATATGTAGGGACAATCACATGAGGTATCACAAATAACACTAGAAAATGGTCCCCAACCGCTCTCATGACGCTGTTAACATCAGCCATTAATGTTGATCGCCCCAATACTCCAATTATTTAAACAATACGATTTCTTTCTCATTGAATGCAGAAACAGCCTGTCTAATGGAGGAAGCAGTTGTGCATTCCAAATCAAATTTGGATTTTTTTACATTACATTAATTGTGCTATACTAGATGAAACAATTCAATAATCTGTCTACTATTATTTCAAAATTAAAATAACCCTTGTTATGTATATTTTTTTTGTGAGTATTACAGTACAGGATGTCTTTCTCTTTTCTTATCCCATCCTTGGCATGAGTAGTATTTTTTTGATCAGCCTTCAACAGTCTAACAGTGTCTTTTTGACGGAAGAACAACCTGCTGCATCCAGGTGATGATTTGAGACTCAAGGAAATGGATTCTATAGCAGAAAGATAGATATCCAAATTATTGATGAAAATTTGTGGTTAAGAAAATAATTTTTCTAGCAGAACTTAAATTGATATTATCACTTGAAGCTTCTCTATGCAAAAAACAAATTATCTACCCTCTGGGCACCCTAATTATCTTACACCATTTGATTAATTCAATGGCGCACAACAATCGATACACTCTTTCAGTGCGTAGATTTTGGCACGTTAAGCGCTGTACAATCTTTCCAACATTTCCAATCAAGAATTGTCAATAAATGCTGTAACCAGATGATGCAGAAGATAAAACTCCTCCCGTAAGCTCAATGACTATGCCCTTCCTTTTCTTGTTCTTCTTTTCTTTTCTCTTTTTTTAAGAAGAATACCTGTGCCCCATTAATGCATACTAATGGCATCTGACTATTTTTTAGCTAACACTACCATTGGAAGGAAAGCTACCATGATACAGAGAAACTGTATGCTTCTGGGTGGTTTTTCCATTAATTTCTGATGCAAATTATTATCCTGGATGTTGAACTAATCAAACAATAACTTCCAAATTAGTCTACATTTTAAGCATGTGAAACCATGAAAAGGCAAAGATTGTTCACCTTGAAAGGACACAAGGAAGACCATCATAAAAGAATGGTCTTTGCTTCACGACACCTACAATGCTGTAATATGGAGGAAAAAAGAAATGAAAAGCATAATCCAATGTAAAAGCCTCGATTTTGTGTTTCTGGATCAGTTTCATAATTGCTTCTTTCTTTTTCCAGCTACAGATTCCAATTCTGCCTTACACAATGAAGAAAACGAAGAAAATTTTCCCAGAAAAAGTATCCAAGAAAAGTTGACAAAAGAATGCTAGACATTAGGTGTAAAGGATGAGTGAACAACCTTGTTTTGTCTTCCCACAAGCCAAAGCAGAGTCCTCCTTGCAAAGGAAGGTGTTTTTGCTTGTAATTCCAAGCTATTACAACTCTGATTCTGCTCATCAAAACCCCATTGACCATCTCCACTTTCCCACCTGCCAAAGCTTATTTCAGAATCAGTCCTCACATCACCATCCCCCTTCTTCATCTTCAAATCATCACCAGCAACAACATTTTTATTCACTGGAAATCGAAAGGAAAAGGCCCTTCTTGAAGAATCCTCTGGTGAATTCTGCTTCACCTTTTTCCCTCTAAGCCATATCTTTGATATAGAAAAGCTCTCTCTCTTGCTTCTACCAATGCCATTACCGCTGCTCGAAACAATACTAGCAGTCCCGTTAACTTCAACACTTTTAAGGCTTTCAAAACCATCAAATTCTCTTCTTGATTCACAATCACATTCAGACATCGCTGGCCTGTGACCAGGTGTTAAAGGCAAAGAAGGCTTCTTGCTTGACTGCTTCTTCATTGGAGTCCTTATAGGTACTTGCAATGAAGAATTCTCATCCAAAACATACTCAAATGACCCCATAGAATAGCACCTTCTTGAATCAACATTATTAGTGCTACTCCCTTCACCATTATCCACATTCCTAAACTTTCCTAGCTTAACAGGAACAACCTTATCCCTTGAATCCACTACTATTGTAGGGGCAGAATCTGGGACAGAATCATCTTTTGTCAAGATTTCACTCGACTTGTGTGAAATATCCAAACGCGATGATCCCAATTCATTGTCTCCATGACACCTCAGATGGGAATTTGTAGTCAAAACTGAAGTGGTTCTGCCAATATTAGCCTCTCTAGCATTAACAATCTCTCTCGAGCTCTCACCCCCAGATTCAAGAACAAGAACAATGGGAGAGCAGCTATTGTTTGGAGAGAAATCAGAGAGCAAGCAAGCTCTACAAAGAGGGCAAGTGGAGTGAGACAAGAGCCATGTGTCTATACACTCCATGTGAAAGGCATGACTGCATTTTGGCAACAACCTAAGCTTATCTTCAGGCTCAAATTCACACAAACAAACAGCACAGTCAAAAGGGTTCTTCAATCCTATAATGGCTTTGTAGTGGAACACAGGGAGAGCATCTATAAATGTCTGGTCAACACCAGCATCATGAAGGTGAAAGAGTTGCTGCAACTGACCTTGGAGAGCAGTCACACTCTCTAAGTCATCAGTTTCCCTATTAGGTGGTCTTGAAAGAAATCTAACTAGCAGGTGAAGCAAACCAGAAACAAAGAAAATAATAGCTAGAATTATAATGATAAGCAATATACTAGGACTAACCCGGGTGCTCAAGTTGAAACCATCAGTATCAAGTTTTGGTTGCGGAGGTGGCTGAGAAAGAAAATATGGTTGCTGGGTTGGAGAAATAAAGGTGCTTTCTTTGATTTGAAGGAGAACCCAATTCATATTTTCTTAACAAAAAGACTGAGAGAAACTCAACAAGATTGAAGCTTTAGAGTTGAACCAAGTGATGATACCAATAAGCATCTCATTTGCTACTACAAAATAAATCCCAAGCCCCCAATGACATATCCCCCCACAGGCCCAGAAGTTATTATGTCACATGAGCGTGTGGGATACAAGGTCTTTTGGTTGAGTTTTGAGAACTAGACTAGTATAGTCTTCACCTCAATTTTGTTTTTTCTACAAGTAGGGCAACTGCAGGGCAAATGCAGAGAGTTGAAGAGAGAGAGACAGGAGAGAAAAATCAAAGTGGCACTTAAAGGCCTGATATAAATTGTGTGGTCAGTGCCAGAAGGTAAGATTTCAAAACAATGGCAATAAATCTTCCACCAGTGCACAACATAAATGAGATTAAGATCTAGTTGGCTTTAAATTTTTACTGTCAGTCTAAACGTGGGAAAGATGGAAAGCATTATATTAGAAAAAAAGCTTCATTTTTTAGTAGGTGTTAAGCTTTATTTATCTTTTTCTAATGATCTCAACGGGGATCCTTCTCCTAGTTTGACTTCAGAGGAACTCTTCTAATTCATCAACCCCAACGCCCTTTTTAAGTCCCCAGAAGAAAACAAGTGCTCCTTCTCTGCCATACATTTTGTGTTGATCTGGAAATGTGTGAACCCCAATGGGTCCTTTTTCGTGTCCTTTTTTTTTTTAAGTTGGGTTTTTACTCTGATTTCATTCCCCTTCAGGTCTTCTATTCCACTCCTAGCCTATCTGATGTTCAGTACTTCGAGATTTGAGAACCCTCTCTCCTCCTTGGTGCTTAGGACAACAGAGGATATTGAGACTTCGAGAATCACAAAGTTTAGGGTTAAGGATTAGAAGAGGAAGCATAGGATACTGTTGTCTTTCAGCAAGTGAAAGAAGAGAGGCAGCTTACGAGGTGTTTACTGGACCCAATATTCGCCTAGGCAGTGATGCTCATTTTCCCTTTTCATTTTCTTCCTCCACTTTGTCAAGGATTTTGGTACTAACCTTTTGAGTTGTCTCTCTGCTTTGAGAAAGGAAAAAAAAAAGAGAGAGAGAAAGAAACCTTTTTGTATTGTCTAATGCAAGTCAACGGTAAAAGCAAACATCCAAATAGAAGAGTCTAAATTGTATTTACTGGGGGATTGATCCTGTTTTTTTTTAATTTAAAAAAATATTTTTTTATCATTTTAATGTGTTGGTATTAATAATAATGTTTTTAAAATAAAAAAATATATTATTTTAATTTATTTTTGAGAAAAAAAAATTTTAATAAATAATTGTTATTATACTCTTAAAAACCTCAAAAATTTAAACTCTAAAACACTTGAGTAAATGTTGGATTTTTAAGTTTTATTGCTCTAATAAAAACTAAAAATATATGAAATTGATAAGGAAAAAAAAGTCATGGAATACTGTCATGAGAAGGAAAAAAAAATATCCATAAGTATTCTAAAAAAAAAGGAAATTATTGTATCCTACTTGAAACATCATGCTTATTAAAACGTTAATATCCATGAAATTTTTAAAATCTCCTTTACTATTAAAGAAGATTTTAAAGTTATTAAAAATATTTTGGGTATAAAAAAAAGTTTTAAATTATTTATTTCGAATTTCTTAACTATGTTTATGATGTGAAAAAAATCTAATAAGAATTATTGTAATCTACCAAAAAATTAACAATAAGCATAAGTGTATTTTGAAATCAGTTCCGTGTGATATTTTATTTGTTTTTATTTAAAAAAATTTTAATTTAAATTAATATTTTTAAATTATTTTAATATACTGGTATCAGAACCACACTCAAACAGTTTATATCAGTTTATATGAGGATCGAAAGAAAATTTAGACCAAATTATCTCATATTTATTTATATTAATAAGTAGAGAAAATAATCTTCTCGAAAAGAAAGCTAAGAATGATGTACGCATGACCTATTTAACCTTCTCATTGCTAATTAATGATAAGGGAAGAAAATCTTCACAAGGGAGGTATTAGATCTCTCAAATTTTTCCTTACAAGAATTTTGCTTGTCAGGTGGCAGACCAAAAATTTTACAAGAGAAATTCCTTATATTGAATTCTGAAACTTTTCGAGCATATTCTATGCATAGCTTTAGCTTAAAATTAAATTATATAAGTGTTATTGTAGTATGATCAAGTTAATTTGATGAGTTAACTAAAAACATGATTGGCTTGAAAAATATTTCTAAAATGATATTTTTTAAAAAAAAAATATTAAGATAACAACACATTGGATCAACTTGAGTTAATTCAGGTTAACATGTTAAACTCGCGACCTGGATCAAGAACTCTATTAAGTTTAATAACTTTTTTTCAAACTTTTTTTATTTAATTGCATGATGAAAAATAGACGCTCATAAAATCAAGTACCAAATCAATACCAGCATATTTTTATCGAGATCATAATAATCCCATAAAAAATAAATCGAAGTATATCATAAAGTCTAATTTCCAGCAAAATTGACGCTTGATAAACCATGAAATGGTGTTTGTAATCATGAATATACAAGAATAAATGTGAGATGAAAGAAATATTAAAAAATAATGAAAATGCAACGAGGGAACATAATTCATTGTTGATTACAATAGTTACCCACAATGTTTTTTTTTTCTTCCTTTAATTTATTTTTAGTGAGATGACTTTTTTTTTTCAATTTGATCCTTTCAAATTAAGTTGATTTGGGATTGAGTTTGATAATGTGTTTTGGTTGGCTTGATATGAAATTCTCTTAATGTCAAGAATACATTCTTATGTTAAGTTGATGCTCTATTTAGTAAAATGAGTTTCAATATTATTTATTCAAAATAATTGAAACCTTACGAACCAGATTTGAGACTGAAAGAAATATTTGGTCTTTTTTTCTTCCACTATGCATGAACAGGCCTTTTATTTTAGTCCTTAATTTTTTTGTCTTCAACATTTTAGTTTTTGTTTCTTTAGGTTTTTACATTTTGATTCAAAATTTTATTTTATTCAAGTTTTAGTTTTTAAATTTAAAAAAGAAAAGAAAAGGAGTCATTAAGAAACTATAAAGGATAGAGAAAGTGGGTTGATTGCCCATATTTTGACAACCAAAAATATTGTTCATTGTGTTGATGAGTTCCATATAGCAAGAGGAATTCCATTATGGTGTTTTTAACCCTTCATCTTCATTTTGGTGGAAAAATGTTGGTCAAGTCTCCAAAATGTTTCTTGAATCAAGTTGGTTTTTCCTTTGTTTTTTTAGAGATTGAAATCTAATTTGAGGTTTTTAACGTGTTTATCGAGGTTACTAAGGTTTTTCAGGTGAAAAAAAATTGAAAAATAATGTTTTTTTATATATAAAATGTGTCGGAACCCAACTTCTAACCACCTATGTAGCTAATAATTATACCAAGAGGCAGCACATCATCTGCTATTTCACATGACTCGATATCTCCTTTAGTTTTTTTTTTTTTTTTAAATAGGCCAGCAATGTGCTTGCAGCCTCGCATATGTATCTCTTATTTTATATATATTTTCTCAACAATTTAGATGTAAATTTTTAAAATTTAAATAATTAAAAATAAATATATTAAATAATCAAATGAAATAAACTCATTAGATGTATTCCAGTCCATGATTCAAGTGATTCAAGTCATAAATTTTTCTTGCTTTTAAAAGACTCGCTATCAATGCTTTTGTATTTATTTTGCGTTAAAATCTGTCTTGGTTAGGGACAACTATCTATCTAGTACCTAATCTAGTTGGCTGCCTAATCTAGTTGGCTTCATTTCCTTCTTCAAATCTAGTAATTATACTTCAAAATTTCAAGTTGTACCTTCCAAAATAAATGAAAAAGAAGCACAAAATCGTGGATACGCCGAATAGAAATTTGCTAAACTGATTTTACTTATATATTATGTGCAATTTGTACATGATTTATATTTATACTAGTTTGATTCCCCCACGTTGTGTTATAGGATGTAGTATTATTTTTTTCTCCACGCCCAAAAACGATGTGGGCATTATTAATATTTTTTTATCATCAATAAAAAATTTAACTACAAGTTAAAAAAAAATTATATGTGCATTTAGTAAAATTTAAATCAAGAATTACGTCTACTAACAAATGATAACAAATTTATTGATTTTATTCTAGAATTAACTCGAGAAACTAAAAAAAAAAGGTTATTTTTTTAAAGACATAATATTTGTTTTAGTTTAAATTGAATCTTAAAAGTTTTAATTATTTTGAATCAATAAATTTAAATTTTATTTTGTAAAATTAAGCATTAGTTCAATATCAAAACTTTTATTAATATTGTAAGAGCCCCATATAAAATTAATCAAAATAAAATATTAAATTCAATCTCAAATAAATATAATATGAATAAATTAAATTCAGAATAAATCTAGTCAAGTGATAAAAAAAATAATAAAAAAAAAAGAACATTATAAGTGACTATTGCAACCCGTGGTAAATAGTGTATTTCTCTTATATTGTATTTTTAATATTGTTTATCTTGTATTATTTAATGTATTCATGATTCCAAATATTATTTTATGGTTTACCGATGGTTAATTTTATAAAATTAAACTATAATTATTAAATAAGAAACAAA
>Ga0325402_1000123_pt1 | contig 39694 bp, 22 predicted proteins | sample PopdelMetagenome_22_FD_207212 | JGI IMG/M metagenome (GOLD analysis project Ga0325402, IMG submission 207212) | Populus deltoides microbial communities from Bellville, Georgia, United States - Xylem-PdKOR-R3 | ecosystem: Host-associated > Plants > Phyllosphere > Stem > Wood/Secondary xylem... | reverse complement strand
TCCACCGAAAACACAAATATTTCTAATATGATGACTTGAGGAACCTACCATTTCTACACACTTCTATATTTGTTAAATGTATGGGTTGAGAAGAAATGAAGGGAAGGAAGAGAAGATTTTATAGATGAGAAATTGAAAATGCAATCATACCACCTATATGTAGGCTAGTTGGACTCTCTCTCTCTCTATTTATTTATTTTGAAAAAGCATGTGTATGTATAGGTAGTTGTGATTGTGGCTCACATCTTCCCTTGGTTTTACGTCTAAGAACGGCTTAAACACCCTCTATAGGTCGGGGATGGGCTTCCCATCCAGTTTTCTTAAAAACTGGTAAGCAGGGTCTTTTTTAGTTAGATTCCCAAGACTATATCGAGCATGTTCTTTATAGAATTGTGGCCATAAATCATGAATTGCACGGTGCACATCTCCACTAGGATGCGTCTCAAGAGTCAATAGAAGATTATCTAAAGACCCCTTACTCAGGTCATCCTTAATGAATTGTATTTTATCTTCACGGTTTATAGATATCATTCCTAAAGAACAACATTGTGCATTACAAGTCCACTTGGCACATCGGTGACAGACTTTCAGTCGTTTTGCATGATGTTTCTTTGCAAAAGTGCTTTTACCTATCCCGGGCATGTATGAAATGAAAGAATTAGAGGACTCACCTGATAATTAGACCTTTGCTTCAATTAGCCAGCGAATATTTTCAGGAATTCCATGATTCATTAATAACCTCAATCTTGCACACCTAGCACGGTAAATTTTTGCAATTGCATTTGGAGGCAAAGCGGGAAAATACTTTTTAAATTTTTCAAGAATGGTGTCCATTTTCAAATGAGAATTGGAGAAGAGATTTAAAGAAGGGAGAAAGAGCAAAGAATTGCACAAATATATACAGATATCAGTTATTATGGGAAACTGAAAGAACCGACTTAAGTCACGGAGTACCATTATCCAACATTTGACAGGGTGGGAGAGAATATCAAAACAAAATAAACACAAAAAAATGTGAGAAAAAGAATCAAACTTTATATACAAGATCACTCAATTCAATAGAGTCATTTTCAACTGAAAAATTTTCAAAGTAAACTTTCAAACGATATCCATTTACCTTGAAAACATTGTCATTCGTTGGATTCTTGATATCACAGGCCCCATATGGATACATATGTTTCACAATAAAAGGACCGCTCTATCTTGATCTTAGTTTTTCAGGAAATAAATGGAGTCGAGAATTATAAAGCAAGACTTTTTGACCAACATTGAATGTTTTTCTTAGTATTTTCTAGTCATGAAACTCTTTGATTCTTACTTTATGAATTCTTGAATTTTTGTATGCATCATTTCTTATTTCCTCAAGCTCATTTATTTGTAATTTTCGCAGCTGACTAGCATCATCAAGATTTGAATTGAAAGCTTTAATAGCCTAATAAGCTTTATGTTCAAGTTCCACAGGCAAGTGACAAGGTTTCCATAGACTAGTCTATAAGGTGACATACCTAATGATGTTTTATAAGCAATTCGATAAGCCCAAAGTGCATCATTAAGTCTTAAAGACCAGTCTTTTCTATTAGGGTTCACTGTTTTCTCCAAAATCTATTTGATCTCCATATTAGCAAGCTCTACTTGTCCACTTGTCTGAGGGTGATAAGGGGTGGCAACTTTGTGTGTGATTCCATATTTCTTCATTAATGACTCAAATGACTTGTTGCAGAAATGTGTTCCACCATCACTTATCATGGCTCGAGGGATTCCAAATCGGATCAAAATATTTTCTTTCAAAAACTTTATCACTGTTTTGTGGTCATTGTTTTGACTTGGAATTGCCTTTATCCATTTTGAAACATAATCTACTGTGACTAATATGTACAAGAAACCAAATGATGGAGGAAATGGACCCATGAAATCTATACCCCAACAGTCAAAGATCTCAATGACAAGAATAGGATTTAAAGGCACCATCTGACATTTTGAAATAGATCCCAACTTTTGACAATTTTCACAAGTATTGCAGAATGCATGTAAGTCTTTGAACATGGTGGGCCAGAAAAATCCACTTTGTAAGATTTTTGCAGTGGTATTTCTTAATGAGAAATGACCCCCACATGCCTCAGAATGACAAAATTTAATGACACTACTTACCTCATTGTCAAGAATGTATTTTTGAAATATTTGATCAGGACAATATTTGAATAAATAAGGGTTATCCCAATAAAAATTCTTCACTTCTTTCAAGAACTTTCTTTTATCTTAGGTACTCCAATGAGCTGGCAATTGTCCTGAAACAAGAAAATTAACAATATTAGCAAACCAAGGCATTGTAGAGACAAAAAATAAAGATTCATCAGGAAAGTAGTCATCGATTGGTGTAATGTCAGATCTCGAATCTGTTGTCAATCTTGACAAATGATATGCGACAACATTTTCGGTGTCTTTCTTGTCTTTGATTGTGATATAAATTCTTAAAGTAACAAAATTCACCGCACCAATCTAGCTTTAGAATCTTTCTTAGAAAGAAGATAGTTCAATGCTGCATGATCACTAAAAACAACAACAAGTGAGCCAATAAGATAAGACCTGAATTTTTCACATGCAAACACTACTGCAAGTAATTCTTTTTCAGTCGTGGTGTAATTCATTTGAGCACTATTTAAAGTTTTACTTGTATAGTAAATTACATAAGGTTTCTTATCTTTTCTTTGTCCCAAGACAGCACCGACATCATAATCACTAGTGTCACACATTATTTCAAAAGGTAATGACCAATCAGGAGGTTGAATGACAGGAGCAGAAGTAAGCAAGTTTTTAAGTTTAACAAAGGCTTCTTCACAATGGTCAGTCCATTCAAAAATATTATCCTTTGTTAGAAGGTTACTAAATGACTTATATATTACACTAAAATCTTTGATGAACCTTCTATAAAAACCAGCATATCATAAGAATGAACTAACATCTTTAATAGATTTTGGTGTTGGCAAGTTAGCAATTAACTCGATTTTAGATTTGTCAACCTCAATTCCTTTCAATGAAACAATGTGACCAAGGACAATGCCATTTGTCACCATAAAGTGATATTTTTCCCAATTCAGTACAACATTCTTCTTTCATACCTGCTCAAAACCTTTTCTAAGTTAGTCAAACAATCATCAAATGAATCGCCAAAAAACAGAAAAATCATCCATAAAAAGTTCAAGAAAACGTTCAACCATATCACTAAATATATTGAGCATGCATCTTTGAAACGTGGCTGGTGCATTACATAATTCAAAAGGCATCCTTCAATATGCAAAAGTACCAAATGGACATGTGAAAGTAGTCTTCTCTTGATCTTCCAATGCAATTTTAATTTGGTTGTAACCTGAATAGCCATCTAGGAAACAATAAAATTCATGACTTGCAACTCTTTCTAGGATTTGATCCATGAAAGGTAAAGTGAAATGATCTTTTCTAGTCATTGAATTAAGTTTCCTATAGTCAATGCACATGTGCCAACCAGTAATAGTCTTAGTTGGAATTAACTCATTTTTCTTATTTGTTATCGCAGTGACTCCAGACTACTTAGGTCGGACTTACCCATTTGCTGTCATAAATAGGATAAATGATTCCATTATCTAGAAGCTTAATGACTTCATTTTTCACTACTTCTTTCATATTAGAATTAAGTCTTCGTTGCATTTCTCTAGAGGGTTTAGCATTTTCCTCCAAATAAATCTTGTGTTTGCAAATCAAAGGACTAATTCCTTTTATGTCAACTATGGTCCATCCTAATGCATTTTTGTGCATTTTCAGAGTTTGTAATAACTTACCTTCTTGATGTGCATTAAGTTTGAAAGAGATTATTACATGAAAAGTTTCATTTTCTCTCAAAAATGAGTATTTGAGATTGAAAGGTAACGGCTTCAAATCAGGTTTTAGTGTTTGAACACTTGAAGGTATGGACTCAATTGATTCTGGTGGCAATTCCTCAATTTTTGGTCTCCAATTATTTGACTTTGATTCTTTCAAAAAATAAACCATTTGCAAATTGTCAGATTCATCAATCTCAGTTTCACTGGAAGTAGTTTGAAATTGATCATGAACTAATTTTTCAGTAAAGTCCACTTTCTATAAATCATTATCATCTCCAGGTTGCTTGCAAATGTTGAAAATATTCATCTCCAATGTCATGTTTCCAAAAGATAGCTTAATCAGTCCATTCCTACAATTAATCAATGCATTAAAAGTTGCAAGAAACGGACATCCTAAAATAACAGGAAATGAATTACATTCTTTAACAGGTTGTGTGTCCAAGACAATAAAATTCATAGGATAAATGAATTTATCGACTTGTACTAACACATCTTCAACTATTCCTCTAGGCACTTTTACAGATCTATCAGCAAGTAAGAGAGTTACAAAAGTTGGTTTAAACTCACCTAGATTTGAAAAACTGAATATGGAAGTAAATTCACACTAGCTCTAAGATCAAGTAAAGCTTTTTCAATTTTATGTTCTCCAATAAAGCATGAAATTGTAGGACAACCAGGGTCTTTATATTTCAAAATATTATTATTCTGAAGAATAGCACTTACTTGTTCGACTAAAAAGGCTTTCTTTTTCAGATTTAGTTTTTTCTTCATAGTGCACAGATCTTTAAAAAATTTAGCATAAGAAGGTACCTATTTAATAACATCCAACAAAGGTATATTGATCATTACCTGCTTGATAGTTTCAAAGATTTCAGAGTTGTGATTGACTTTTCTTTGTTTGGTCATGGCATGAGGAAATGGAAGTGTTAGCGGGGAATCAGTCTTTTCTTTACAATGTTCAGATTCAACCCCTTCCTTACCCTCAGAGATTAACTCATCATCTTTCTCACAAGGTTCAAGAAAGGGTTTTTCAATAACCTTACCACTGCAAAAAGTGATGACTGATTTGACTTGATCCATTTGTTGGCTTCCGGAACTACTTGCATTTGCATTGTATTGCCCCTTTGGATTTTGTTATGGTTCAAATGGAAACTTTCCTTTCTCTTGAAAAATGAGAGCATATGTGAATTTTGCAAGAGTATCTTTAAAATCTGTCATGCTTTGAACAAGTTGAGTGTTGATTATCTCTTACTTTTCAATGAATGTATGCAATGTTTCCTCAAGATTTCTTCTAGGAGGGGAAGCATAAGGAGGTGCATATCCATGAGAATTTTGGAAATTATGGTGTGCTTGAAACGATGGCTGTGAAGTTTGTGCATTATTCTTCCAACTGAAATTTGGGTGATTTCTCCAACCAGGGTTGTATGTTTATGAGTATGGGTTATGATTAGGCCTTTGAAAACTGTTTAAAGCATGGGCTTATTCATTGAGGCATTTCTTGAAAGAAGGCAAAGTTGAACAGTCATTGGTTTAGTGTTCATTGGTTTCACAGATTTGACATACAATGTCTTGAACAGATTTTAATTAACCACTCTTTTTCAATTCTAGCACCTCGACTTTTCTAGCTAAAGATGCAAACTTGGCTTAGAGGTCATGATCTTCCCTAAGGTTGTTCATTCCTCCACTAGAAGTATGAGATTGAGTTTTTCTTGGTGCCTCATAAGTGCCTGTAGTGTCCCAATTTTGAGCATTTTCAACTAGCAAGTCTAGGTACTACATTGCTTCATCAGGGTCTTTATCTTCAAAAGTTCCATCGCATATCAATTCAAACATTTATCTATCTTTAGGTGTTAACCCTTCATAAAAATGTGAAACCAATCTCCATATTTCAAAACCATGATGAGGGCAAGTATTAAGCAAGTCTCGATACCTATCCCAACATTGGTAAAATGTTTCTCCTGGATTTTGAGTGAAAGTGATGATTTGTCTTTTGAAAGAGTTTGTTCTGTGGGAGGGAAAAAACTTCTTTAAAAATTGTTGTTGCATTTCATCCCAAGCACGAATAGATCCTGGTCTCAAATTTTGTAACCATGTTTTAGCTTTATCTTTTCATGAAAAAAGAAAAAGCTTTAATCTGGTGGTGTTCATGCTACAATTAAGTTATTATAGGTGTTACAGACCTCATCAAATTCTCTCAAATGCAAGTATGGATTTTCTAGATTTAAGTCATGAAAAGAAGGTAAAAGTTGAATAATGTCTAGCTTAAAATTAAAATGAGATGCATCAGGGGGGAAAACTATGCATGAGGGTGCACTTGTTCTTATGGGATTCATGTGGTCTCTAAGTGTTCTCACACGATTATTCTCATTATGAAGCGACTGTTATCTTCTTTGGCCATATTTTCTGAAAATGATGAGGATACCCTTCAAAGTCTACTACTTAATGTACGTGACCAAACTCTTATGCACGTGTAGAAAGAGAATAAAAGGAAGAAGAAAACAAAACAAAAAGAAACAAAGTTAGATACAAGAAAATTAAAAAGAAAAAATAAAATAAATATTATAATTTATACAAGAATTTACCTCCCTAGCAACGGCGCCCAAAACTTGATACGACCAAAAGATTGATGTCTTCTCCCAAGTGCAGGAGTGTCGAAGTAATAAATAACCCAGCAAGACCGGGGTCGAACCATAGGGAGGTTAACTATATAAATTATAAATAACAACAACAACAACAACAATAATAAAGAGAGCTTTGAGATGTGATATTGATATAAGGATTAAACAATGATAAAAACAATTGTCAAGGTTAGAGGATCCACTAGTAGTATTTCAAACAAGTATAAACTCTTATTATTCAACTGGAAACTACGCACAAAGGAGGTTCCAATCGAATTATAAATTGTTAACATGATTACATTAGTTATCTTATTCGAATAATGCTAATACTTGTAAATGTTGTCAGGCATTCATGATTATAACTTATGTTAACAACAAATCAAGTTCCTTTCATAGCACAGGTGTCGGTTATACCATACGGTTTGGGCTATGAAAGTGCCAAGTATTTGTTGTACCAAGGGTTATACAACATAAATCTAGATTAACCATTTAACAAGCAAGGTATTAAAAGTTAACAAGATAACAAATATAAAACATGTTAGTATCAAACATTAAGGTCCATGTTGAGTTTATACTATACTTATTCTTACACCATTAGTGTAACCTTTTCACCTTGACATAATAAACTTAGCTAAACATAATGAAAGAAAGAAACATAAATAAACAAGATAAGGACATAAATAAGATATAAGTTAACTAAGTAAAGGAAAGGAAATGAAAAGCATAAACAAGAGATTAATATAAACAAAACTTAAGCATTACAAAATATAAAGAGAGATTAAGAACATGATCTTGATCTGAAAACCAAGATGCCTAAATACATGGTCAATGTCTCCTTTTATAGGCCAAAATTTGGAACTATTGATTTGATGACTAATTGTTGAGTGAGTGGCCACATCTTGACTTGGTGACAATCTCTATCTTCTTGTCTGAACAAAACGTCATTGCTAACGTCAGAATTTGAACAGATTGTCCTCATGAAAATTCTAGGAAATTATCTCAGCTTTCCAACAAAAAAAAAAAGGAATCAGTGCATTTGGACTTTTAAAACTCGAAATATGGGCTGAACAGTGAACAGTGTCTAGGTTGTAGAACAGATTCCAACTTCTCCGTTGTTGCTAAGATTTGGACTTCCAAATAGCAGAACTGAGTCTTTCACTCCCATAAATGTTTTAGGCCTATGTCTTAGCTTTCTAGCCATATAAACCAAATTGAAATCAAAGATCTACAGCTTCAGATATGACCCAATGACTGAATAGTGTTCCAGTTTGGACTGCACCAGCATATCTTTTCTAAGTTTAACCCTTTCTTTGTCTTCTCAATTTCAGTAGTTAAACTCATCAATCAATCATTTGATTTATGTGATAGGCCTGCATTTAAGATAAACATTTACCATAAATTATAAGTATCTTATAGTATCAGACTTGTTATTATAAAACATGCTTTAGTTAAGGAGTTATTGATGCTTTAAGTGCAAAATGATGATATAAAACACTGATAAAAATACACTTTTAAGTACTAATCATGTTATGAAAGGAACTTGATTTGTTGTTAACATAAATTAACATCATGAATACCTGACAACATTTACAAGTATTAGCATTATTCGAATAAGATAACTAATGTAATCATGTTAACAATTTATAATCCGATTAGAACCTCCTTTGTGTGTGGTTTCCAATTGAGTAATAAAAAGCGTTTATATTATACTTATTTAAAATATCATTAGTTGATCCTCTAACCTTGACAATTGTTTTATCCTTGTTTAATCCTTACATCAATATCCAATAAAATGCTCATAAACTCTTTGTTTTATTTTATATATATATATATATATTATCTGTAATTTATATAGTTAACCTCCCTGTGGTTCGACTCTGGTCTTGCCGGGTTATTTATACACTCCTACACTTGAGAGAAGACATCAATCTTTTAATCGTGTCACCTAACATACACTAAATATATGCTAGTCCACACCCCATATCACACTTTTCATATTTTCGTTGTCAGTGATAATCTCATCACTTAGCAATTCACACAACAACCTTTCACCTCAAATACACATACATTCAAAATACTATCCAAAATATCAACATCATTATGCAACTTTCCTCCTTTCATATAATATCCAACATTTGGTAATTCACATTTCACATCAATAACATATTAAATTATGAAATTTAACTAGAAAGTATAGGTGTGGATCACCTACCTGCAATAGAAGCCCTACTCGTGCTCCCCTGTTGTTGTTGCTGTTGCACCATGCCTATGATCCCTCCTGCGAATCACATATTTATCTCATTTTTTTTCTCATTCAAGGATATGTTTTATAATAACCATATCAACAGCAATAAGTCTTTCTTTCAATCATTTCTTTATATTTTATGTTTTTCTCATTACACCCATTAATATTGTCGTTCTTTGTCCAACCATAGTTATCATTCCTTTCTTTATATTTGAACTGTTATTGTTTAAATCTCGAATTGTTACTGTCCAACTGTTATTGTCTAGATATTGAACTGTTATTGTCCAACCATTACTATCTTGAATTGTTATTGTATTGAACCGTTACTGTCTAGACATTGAACTATTATTGTCTAGACATTGGATTGTTATTGTCCAGCCGTTACCGTCCGACCTCTCCTCATATTTTTAACTATATCTAGAGTTCTAGAAGTCCGTTTCAAGCGAGATTGGTCTCATTGGAAAGCTAAAACACGATGCTACAAGTTCTCTGAAGGAAAGAGAACCTAGTTCTGCCCCCAAGATAGTCAAAATTGCTAATTAATTAATCAATCTTACTGCCCTACATGGTCTGTCATGACCCAATCTCGGTTGGTGACCCATAACTAGAGTTTTATAGCTACCAATTGAGCAAGATCAATTTTCTTAGTTAGTCAACATCCAAAACTACAATTTCTATGAAGGAACCTATTCCTAATTCCTTCATCCTCCTACCCAAAATCTCATCGAAAGTCGGGAGATGAGCCTATCAAGATTTGTCACCCCTTCCATTCATATATAACATTCACAAACTACATTTTCTGGGTAAATTATAATGGTTTCGCGTCCCTAATCATATACAACATATGAATTAACTCAATTTTAACATCTATTACATTTTCCCCAATTCAAGTCTAAGAACCCTAATCTCTAATTCAACATCAAGGCATCAATTCATAATCGAATTTGAAACGACTTATAGGACCATGATTAGAACATCTTACCCAGTAAGAATTAAGGTTTCGATCTTCAACCAATCGAAGATTTTCGACTCCCCCTTTTTCCTATGAATAGTCGGCACTCCCCTCCCTCTTTTGTTCAAATTTTTCTTGTTAATTCCTTGCCCCTAAGTGTTTATTCTACCTATAAACCCTTAATCTTGGATGGGTTCTTGAAATTTGGTGTTTCTCTTTTGATTTGCAAGAATGGATACAAAAACTCCTTCTTTTTTTTCCTTATGGTTGCTGCAGATTTTTGGTGAGGAGATGAGTATTTATATTATATAATTTCTTTTATTTGCACTTAGGCCCCATTTCCTTTAAGTGTATTTTTTTTCAATTAAATCCAACTCTCGACATTATCAGGTTTATTTATAATGTCTCGAATTATTTCGCCCAAAAATTTATATTCAAAAATTTTCGAATTCCTGTTTTTATTTAACCATATGCCTGAATTTCTTCACTTTTATTTTCCATGCAGTTAGTTTGCAATTTAAGCAGCCTTTATTTTTCTCGGGGTTTACATGTCCATTGTGCAATTATATTATAAGGAATTATTAATACGTTGACATTGAATTTGATTTTTAACACGGACATCTCATAGCCATGGCTGTTTAGAACTTCGTCCTATGTATTTTGAAATAAATCATGTAATAGTATGATTAGATGACATGCATTTTGTACAACTATGTAATGGCTATGAACTGCCGATTGGTAATTTTGTAAGAACTTATGATAACAACTTTCAAAGTCGTGAATATGGATTATGGTGTGTATGAACACTTCATGTTATGGATGCAATGAATATGTACCTTCTTTTGTGATACTATCGTATATTATATGTATGTGTGACGTACTGCATCTATTAATGACGTCTACTTGTTGAAATGATAAATGGTATCATGCAAAGCATCAGTGGAATATGATAATACAAAAAAAAAAGGTACCTCATTTCCAACTTGTTATGAATAAATAGTATGTCATGAATTGTTGAATTTTTTAGGGTCATTACACGAAATATCACTTAGCTTTATTTCATCATTGTCGGAATTCAACATATACGCAAGGTATCCTGTGCATACCTTCCTTAATAACTTTCTGGAAATCACAATCGAAATTAGGTTAGTCAGGATTGTAGTCCTTTATCCCCTAAAGATCATTCTTCTACCCCCCCTAATCCTTGAAAGGTTACAATTTTTGTGTAATAATCTATCTGAGCTTTGTGTTTACTTAGTCAATTCATGCCTAAGATTACATCAAAATCGTTTAATTCTAAGGGTATCAAATCTACTTCTAACTCATATTCATCTAGGCCAATTTTCACACCCACATACATACCATTGGTTTCTACCACATCAACTAAAGGTGTCCCTATTTTAAACCCCTTTTTCTACCCTTTTTGCTTCTTTCCCTAGATTGGCTACAATTCTACTAGTTATAAATAAGTGAGTGACACCTGGATCAAACAAAACATGTATATTTTTAAATTATTCATGTGTAGTGTACATGCCACTACATTAGATGCTACTCTGATGTCATCATGTGTCATGTGGAAGACCCTCCCCTGAGCTGGTCATTATGTATCCTTGACCGTCCTCGGCTGGAATTAGCCCATGATTGTGTGGATCTTACTGGCATGTTCACTGTGATGGACTGCTTGTGACTCTAACTTGCTTGCTTCATAGTCTATGTTTGCCCAGTGTTCATGTGAGGGCACTCTCTTTTGAAGTGTCCTTTTTCACCACAGTAATGACATCATTATCCTAGATACTAACAAGCTCTTCATCTATGACCCTCTTCTTGGCATACAAAACATCACCCCAAAGAGATTGAATAATCATCGGGGTGTCCCTCTATTCACAACGTACACAAGAAGGGTAGATAATATTTTTTTTCTGGTCATTAGATCCCCTAGAAGGATTAGTCCTCGGGTGTGTTTGTCCCCCCATCACTCTTCCACTTGATGTTGGTGAGAACCCACTAATGCCCCCCTTTCTTCTTAAACTAATTAAACGGTCCACTCTTCCCCTTTTCGGAAGCGACGGCCTATTCGCAGAAAAGTCAATATCCTTTCTCTTACCAACTCCATATTGGCCCTAATGGCTTTCCCCAATGCATACTTCCAATGTGTGAAACCCTGGTAAATTATAATTTAAATAAGCAAATGACTCAGTGGAAACTTTGTAAAACCCCAACAGAAAACTTCACCATGATGAATTGAATAGTGAGAAATAAAATAGAAATGGTGGTAAATTGTAAATCCACGGTCATTTTATGATGTTAATAAAAATATTGATAATTTAGAACCGGTAATGAGATGAGTTAGTTAAAATAAAATGGAATAGTATTGAATTATTAAAAAATAAATTTTAGAGGGAGATTTTTCACATGATATTTTAAAAGCGGACCAAGAAAATGCATTTGGTTAAACGAAAAGGGTACCCGAACTTGACATAAGGGTGTTTTAGTAAATATGGATATATTTTCTATATAAGTAGCAAAATTATGCAAAAAATACCTATGATGGCTGAATGAAAAAAAAATAAGAGAGAGAGAGAGTGTGTGTGTGTGTGTGTGTGTGAGAGAGAGAGAGAGAGAATACCTTGAGGGTAGAAACTCAAACGGCCATATCTCAGGATTTCATCATTGGATCGGGCTAGCTCTAGGATATGTTATGTAACATCCCCCATTCCGGGATAAAAACAGCAATCTCATATCAACCGAAAAATAGAGTGATATATATATATATATATTCATGGTTTTCGTATTAAAATCTACCAAAATTTCGATGGAGTCCTCCCTATACCAGAAGGTCCCAAGTTATCGACATGTAACCTGTTTACACTTCTAATAACTTGCATCTCATAACTTAATCCCGACCCAATCATCCTGGGTTTCAATTCCACAAATATTCTCACACCTATCAACCACAATATTTATGATATACATTATCTAACAAAATATCATTATGGATGGATTAAAAAAAATATAAATACATAGATATGAAATATGGTTATATGAACTACAGAGTTAATTTCATTCAATCAAGTTTAAACATTAATTATACAAATTAAGTTATACAAACATTTTCATGTTTACAAAATACAGGGGTATACTCCCTAAAACCTAAATTACAAAGGAACATAAGCTAAGATCTACTCCTGGCGTGCATGCGATGATCCTGAAACAAAATACATATTATTGAAAGGTGAATATCACATGAATATAACATCACGAATATCTAACAATTTCAACAGGGTAACATGCATTCATATTTTGTTCACTTCTCCCTTCTGGTTTTCATTAGAATCTCTTCCTTATTCAACTATTAATAACCATTCCCTCTTCCACTATTAACCTCCATTCCAGACTTTATACGATTAAACATGATTATTTTTGTTTAACACATTACCGATACCAATTTCACTGGTATCATCATCATCACCCCGTATCCGGGATCCTAACATACACTAAATGTATGCTAGCCAAAACATGGTAATCCCCTTACCTGGGATCTTAACATACACTAAATGTATTCCAGTGAATACATGTTTGATCCCCTTATCTAAGATCCTAACAAACATTAAATGTGTGTTAGTCCAAACGTGGTTATCCCCTTACCCGAGATCTTAACATACACTAAATGTATGCTAGTTTACGCCTCAAATCACACTTCTCATATTTCATTTCTCAGTGATAATTTTATCACTTGGCAATTCACACAACAACATTTCCCCTTGAATACACATACATTCAATAATTCACATTTCACATCAGTAATATTTATTAAATCATGGAATTTAATTAAAAGGTATAGGTGCGATTCACCTACCTGCAATAGAAGCTCTACTCGTGCTCCCCTGCTGCTACTATTACACCACGTATGTGGTCCCTCCTGCAAATCACAGGTTCATCTCATAAATTCTCCTCACTCAAGGTATGTTTTATAATAACCATATCAATAACCAATAAATCTTTCTTTCAGTCATTTTTTAATATTTTATGTTTTTATCATTTCACTCATTAATATTGTCGTTCTTTGTCCAACCACAGTTATCATTCCTTTCTTTATATTTGAATTGTTTTTGTTTAAATCCTCGAATTGTCACTGTCTAGACATTGAACTGTTACTATACGACCTCTCCTCAGATTTTTAACTATATCTAGAGTTATAGAATTCTGTTTCAAGCAAGATTGGTCTCGTTGGAAAGCTAAGACATGAGGCTACAAGTTCTCTGAGGGAAGGAGAACTCAGTTTTGCCTCTAAGACAGTCAAAATTGCTCATCAACAAACATTTGGACTGTTACTGTCCAATTGTTATTGTCTCGTTTTTGAACTGTTATTGTCTAACCTCTTCTTAGATTTTTAACTATATCTGGAGTTATAGAACTTCGATTCAAGCAAGATTAGTCTCATTAGAAAGGTAAGACATGCGACTATAAGTTCTCTTAAGGAAGGATAACCCAGTTCTGCCTCTAAGACAGTCAAAATTGCTCATCAACAAACATTTAGATTGTTACTGTCCAACTATTACTGTCTGACATCTCCTTAGATTTTTAGCTATATCTAGAGTTATAGAACTCCGATTCAAGCGAGATTAGTCTCGTTGAAAAGCTAAGACATGAGGCTACAAGTTCTCTAAAGGAAGGAGAACCCAGTTCTGCCTCTAAGATAGTCAAAATTGCTCATCAACAAACATTTGGATTGTTACTGTCCAACTATTACTGTCTCGTTTTTTGAATTATTACTGTCTGACCTCTCCTCAAATTTTTAACTATATCTAGAGTTATAGAACTCAAATCTATAATTTAACATCCAGGCATCAATTCATAATCGACTTTAAAATTACTCATAAGACCATGTTTAGAATACCTTACATGGTATGAATCAAGGTTTCGATCCCTTCTTTTCTTTGTAATGACAGCCGGAGCTCCCCTCTTCTCTTCTTATTTAATTTTTCTTGTTAATCCCTTGCCCCCACCAATGTTTATTCTACCTATAACCCTTAATCTTAGATAGGTTCTTGAAATTTTGGTCTTTCTCTCTTGATCTGTAAAAATGGATACAAAAACTCCCTTTTTTCTTTCTTCATGATAGGTGCAGATTTGTTTTTGGTGAAAAGAGGAGTATTTATGCTCTATAATTATTTTTATTTGCATTTAGGCCCCATTTTCATCAAGTGTATTCGTTTTGCCCCCACTTCCTTTTAATTTAGTTTATTTTCTTTAATTTAATCCAGCCTTGATTTTCTTGGGATTTACATGTTATGTTCCTCACCACCCTCTGACATCTGAGCGTTGGAGTCTTAAGGCTCAATTCATTGAGAGATATAGCCCTTGAAACATTTCAAGAAAAAAACTCCATATAGGTTAGTCATGATCGCCGATGATTTTCTCCTTCATCCACTATTGGATCCTAATCAATTTAGGATATGTTGGTCATATTGATGAGCTCTTTATTCTGAACAGTTGAGATCAGAATTAGAGACTCCGACGAGAAATTGTTCATTGGTTAACAGTATACTATCAATTTTCAGGTCAATTTGGTTTTGTTTTGATCTAGGGAGATCTATCCATTAACATGCTCTGATATTCAGATATGTGTCACATGACATAATAATAGTTAACTTCACCATTTGGATTTGATTAGTTCTAATTGAGTTAGGAGAAACTTTAACCTTGCTGAAACGTTTTTTTAAATTAAGTTAGCCAGAATGAAATAAATGGAAAGTGTGGTGGCTTGATTTGTGTGTAACCATGAAAAGCAAGCTAATTATGATTTAAATTGAATAAAATCCTTGGTGTCTTTCCTTAGGCATGTTCGACCAGATTATTGGTAAGGAAGATAAGGTTGATAAATTGTGTAGACATGACGTACATGTGTAGGTGTTAAGTGGAGGATTTAATGAAAAAGTGAGGATTAAATTATAGGGGGAATGAGAGGTGGGAGCAAGCAACCTATAAAAAGAACCTTGTGACAAATATAGATTCTAGAGAAGTTTGTATAGGCTAAATTAGTAGTAGAAACATGAATAAATGATGATGATATATATAAATCTTAGGATATTAATGTAAAAACAAGATGATAGTAGGAAAAGTGAGATATTGGTTGTCTAATCCATGTATTGGGACTGAACAGTTCGGTCACCCAACTTCCAGTTGAGGTTAGGGCACCAAAATGATAAAATTTAAGATTGGTTGCTTTCAAAAGTTGTAGGTATGGATGTGTCAAAGGTTGCTTTCAAAGATTGTAGGTATGGATGTTATCTTTCAAACAAAACTAATCTCACTTAATTTGGAGTTATAGAACTCCAGATATGGATTGAAAATGAAAGAAGGGTCGGATTGTCTTGTATTGGATAGATTGTGTTGAGTACTATAATAGATAATTCTAGGTGTGTTAAGGGCAGAACTGGGCTTTCTATCCTTCAGTTGATTTGCAGACCCATGTCTTACCTTTCAAAGAGTCAAGCAATGCTTAAAATCGAAGTCTATAACTTTACTTACGAATAAAATGGTAAACAATGCTCTAGAATGAAAACTGGTCTAGGAAGTGTAACGAGGTAGTTGAAGGAAAATAATCAGAAAATAAAATTAATACATGGGGATGAATTTATGTAAATTAAATTTCAATGGTATGAGAATGCACATTGTGATAAAATTATAAAAGGTTATTAATTGTATCTCTTGATTCCCAAACGGGAGAGATGCTTGGAGCAGGGTCGTCAGTAATTGAAAGGACTCGGTCGGTTAGGGAAATAGGTAGGTTCCTCACACCTTGTATTTTCAATTTGTGTAAACTTATTGATAAATTTTAGAATTTATTATTGTATTGCTATGATAATATTGGTATGGATCAATTAGTTATGATAACGTTTAAATAAACATGAATATGTTGCATACATTGGTATAGATTAGTTAGTTATGATAATGTTGAAGGGGGAATGAGTACTCTGCATGCATTGTTATGTACCAAGTTAGTCATGATATTATTAGACTGGATATAATTACCTAGCGTATATTGGTAGGCACCTTATACCTCGTTAAACAGATATTAAAAATGTTCTTCTAAATATTACATAAAATCCTATATATATCCGAGATATATTTTGAAAACTCAATAAAATATGAGTGACAGACATCTACAACTCCATGTGAGGCTGAGATGCACTTGATAAATGAAATATAAACAACTTGTATAATGGATCAACACACACACACACAATTGCATTATTTATTAATTATAGGCTAAACTATTATCACTAAGTTCCATAATTTAATTGATTTCCAGTCATCCAACAACTGATATTTCAAGTCTTTAAACGATGACTAATTCTTTACATTCCCGATCATCGAGCACACTGACGCCTTTAGCTGCCAAACTAGAAACTTATCAATTTTAAATCCCGGACATCAAACACGTTGGTGCCGTTAGTTTCCAAACCAGGAAACTAATCAATTTAAAATCCCATTCATTAGACACTTACATACTTCCAATGTAAAATTATATGTCATTGTAAAAATTTAATATTTTGTCTACATTATTAAAACTTTATTCTTTGACCTTATCTCTATTATTAAACTCGAGATGTTTGGAAAGATTCTATCGCACGTCTTTATAAAACTTGATGATATTAATTGTCTTGATTATTCTCTATTATGGATGTTTAATAGTTGATGGAAGTCAATGAGACTTATGATAATTGAATGACATTGGTGTGTTGTGCCGAAAAGGCATGTTGTGATTGTCGATAACTTGGTACCACTCTGGTTAAAGGGAGACCATGTAGAAATTATGGTAGAAATAATAATAATAATAATAATAATAATAATAATATAAAAAAATTATACTGAAAATTTTCAATGAGTCGCAAAAAAGGATGTAGAAAATCGGAGTGTTACACAACGCTTGTGATGCTTCAATTAACTCCCTCACTATTTTGAATTGTAAGGCAATGAATCTTTGCCTCAACTCCTGGCGGAAACCATCCTTCAATTTTTTTTATCATATGCTCTTTGGTTAGGACATAATGTGGGGCAAATAATGAGAGGTCATGAAATCACCTTTCATGCTCCAGCACCGACATCTCTCCTTGTTTCAATGCCAGAAATTCTTGTTCCTTCACCTTGCGATGATACCTGGAGTAGAATTGATTTTCAAATTTGAATTTGAAGTCAATCCAGGTCAATGCTTCTGTAGCACGTCTTAACTGGATGGTTTCCCACCATGTCATGGCTTGATCAAATAGTAACTGTGTGGCACAATTTACCTATAAGTCTTCGGGAATTTTAATTTGAATCATAGTCTTCTCCACTTTCATGATCCATTTTCTAGCTATTTCAACATACTGCTCCCCCATATAGGGTTTGTAGCCCATTTCTCTCATGCTTTTAACCAGTCATACCAAGAGCACCACATTATCAGTGGTTGCATAAATCTCTAGGGTTACTAGTGGGGTTGGTGTTGTTGAGACTATGTGAGGTGTAGTATTGGTCATACCTTTTATTATTGCCTTGACTATTTGCACTAGAAACCTTGGATCTACATAAAGTGTGGATACTCATGTTGAAGTCATCAGAGGGGTATCTTTGTTCTTCCTTGCAGGTCTGACCTTGTCGCTCGTATCCCCTTTGTTCATTTCAGGGCCTGTTCTTTCTAAATTCCCGTTGCTTCTACTTGTCTAGACTAAGATGATATTACGGGCACATAAGAAGCAGTATCATCTAGAGAACCTTCCTCTTGCCAGTTATTAACATCCTTGCCTTTACTCCTCATCTGCATAAAGGGTGGTTCATTATACGTTCTTTGTCGAGTGCGTACCATACTAAAACAAACAATGCTTATAAGTATTCATTTCAGTTTCTCCAGGACCAAAACCAGGAGCTCTGATACCAACTGTAATACCCATAAAATTTAATTGATTTTGATATAATACTTATTCGTAATGAGTAGGAAATCAGGGTATTTTTTTTGTCATAGTCCTTTATATAAGGTATAACGAAACGATTCTTGAATTCTATTCTTAACCTTATAAAACTATGCATTGCAAGATACCATCTATCATTTCAATAACCGAGCATCTTTAAGAATCTATGTAAGCTATATATATATATATATATATATATATATATGATAGTACTACAAAAGGAAGATACATGTTCATTATGTTCTTAACAAGTAAACACACCATAATTTAATGTCATAAATTTGAATATCAACATTATAAAGTTTTACAAAATACAAGTTGTCTATTTGTACTACTACATAGATTATTACAAGGTAATTATTACAAGATTGTTAAACTTCATGGTCATGAGAGTTCCTATTACAAATCAAACTTGATGTAAGTGCATACAAATTTCTTATAATATAATTGAACAATGGACATATAATCATGATTGGATTAATATTTAATAAAGTAGGTTCTCATTAATAGGTTCTCATTAATAACTTCCTACTGAGTCTATCCTTAATATTTTACTTCACATTTTTATACAACCCTATGTCGCATTATTTTATTCAAGCTATGTTCAATAACAACCGATGACATGTATTATGGTCTAAGAATCCTTGTACATATAGAATTATTTTATTCATAAATATTCATTCCTAACTATGATCAATTTTGTATATGGTCCTTTAAACATTAATTCTGATTATAAATGACACATTATACTCTTTACTTCAACATATCAATAAATACTTTCAAATGAGATGGTTCACAACACTCGTTATTAGTGATCTTAGTATGGATCCCATTAACCGGAGTTAACTTCATCCTTTACTCTCGGCTATCCAATATAGATATCATTAACCAAAGCTAATCTTTAGTGCTTATTCTCGGTTATCCAACATGGATGTCACTAGCCAAGGCTAATCTCATCATTCATTCTCGACTATCCAACATGGACACCATTAGCCAAAAATAATCTTCAATATTTATTCTCGACTATCCAACACGGATGTCATTAGCCAAAGCTAATCTCATCATATATTCATGGTTATCCAATATGGATACTATTAACGGACGCTAATCTCATCATTCATTTTCGGTTATCCAACATGGATACCATTAGCTAAAGTTAATCTTATCATTCATTCCTGGTTATTCAACATGGACACCATTAGCCAAAGCTAATCTTCAGTATTTATTCTCGACTATCCAACATAAATGTCATTAGCCAAAGCTAATCTCATCATTTATTCCTGGTTATCTAATATGGATACCATTAGCCAACGCTAATCTCATCATTCATTCTCGGTTATCTAATTTGGATACCATTAGCCAAAGTTAATCTCATCATTTATTCTCGGTTATCCAATATGGATACCATTAGCCAAAGCTAATCTTATCATTCATTCTTAGTTATCCAACATGGATATCATTAGCCAAAGTTAATCTCAATATTCTTTACAATTCATGAATAAATTAAACAACTGAATTTGGATAGCAATACTATACAAGAGTACTTTGAGAGTTTAATAGAACGAGATGAAGGTGGAAATCACCTACCTGCTCCCCTCGTAGTATGTCCTCGCCTAGTCGAAGATCCAATTCCGGTTGCACCTCTTGATACATAACGAGACCATTATTTAGTATATTTTTATCTCTAGGCATCATCAAAGATTATTTCCACACATATATATTGTAACGACCTAGCCTTTTCAAGGCCAAAATTGATGGAGATTTTTTTATTTATAAATCATCAGGTTCTAGATGTTTTTCACCATATCATTCTGCAGATTTATAATTACATTCTATTCATTAACAAGGCATAATTCACATGGGATAATGTAAATCAACATTCCTATAAAACAGATTCTCAATACACATGCCCACAATATTATATTTTCATACTCATAGGTTTACATTACATCATATTGACATAGTCATAAATTCACATTCTTATTCTAATCTCATTATCATCACGAGTTCATACAAGAGTGCCGAACAGCAAGTTACATAACTAATACTTTCGTTATCCTGGCCTCATGTAATTTCATAATATAACATCCTCGTAAGAAGAATATCACATGCATATATTCATTCATACATGTCATATCTACATATTGGCACATACACCTCTGTGTCCCATTTTAATTTTTCATTACAAGTCTTTACACAAGGGGTCGGACGACTAATTAAGTGATTAATACGTCTGTTCATACAGAACTTATATCACCCGTAATATGTGAATATATATTCTTTTCAAAATGTGAGCTGCGAAACAGATTTCCTTACGCACCATGTTGGTATGATGTCCCTGTTACAGCATAAGGTAATTTTAAGCATTATAAGCACTTTAAGAAAATATAATAAAGCAATATTAACGTTACATTTCATTCATGGACCAAAAGAGCATAATTCTTTCATTTCTCCTTTCTTATGTAAATATCACCCTTAATAATTCGTCAATTACCGAGGCTAATTACAATACTCAAACCCGGTCATCCATCTCAAATACCATTAACCAAACTAACGTTATTCTCTGTTTAAAACATAACAACCATAGTTATTTCATATACATGGTATGTACAAAACATAATACATATGAACGCGTCAATTCTTGAAACTAACATCCCGGTCATCCCCTTAGGATGCCATTAACTGAAGCTAAATCATTTATCCATCCTGATCATCCACTTATGAAGCCTTTAGCTGAAGCTAATCATTTATCCATCACAGGATGCTATTAGCCGAAACTAATCATTTATCATCCTGGTCATCCACTAAGGTTGCCATTAGCCGAAGCTAATTATTTATCCATCCCGGTCATCCACTTAGGATGTCATTAGTCGAAGTTAATCATTTATCATTCTCGATCATCCACTTAGGATGCCATTAGTTGAAGCTAATCATTTATTCATCTCGGTCATCCACTTAGGATGCCTTAGCCATAGTTAATCATTAACCAATCAAACATCCCAGAGGCGGTTTATGAAATCATTATAACATGATAATATATCCTTTGAAATGTTTATTCAAACGATTCATAACAATTTGACATTCACTATAACATAATAGTAGACCTTTCGTAATACTCGTACAAATGTTCCATAATAGTTTAATGTTCAATAAACACGATAATAAATCATTTGTAATACATAAACAAACATTCTATAATAGTTTAACATTCAGATAACACAATAGTAAACTCTTCGTATTACTCATCCAACCATTCATGATAGTTAATGATCAATACGATACAACAATAGATCCCTCGTAATACTCATACAAAAATTCATAACAATTTAGCATTATGTATAGCACAATAATAGATCCTTCTTAATACTCATATAAACATTCACGACAAATAACCTCAATATAATATAACGATAGATCCTTCATATTAATCATACAACCATTCATAACAATTAACATTCAGTATAATGCAACGGTAGATCTTTTGAAATACTCATACAACCATTCGTGACAATTAACCTTCAGTATAATACAACGGTAGATCCTTCGTAATACTCATACAACCATTCGTGACAATTAACATTCAGTATAATGCGATGGTAGATCCTTCAAAATACTCATACAACCATTCGTGACAATTAACCTTCAGTATAATACAATGATAGATCCTTCATAATATTCATACCAATCATTTGTGACAATTAACATTCAGTATAATACAACGGTAGATTCTTTGTAATACTCATACAACCATTCATGATAATTTAGCATTCAGTATAACACAACAGTAAACCCTTTGTATTACTCATCCAACCATTCATGATAGTTAATGTTCAATACAATACAATACAACAATAGATCCCTCATAATACTCATAAAAATTCTTAACAATTTATCACTATGTATAGTACAATAATAGATCCTTCGCAATACTCATATAAACATTCGTGACAAATAACCTTTAACATAATACAACGATAGATCCTTCGTAATACTCATACAACCATTTGTGACAATTAACATTCAGTATAATACAACGGTAGATCATTTGTAATACTCATACAACCATTTGTGACAGTTTAGCATTCCATAAAGCACAACAATAGATCCTTCGTGATAAATTCACTTTAGAAGCTAACATTACGCTAGAAGAGAGGTGGAAATCACCTACCTATTCCTTCAATGGGGTGTCCTTGCTCGGTCGATGATCCGATCCCGGTCACACTACCTAACACATCAATGATCACATAACAGACCAGCAAAAGCCAGCAAAAGTGCCAGCTTCCAGCTTCAAAGAGCATAGCAAACCAAGCTTAAAAAAGCAGCAACACTAGCAAGAGAGGAAACCACACAGCTACTCTAGCATACTAGGAGTATTCCACTGAAACAAACCCAGAAGTATACTGCATATAGCAGTAACCACCGCTGACTAGGATGCACATCCATCAACGGGACACCATCTATTTGCACCTTCAAAACGCAGCAAACTCAAAATGAAAATACAAGCTACAGAAACCACCTGGTGGGTAGAGCGCAGCAACAAGCAGCCGAAGTAGCAACAAACCAGCAAAAACCGGGTCATACAATACTCAGCAACAGCCTGAACCAACAAACCCAACCAACAATAGTGGCAGCGCCATAGGGCTGGAACGAACTCCAGCTCCAACAACTAGTTTCAAGCAGCTAGGCAAACAACCCAAAGCATTAGCAGCCTCAGGTAGCAAGAACAGGACTTCAAACAGCAGTCAACAACAAAAACCCGTAGGACACACAGCAAAGCAGTCAGGCAAAGCTAGGGACACATCCACAACAGACACGTCCCAGCAGGCCTGCCGGAAAAGTATCCAAGAACAGAAGGACCAACAAGCTGGACGCAAGAAGCCAACTGACCAGACTTCCCTCCAGAAGCTAAACAATATCACAGCACATAACAGCTTCAAATCAACTTCTAGCAAACCAACAAAGCACACTATAGCAGTAGACCAAACAAAGCAGTTGGAATCTGCAGCAACAACCATGACACGACCAGAGAAACCCCGCAAGGAAAGCGTACAGAACTGGCCAACCCAGCAGGAGAACTCTGCCAAACAAACCCAAAAAGGGCCATCCACAAGCAATCGGCAACCGAGGAGCCAGTCACCAATCCATCGAATAGCTGATTTCATGAGGTGAGTCACCTCATGATGGTTCAGAGGGCTATTACGCCCTCTGAAAATCCAGCAGAATAAACTTTACAGAATAGAAGGGGTAGGAAATTTCCTACCACTTCTAAGACTAGAGAAAAGATTTCTCGATTTCCCGACAACAGGGTCTGGGTGCTGAGAAGTACCTGGGTTATGAAGAGGAGCCAGTCACCAATCCATCGAATAGCTGATTTCATGAGGTGCTGTTTTGCTGCTATTTGTTGCTGCTATATGCAGGTTCATTTGCTGCCCTTTCTGTAGTTGCTGCTGGGTTTGCTACTCCGTCTCCTTGCTGCTGGAGTGGCTGTTGATGCTGCTATATGCAGCCTGATGTGTTCTTGAAGCTGTTTGGTCGGCTCAATCTCTTGAAGTGGGCTGCTGGTTGCTCTGTACAATCAGTTGGTTTGTTGCGTCCAGCTTGGCGGGCTGGTTTCCTGCTGCTGGTTGTTGCTGTTTTCTGCTGTATTGCAGGTTGGCTTTCCTCACGGATGATTGCTTCTCAGAGGAGGAGCCTTGCTGTTGTCTGCTGGCATGCGTCCAGTTGTGGCCTGTGCTATAGAGTTGTTTCCATTATGGCTGCACTTTGTTCGATCTATGGCCATCACGTTGCTGTGGTCCTTGATGCGTTTTATGTAGTCTTGTTTTGGGTCATTCAGCTTGTCCCCTGCTGATGGTTGGTGCAGCGGGTTGCCTATATGTCTAGGCATTGGGTTCTTGTTGGTATTTTTTGGGGTAATTTGCTGCTTTCTGCAGCGTTTAGTTGGGCTATGTTTTAGTTTGTAATGTACTAGTAATTGTTTAGGAGAGCATGTTCCCCTAGCCTTTATATGTACATGCTTGTATATTTTGATTTGTTGGTTTCTAACTTAATTTTATTTTGATATATAAAATTTCATACATTTGATAAAAACAAAAAAAAAATCACAATCAACACATTTGTATTTGATAATTACATAACTCGTCACCATATATTTTTCAAAAATACACATGCTCACATTCAAGTGTTCCACATATTACACAATCATACAATGAAATCGTTATAAGCATTTACATCATTTCTGACATGGGAGTCTGCCGCAAAAAATCAGCAACGAAACTGCTTCACTGGTGATGCAAAATTCAACAGCAAAACTAATTCTCTTGTGACATGCAATTCGTCAGCAAAACTGACTCGCTGGTGACATACCATTTGTCAACGAAAACTGGTGACATACCATTTGTCAACGAAAATTGGCGACATGGACTCGTCAGTAAAACTGATTTGATGAAACACAGACTTGTCAGCAAATTGATATGCTGCAATGCAAACTCATCAGTGAACTGATTTGCTGGAATACAAATTCGTTAGCAAAACTGATGACATAGAATCGTCAACGAAATTGATTTGTCAAAACACAGATTCATCAGCGAACTGATTCGCTGCAACACAACTCGTCAGCGAACTAATTCGCTGAAGCACAGACTCGTCAACAAACTGGTTCGTTACAACATAAATTCATCAGCGAACTGATTCGCTAAAACACAAAATCGTAAGCGAACTGATGCACTGGGACACCACAATTCGGCAGCGAAAACTATTCCGCTTGAGACAACGCAATTCGGTAGCGCAACTGATTCGTTGCAAACAACATAATTCGGCAGTGAAAATTAACTCGCTGCAGACAATACAATTCGGCAGCGAACACTGATTCATTGTTGACAACACAATTCGGCAGTGAAAACTCATTTGCTGTTGACAACACAATTCAGCAGCGAACGCTGATTTGCTGCAGACAACACAATTTCGACAGCGAACACTAGTTCGCTGCAGATAACATAATTTTATCAACAAACACTAGTTGAAATTGTTTTTCACCCGTGCTGGACCATAAATAATGACCTTTATCAGAAATTGTGAAGTGACTTCATCTATAGTTTTTTATTGTCATGGATCAAGTATAATTTGTTGTTTTAGTTATTGTTACACGGCAGTGTTGGCACTGTGGTTGGAAAGTGCTTTTGAAAATTTTTTATTTTTTTTACTTTAAATTAATGTTTTCATATCATTTGATGTGCTGATGTCAAAACTAATTTAAAAAAAAACATTATTTTAATGTGTTTTGAAATAAAAAGCACTTTGAAAAACAACTGTTACCACACTCTCAAACATCCTTCTGTCTTTCTCTTTCTTAGAGAGGTTTGATAACAATTGAATGATTTCTTTGAGGTTGCCGAACACCTTGTGTTGCCTCAATATAAAAATCTACCCAAGGAAGAGGTAAAAAACTCCCTGATGTTCTGCTTGAAATGACTTTTACTGTTAATTCTCAAATGTGGTTGGCCACTGCTATTAAGATCACTGCCATATTGAAGCTTATGATCTTCATAAGTCTGCCAGTGTAAAAAATGAAATGAGTTTTTTGTGCTCAATTACGAGGTAATAACTTGTATCACCATCTTCAACTGCTCAAGGAGTTTCACGGGCGAGATGGATTTGAGGTTGAAAATGCCGATAAGATCTTTGAGAGCACATCCAAAGAGCAACTGACAAGGTGATGAATTAGCATTTGCATGAAATACATCATATTGGAATGGATCGAGAATCATTTCTGCACATTTAGCTAGATGTCAGGAAGCGGTCTTCCAGGCTGAGACCCTAACATAATTACATGTGTTGTACATACATAAATAAACCTTATTTACGCAAATGCTTATTAAAATGGATGGTAGGTCCGATATGCTATGATCTTTAAACCACTTGTTCGCGTTATTTTTTTATTATTGAAAGAGGCAATTTATTCCAGTCTGAATGGCTGAATAACATTGAATTATTAGGAGCAGAAACATCAAACATCAGAAGGCTGTCAAGCCCTAAGGTAGGATGACCTGGTAACAGTAAAGACTAGGTTCCCTTCAATGGGAATCACACGTCCTTCCAATTCCCCAATTCATCTCAATCCTCACGCCTCGACTCCTTGGAGTCTGTGCAAAGTCATTCGCATGCTGCGTTGGGGGGTTTTCGCTCCCTAGCAGCACTGCCTGCCCACCCCAGACTAGTTATCACCTATTCTGCCCATAGCAACAGTTTCATATTGGAGTCTTGGCCATTATACTGCTCGTATACTGGAAGAAGCGCCTTTAAGGTTATCTAAACAAACAAAACCATAAACTCTTACCTGCATATTTCTCATCATTTTTTTACCATGTGGCCACGACTTAAATTGTCACCAGATAGGAACTTAACGGAAAATTTTTCCAATCGGGTATAGGAGCTAATAATCTTTAAACATTTTCCTGACTGCAGTGAAACATGACTGACAGATATTTTGCGCCATGAGCTTCACCTGTCCTTAACATTACCCTCTGTGGGAAGGTCATCATTCTAAATACAACACATAGAGGCATGTTCCTCCATTGCCTTCAAAGTTGTCCAAGAACAATTGCTTTCACAGAAAATACATCTATACTGAGAACAGAGGTGAAAAAAGAAATGAATGAAAAGAGGTGGCTAAAAGAAGCACATACTTCAATGATCCTGTGCTGCTATGGTTTACCATTGGGTTTTGGAGATTTATGGAGGTATTGATAGTGATAAGGGGAAGCATGGGAACCATGTGGTATTGAAAGACTCCTTTGTTGGTGCCCGTTCCTAGATAACAATCCAGCCTGTGAATGGACACCATTTCTCGCATTTGGGCTGGATCCAACCCGTTCAGCTTGCATGGTCTGGAAATAATATGATGTGCTTGCCATGTCCTTGAGGTTGGGCAGAGGCTTCAATGCATTGACCACTTCACTCATTAGAGGCCTGGCTTTAGGATCCCTACTAAGGCAATGAGCAGCTAGCTGTGCAGCTTTCTGGGCACCTTTTATTGAAAAGTGACCTTCAAGCCGAGGGTCTATCAACCGGTAGAATCTTCTTCTCTCCCCTAGATGTGGTCTCGCCCACTCAACAAGGTTATGCTCTCCATTAGGTCGGTTCTTATCCATGGATCTTCTGCCAGTTATCATTTCAAGCAAGACCACACCAAAACTGTAGACGTCACTCCTTGAAGTAAGATGTCCTGACAGAAGTGTTATAGCCTGTTTAGCTTTAAAAGGTTTGAAAAAGAGTACATATTTTACAAGATAAGTTTGCTTGCATCTGGGAATTGTAAAAGGCAGGTATTCAAAGATTCAAAGAAAAGACAGGATAAAAGAAAGGGACTCTCTAACTCCAAGCTCATGTCATTAGGAGTGAAAGGTAGCTAGTTGATGAAATGATCATATCGACCAACAGAATGCTGTATATCTTTCCTCCCTAATATGAACAGGACTGACTACCTGGAGTTACATCATAGTATTGGACTGCATACAATGAATACCTACTACAGAGACATGCAAATCCAATATTGTTTGGCAATTTTATCTATTATCTAGAACCAAAAAATTACCCAATATGGAGAATTAAGTCACCATCCATAAATCTTTGCATACACAATATGGTGCAAGATCAATAGGATGCAGAAGCATCAACCAATTTTTAGTCCTTGAACACAAGAAGCTTCTTAGTTTAGTTGTTAAAGTCGCTGACCATTGTATCGGGAGACTTGGAATCTAATTCTACTGCTCAGTCTTATTGGAAGGGCGACCTATTATAGTGTAAGCCAGCCATTGGGCCAAAGAAAAACAAAATTGTCCTTGAACATTCTAATTTTTAGTTACAATCAATATTTGATGCCCAGTGTGCTGGAATGGAAGAGGGTAAAGGGCATAAAGATTGTTAAAGGTACAGAAAAGATGGAATGGTAGGATTGACCCCTTATCTTGTTCGGATGCATCAATTGAAGAGAGGGGAAGGGGAGGCAATGTAGGACTTAATATAGGTGAGATAACTAAAAAAAAAAGAAATTTTTAACAAGGGGGATGGAGTTCTTTTCTAATTTTAAATTAAGGGTTTTTTGTTATTTAAGAATAGAGAAACTGAGTTAAATATTTTATTGCTTTCAACTCCCCAATTTGAGGTTTGATAGTTCTTACTATATGAGGGGTATGGACCCTTCTAATCCTTCCCTTCCCTCTACTGAAATGAGAACCAAACAAAGGTTGTGGTTCTAACCCCACCTTTCCCTTCCCTTACCCCAAATCCTCCCTAGCCAAATTTTTAGTTTAAGCACTGAAATATGTAAACACGTTGGTACATGCAGATAACAGATACAAAAGCTAATCCTACTAATTCATACAGAAAAGCTTTTAAGCTTATCCCAGTGCGTACTGGACTGTGCACATAACACAAGCAATTACAGCTATAAAAAAAGCTAAACACACATATCTAAGTTTTCAGGAAATCAAATTAAGTTCAGAAATGTAAGGGATGAAGAGAAAATCATGCTTACCAGTCATTACATACTCTGGGGCCGCATAACCATAAGTTCCCATCACACGGGTTGATACATGGGTCTTATCTCCCTCAGGACCATCTTTGGCAAGTCCAAAATCAGAAAGCTTGGCATTATAATCCTGACATAGAATATTATTAGTAGGATGCACCATAATAAAATACAAAGAAGAAAAGGAGAAAAAATTGCTAGAATTTAATTGTGTACCGCATCTAATAAGATATTGGAGGTCTTAAAATCACGATAAATCACCGGCCTTTCAGTTTCTTCATGAAGAAAGGCAAGACCTTTGGCAGCACCTAAAGCAATTTTCATTCTTATGGACCATGGAAGAGGCAGGGACCCTGCATATGAAATAGCCATTAGAAAGAAACATAAAAGATGTAAGATGTTTAAAATGCAATTTGTGCAAACACAAAGGCAAAACTTGACAGCGTTAATACGATGTAAGACAAAGTTTCTGCATGTCAACATCATAAATATGACAGGGTAATAGAACAGCTCTATTGTTTAAAATTCAGTTGTTTCATTGCGTTACTTTCCGAAATCGATTGTTAACTTGGAAGTGCAAAAAATAGCCCGCAAAACCTGATGCAGATGGATGATTTGCTAGAATTTTCATAACTTTATGGCCTGAGTTAAACGTGACAGAATTCAAAAATTTCACACCTCATCCTGAGTTTCACCACCCATGATAAAGTCATTCTTCCCATCAAGTTATTTTCATGTGGTGTTTGTTATTTAGCTAAATCTAGCATGGATGTGAATCACTTTGCCAAGAACTTCATCCAACATTACTGCTCTACAGAGTAATTAGAATACATTCATCCTCAGATAAATAGACATGTATCCATTGCTGTGGAGAAAGAGGGTAGAGGGAACAACTTTACATTCTAAATTTCTTTCATACTACAAACCATAAAAACTTTTAAGGAAGATTGGGGGGGGGGGGGGGGCACAACTAGAAAGGCAAAATGTAGTTGCCTACTTCGAAACAGGTGGTTCTCCAAGCTTCCTCGAGGCATGAACTCGTACACTAGCAGCCTTTGATCATCTTCAATGCAGTAGCCAATCAGTTTAACCAGGTTAGGATGAACAAGATCGCCAAGGAAATTCACTTCAGCCTGCCACACAGATTCAACAATTAAAAGCAAACCTAGGAGCAAGATATTTGAATGGTTGGAAAACAAAGTTCTTGAAAATGATAAAAGACAAAAATAATAGTGAATATTTATATGTGAAGTAAATAGATTAGAAATGTCCCATACCAGCCACTCTTTATGACCTTGGAGCCCATCATGATTAAGGGTTTTAACAGCAACAGTGAGGCCAGTACCAGGTTTCACTGGAGCAGTTCCATTTTCTTCAATCCATCCCTTGAAAACACAACCAAAGCCACCTTCACCAAGAAGACTCTCAGGTCTAAAATTTCTTGTCGCAAACTTGAGATCATTAAATGTGAACTTCCGTAGTCGGGAAGCAACTTTAAGCTCCTCTTCAAGTTTGGAAGTGGATGAGTTACTTTCTGTATTACTTGTGGTTGAGGTTGAAACAACAGGAGCAGCTGGTTGGTCTATGCTTGTATCATTCGTGGATTTACTTTCTGTTGATTCACAGACTTACCCTATTAGCATACAGAATACTGCAAAATGAAATCTAGAGGGATGATAATCATAACATTGGAATAGCCAAGTATAGCACTATACACTACAAAAGTCCTTCCAGATACAAGTACACCTGAGAGCTTTTCAGTGGAACGCTAAACTGGATGCCAGTGTGTTCAAGTTTGACAAAGATATGGGAACACCCAACCCAGATCATAATTAAAATGGTACAAGAGAAAAAAAAATGAAAAATAAACTAAAATGTAGCATTTAGATGTATATTCAATGTAAATGGAACAAAAGAAAGCACACAGTAATACCATATATGCATGTAAAGATAATTATGGTTTCTTTCAACTTGAACTCCACATATGAAAATCATTGTTTCCCTCACTCGGCTATTTAAACTGAACATAGTAGTAATTCTTCCAACCTCACACAGCCCCTCTCAAAAATGCTTTTGAAATAAAGCTTCCGTCACCTGGTAAGATTTTCATTAAATCCATAGGGCAGCTAGATCCCTCACCAACCCAATATTTACTGCCATTATGAAATAGAATGTTTCCACTACACAAATGCCAACTCATAAATCATTCAACCACCACTAGCATACTTACTATTATTCTGAGCTCAAAGCCATTTTTCTGAAATTCAGGACATGGCTGCAATCATTTGAAGGAGTTTGTTTCAAATACACTGTCGAAACAGCTGGTCCCACTTTCTGCTAAAGCAATGAACTATAGACATCTTTTGACCACAAATTTGGGATGATGCTTAATCGAATTAAGGTTATGTTTTCGAAAACAAATAAGAAGAAATTTACTTCTTTGAAGAAAGTAAAAACGCAAGTTCTATATACTTTAATCAGAAATATTTGTATCATTAAAAGGTTAAGACTTAGTCAAGACTGGCTTTGGAAACGAGGAACATAATTGTTATAATGAAACAATTAACAAGGAAATCAAGATACCAAACATTTAATTTGGTGAGCAAAGTTCTGACCGAGAACAACAAGGTAAAGAGAAATGAAAGAACCAAATCTAACCAAAAACATCAAACTCAATCGAGTAAATAAATGCCTGAAGTACAAATAAGTAAAAATTTCGTTCCTTTATTTTCTACTTGAACTTAAAAATACCAGTTTCCCCAAGCTCCAGAAGTTACAATAAACAAAAAAACTGTTGTGCATGACTCTTCAAATAGTAATTCTGCATACTCGCAACACACTGCCGGAACTAAAACAACTTGTGTCTAGCATGACCTGAAGCAGCCTTGGAAAATCTAAGGAATCCAACTTTTCATATAAAAACTTTCACCCTGTCCATAAACCTCACAGCCAAGTCAGGCTTGATATTCATGCAGCTAGTCATTGGTTCCAAAAGTTAAAAAAGCTGCTGTTAGCTCCTTCTGGGGTCACTATTCTTAGCTACATATACAATATACAGACTAAACATTCTGTTTCAAAACCATTCTTGCTTGAAAAACCATACCAGGAAGCAAATTAAGCCAATCCAAACTGACAAGCTAAAAGAACAAAAACAATTAATCCACATTGGTCAAACCCAAAAAAAAAGAGAGAGAAATAGGAATTACCAAAATGGGTACTAGTCCCACTAACAGAGCTATCAACTTTGGATCTTGAAGAAATGCAGCTTCCTATAAACCTCAACTTGACCCAACACCCTGCCTCTGTACCATCTTTCTTCTTCTTCCTCCTCTCCTTTGATTTGCACACATCCCAAGAAGACTTCACTTTACCTTCTTCACTACCTAATCCCATCCTCTCCTTTCCTCTTCAAAAACCCTAAACACCAAAACCCATTTTTCATCAAACCAGCCCCCAAATCCCCCCCCCCCCTCCCCCTTCCCACAACCAAAAAATGGTTTCAAATTTAGCAATTTCTCTTCAATACCCACAAACCCAATTGAAAAAAGAAAAGGAAAAAAAGCGAGATCACCATCAAGTAGATCAAAAATGAAGGTCCCCTTTTTGAAAGTTTTTATTTTTAAGAACAACGGAACCTATTTAGACAGACAACAAAATGCATTTGTCTTCTATTTTTCATATTTAATCAGTTAAGACCAGGAAATGTCTGCTGCAGCTCTTGGATAATAGTAACAAGAATCAATCATACATTTTACTCCTTGTACTCTTCAAATTTTCCTAATATGCCCACTCCACTCTTTTATTTACTTAATTGTCCCCTCTAATTCCTTGTACTCTTCACGTTTTCCTAACATGCCCACTCACTCTTTTTTTGTTACTTGATCGATCCCTCTAATTAAGATAATCTCTTAATATTGTCCTCGTCGTTTACACATTGTCCAAAATTAGCACTAAATTGAATTAAAAGACCATATTAAAAACTTTTTCTTAAGGAGAGAAACTAACTGAACAGAGAGTAGAAGGACAATATTAAAAACATATTAACAGTATAGAAATCAAATATAAAATTAACCCAATAATTAAAAAAACATAAATATCTCTGATAAGTATAATGCATGTAATTGTAATAATAATAATAATCAAAATAATAAAGGAAAAAAAAAAAACCCATTACGTAAATACCACTAGCAGTCTAGCATTCCACTTGATACATGCATGCGCTACGCTTTTTCCTATAAAATCTAGATATCATAAACATGTTTCAAATAAATAAAAAGATTCGGGTTATATTCCCGACTGGGTTTATTAAATTTATTTTATCTTAATCAAATGATTAGAAAATTAGCAACGATAATAAACGTATAATTTTTTTAAAAAAACCGGGGAGCTAATAAATAAGATAACACCAGAACCGGCGTTTTTCCATTACCATAGGAACGACACGTATTTCTCATTATATCCTCGAAAATGGAATAAAAAACGAGTTAAATATCTTCTTTGTTAAATTATGACCCATCTCATATTTTTCATCATATTTAAGAAAAGGAATAAAACAATCGTCTCAATTAAATCTCAAATCTTAGTCCATCTTATATTTTCAAATATGAAATAAAAAAAAATTCTATCTTAGTTAAATTTTAATTCATCTCAGTTAAATATCAGTTGAAATATATAAAAATATATATATTTTTAATCTCTAAAGTTTCTCGGCCTACCTTCTCTTTAGAAACACCAAAAACGAATTCATCCAAGGCATTAATTTCAGATTTTTATCTATTTTTATTTATATTACTACATCTGATTTTCTTTTTGTTTTTGTTTTTGTTTTTGTTTTTGAAAGTTTTTCAATGTTTGTTTCTTATAAAATATTTTACAAAAAAAATGATCAAAGTAAAATATTTTACAGTCAATTTTTAAACTTAATTCATTTGTTGAAGAATATTTTCAGCTCATGAAGTTCCGTAAAATATTTTACGAACAGTAATTTACTTATAATATCATCTAACTATTTTAATCATCACATCCAGCTTACCACCACCATCTTCTTTTTCATTATCACAATGACTACTTCACTACCACCATCACCATTATCATCGTCATATCATCAACACCTTCTCCTCCTTCTCCTCCTACTCCACAATCATAACAACCACCTCCTTTATTATCACCGTCATCTCACCACCGCCATAGTCATGTCACCGCCATTACAACCATCTTACAATCACCACCTCCCCCCACCACCACAACGGCTATTTCCTTCTCCTTCTCCACCTAAAAATATACACATGTAAAACTATTTATGTGGAAATATTTTTCAAGCTAAATATTTAAAAATATTTTATAAGTAAAATATTTCATGAAATAGTAATTAAATTACGTGAAACAAATACACCTTTATTTTCAAATGTTTGACTTTCTATTTGTATTGAATTATTTAAAGTTAATTTATCAATTTATCTTTGGATATTTAAATTGGAATTTGTTTATTTTAAAAATATTTTTTTGAATATTTTTTTCATAAGCTTAATATGTAATGTTGAAATACTTTAGTAATAAAAACAATTGTGCCCATCATAAACTCGGATGGTCACAACAATTGACTACTTTGAATAGAGTTGTACCATCTAAAAACTTGTGTAATAACGGTTGTTTTTTAAAATATTTTTCACTTGAAAATATATCAAAATAATATATATATATATATTATTTTTTAAATTTTATTTTTGACATCAGTGTGTCAAAATGATCTAAAAATATTTAAAAAATTAAATTATAGTAAAATAAAAGTTTAATTTTTCAAAAATATTTTTAAAATATAAAAACAAAAGGACTCTAAATATATATTTTAAAACACAAAGGGCTACATCACCACGGATAATAAAGGTTATTGTACATCGAATAGATTACCACCTTCAATATTATCACATTATATATGTCAACAAGAATAGTAATTTAAAATCTACGGAAAGAAAATAATATTCCAATACAATTCCTCATTTCCTTACTAAGTTTTTTTTTTTCAATTTGTTTTGTTCTATATCATTTATTTAATAAAAACATAAAACAACCAAAATCCAAAAAATAATAAAATAAAATTGGATGATTTAAAATAAAAATAAAAAAAATATTATTTTAATTAAAACTCATTCATCTTATTAACACATTTCATTATCATCTAAATTTTTTCAATCATAATATTTTTTAGGACAACATCTAAAGTTTAAATTAAACAAAAAATAATGTTATGATAATTCTGATACATATGTATTAAAAAGTATAACAATAATACATCACTCTCACATTATCGTGGATAATTTTTTTGTCGTATTATTAAACTTGAACCACCCTTTGAGTCAACCTAGAGACCTCCCTAACAACTCTTATTTGGTTTGATTTTCAGATCAAACCTAGTTTTATTTCATCTTATATGATTTGGTCAACCAAGCAGGTCCAGACACGACAAGGTTGACTGGTTCAAAACCCAAGTTGTACCTAAAAAAATTAAAAACGACATCATCTCAGTCTTTTTTTAAAAATATTGAATTGATGAGGTTTTAGACTAACCTGGGTTTAGTTAGGTTAATATGTCAAACTCACGATTTAGATCATAAACTCTATTGTTTAATAACTTTATTTATTGGAATTTATTTTTATTTAATTAAATGATAATAAAAATAAATATGCACAAAAAAATTATTGAATAAGATTTGAGGAAAAAATCATGGAGGGTTGTGCAAAAAAAGAAATTGCTCATATTAAAAAATAATATTATAACCTCATTCAAAACCAAAATAAAAAATGAATGGTATTCGATAAAACAAATCCCAAATATATTTTGATATTTAATAAAATAATACCATAAATATATTTCTATTTAATTTATTTTAATAAATTTCAATTAAAAATTAAAGACATGCTGGGTTGGGTCATTGCCAAGCCCATGTTTTAAATTAAATCAAGCTAGGGTAAACTTTATATAAGTGAGTCCAAGCATGTCACAATCAATCTAACTTGGATCAACCTGTGTCAACCCGTCAAACATGTGACTCCAGTCATGTACTTGGTTGGGTCTAATAATTTTTGTTTTCAAAATTATTTTTTATTTAATTATACAACAATAAAAATAGACATGTGCAGAAAAGTGACCAAATTAAAAAAAAATGAAAAGCAGTACAAAAAGAACACTTACTAATATAATAAAAAAGCTATGATCTTATTAAATTTAAAAAGTAAAAATCAAATGGTATTTAATAAAAAAAATCTCAAACAAACTTTTAATTAGTATATTTTAATGGATTTAAATTAAAATTACAGGAAAATATACATATAAAACAAAGAAAAAAACATGCAAAGTGTGGGCATGGGTGGGCCAATACACCTGGCTCATAAAAAGGAAGCCTGACTCATGTCTTTTATTTAAAATAAAAACAACGTAGATGACGATGTAGATTCTAACAAAGAGAAAGGTCACTAGAAAGTTGAGGTAAATGTTTTTTTATAATCTAAAAACATATCAATTGATTTCACCTAAAAAGACACAATAAATATCTATAAAACTGAATAAACTCATATATAATCTCAAAACAACCTTTAATCAACCAAAAAATCTAATATCATATTGCAAAAAAAATCATAAGCCTCAATTTACTTTTTCTAGTAAAATGAAGGGCTAAAAACATTTTAATAGAACTCCTCTCATTAAATAAAATTTATTAACACCGAGATCAACTATTTTAGCTTCCAAAATATGACCAACTAAAACCTTTCTCTCTCCTCCCATATTGTCTAATGATTTTTTTTCTTTTTTCTCTCAAAACTTGGGGACTGAATTGTGATAAAAAAAATTTTTTTGATAAAAAACATAAAATTTTCAAACTAAAGGGACCTAAAATGAAAATGAAAATATTCCACAAGCTAAAATCTTTATAAAAGACGCATAATGAACAATGTTGTAAAAAAACCCTTGCATTATGACTAACTATAGTTTTCAAAATATGATCAACTAGAACCTTTCTCTTTCCTCCCATATTATCTAATGATTTTTTTTTCTCTCAAAACTTGGGGACTGAATTGTGATAAAAAATTTTTGATTAAAAAACATAAAATTTTCAAACTAAAGGGACCTAAAATGAAAATGAAAATATTCCACAAGCTAAAATCTTTATAAAAGACGCATAATGAACAATGTTGTGAAAAAACCCTTGTATTATGACTAACTATTAAATTTGATGCCCCAAGTCTTAATTGATTTTACATAATAAAATCAAATTTTATCTTGCAAAATCAAACATCAATTTAATATCAGGGCATTTGTTTTTCACCATAATAAACTTATAAAAAACAAATCATTAAACTCAATTTCCAATCAACATAATAGAGGATTAAATTGAAAAAACAAATTGTTTTCATGATTGAAGTGGAAATATTCTTAAATACAAATTATTAAGTTCAATTCTTAATCAGAGACTAAGTTGAAAAAACAATTTGACCAAAGTATACAAATCTCCAAATTAAAAACAAAACATTGCAAATCCATTCGACAAAAAACTAAAAGGCTGTCTTTTACTGTGTGCTTAGACTCATATCACTATGAATTGGAAAACTTTTATGACGTCTAAGCCCTTCTTCACAAAACTGAAAGATGTTGTTTTTTAGGGTGTCTTTGTGTTTACACGAGGATTCAATTGGCATTTCTGAATTTATTAGGAGCGGATTGGTCTTTACATAAATTTTTGGCACAATGTAATGACTTTTTTACCCTTAAAAGCAAAATGACATATACCTATTATTTGGGGGTATTTTTGGCATTTCAAATTTAATTTTATAGTGAAGTCATGGACTTACCACTGGAAGAAAAAAAAACGGGTGTGCAAGGACATTTATGTATTTTTCTTTTTGTTTTTGAGTAATTATTGAATTGATGAAGGGGTAGCTGTGTCTTTTACCATCTATATAATATTATTTAAATTATTAAAATGGAGGCGCGTAGGGCTCTAGAAAATTTGTTGCAGCATGTGCGGCCAAGATACGTGGCCAAATGGTGGCTTCCAAGGCGATGATGAAATCCTTTTAGTGGTGCCTACCTGACCAGGCGACGTGTGTTTCTTCTCCGTCTATGGTTCACCGTCAATGATCATTTTTTTCCCCATCCTTTTCTCTCTCATCCTACGAAAGCTTGTTATCCATAAAAAAGTTTCAATACAGCCCTTTAATTAGTTTTGTCTTTAGATTGTTCTCTGGTCTTTTGATTAGTATTTGTCTTGTTTGGAATAATTTATATAAAAAAAATTATTTTCAATTTCATCCCCAATGAATTTTTTTATCTTTGAAATTGGGCCCTTTAGTTAGTTTTTTTCCTTCAGATTTCATCCCTGATCTTTTGATTAGTGTTTTTTTTATTTGAGATAATTTATAAAATTAGATTATTTTTCAATGTCATCCCCCATGGATTTTTTCATATGTTTAATTTGTTCCCTATTCTTTTAGTTTCTCTTTATTTTATTTAAAATGGTTTATAGAATTAGTTTGTTTTTTTATTTTATTATCCTTGGGTTTTTTTCCATGTTAAATTTTTAATTTTTTTAGTTTGATTTTATTTTACGATTTCATCATTTAACATTAAATTTGTCAGGTATTGACCTTCTTAATTGAGCACAGGTCTAGAGCTTAACGAGCTGTGAGTCTGAAATATTAATCCGGGGTTAGTAGGCTTGCCTGAGTGTACCTAGTTTTTTTCATTTCTTTTTTAAAATCTTTTCTTTTTGTTTTATCATTTGATTTTTTTTTTCACTTTCAATAAGACTATTCTGATTTTTGAGAGTAATATGGGTTGCCTTAGGTTTTTTTTTTTTTTAATCTTTTCTTAATCTACCTCTTTTAAAAGGAATTTTTTTAAATTAGATTAAACTAATTTATTTCATCCTTCAACATTAAATTAACTTGGTATTGCCTTGAATTTTTTGGGTGCTCTTTGTTAGATCTTGCTCTTTTAAAAATATTTTTTAATTAAATTAATTTATCTCACCATTCAACATTAAATTTGTTTTATACTGAGTTTCTTAGTTGAGTTTAAGTGTGGAATTTAACAGTTTGTGGCTTTAAAGGATTGACCTGAGTTTAAAAGGTTCACCTGAATTTGCTAGGAGTTTTCCCTCCTTTTTAACTCAATTTTTCTTTTTCCATCTTTAAATGTTTTCTTAGTTTTTTTTTTTTTCGCTTCCCATGGGATTTTCAATTTGTCTTGAAAATAACATGTGTTACCTCAAGTTTTTTTTTGGCTGTCCAATTTAGTTTTTTTTTTCCATGAGGATTTTTTACTTTTGAATTAAATATAAGCATCAATTTTTTTTGTGCTTTGTTCTAGTTTCTTTTGAAAACTAGGTTGCCCTAAGCTTCGGGTTCTCTGGGTCACGAGGCAACCTGTCGAGTCGAGCATAGCTTTAAAATAGTCTATTTTAATTTTTTTTCATTTTTTTTTCAAATTGAATCCTCAATCTCTTGATTTTTATTTTTATTTTGGATTCTTTTATGAAGTTGTGGCCTTAAT